>JAEEGL017022056.1_pt1 | contig 15337 bp, 11 predicted proteins | sample 9134231 | NCBI WGS metagenome assembly JAEEGL01 (sample SAMN16246548, study PRJNA631951) | gut metagenome | biome: gut microbiome; feature: rumen; material: fiber-attached | host: Bos | place: Iran: Karaj | collected 2018-10 | reverse complement strand
GGCGGTTTTCAGTCCCCTCTCCCGAAGTTCTTTAATTACTTCCACGATTCCGTCATAGGGCCTGGTATGATCCAGACTGTGTTCGGAATAATACGCAACCATATCACGGTAAACCATGTCGATTTTCTCGGGTGTTACATCCGAAGGCAGCGCACGTTTAACCGTATTATAAAGGCCGTTTCCGACAAAATAATACTCTTCTTCCACTGTATGTTCGGGATATCCGTATTTGCGAAGCGCATAATTGGTGGCTTCCAGCAAATCTTCGATGGTGTTTAAGATTGTGCCGTCCATATCAAAAATCACAGCCTTCAGTGCTGATTTGTCATACATACGATATGTTCCCCTTCCGTGTTTTTTCACCTAGTAAAGAGCCTGATCCGCCGCATCGTAAAGCTGTTCGAAACGTTTTCCGTGTTCGGGATACATGGCAATCCCGATGGAAAGGGATACTTCCCCCGCGTAATCTTCCTTGTCGAATTCTCTCCGGATTTGTTCCGTCAGACGCTTTGCCAAAGAAAATACCATTTCCTTCGACTCGATATTCCGAAGAAAAATCATAAACTCGTCGCCGCCGATTCTTCCCGCAACGTCATTTCCGCGGAAGCTTCCGTTAATGATACGGCCGATTCTGAAAAGGACATCATCTCCGACCGCATGTCCGTATGTGTCGTTTATATTTTTGAACAAATCGACATCAATCATCATCAGGGCACAATGGTCGTGTTCATGGTGATAATTTCCGATAAGCATTCCGATTAATTCTTCCACCGCTCCCTTGTTTAAAAGTCCGGTAAGCGGGTCTGTTTTGGAGCGTTTCTCAAGCTCCATTTTCAGAAGTTCCTTCTCCGTCACATCATTAATCAGCGCAATGATTCCCGTGACATTTCCTTCATCGTCGAAAACCGGCCTTTTTACAAGTTCCAGGAATTCCCGGACGCCGTCGTCGTTTTCTTCGATGATGTAATCCGTTCCTTTTCCGGTGGAAAGCATGACTTTATCGGTTTCCATTGCCTTCCTGGCATTTTCTTTGTCTTTCCGGATATCCAGATCGGTCTTTCCGCGGATGGTCCAGTATTTGTCTTCGTGATTAATATGGTGCCAGTACTGGGTACAGAAAACATAACGTCCTTCGGAGTCTTTTAAATAGATATTCGAAGGAAGCTCCTTTAACATTTTCTGCATCTCGGAATAAGTAAACGAGTCTTTTGCACGAATGGCATTATGAATTCTTTTCACCAGGTTTTTGCGAAATCCGGGCGGATAAATGATATCGGAAAAACCGTTATCCAGACATTCCAGATCTTTTTCGTCCGGAACATGATCCAGTACGGCAATAATCGGAATGGATGCATAGATTTTATCCGTTTCGAGAAACTTTAGTATCTCATAATCGTGATCCCGGGTGAATTCCAGATCGACTATAATAGCAGAGATTTCTTCCAGACGGTCATGAACAATCTCACACCCCTCCTTTTCGGAGTGTGTCAGAATAGTATGAAAATCTTCGGAGAGCAGCTGACGAATGTCCTTGGTAATCTCGATATCGGGAAGAATCATTAATAATGTCTTCATTGTTTACTATACCTTCTTAAAAATCTTTTTCCCTCTTTTAAATCTTTGCAATCTTATACAGAATTCCCCATTAACTATTATAGTAATTTTGAAATCATTTTTAAACCCTTTTTTCTTTTTATTGTTTTACCGTGTAACTCGAAAGGAGGAAACATTTCGTTTCCTCCTTTCGGTCGATGATCGGTATATTTATGTGGTAAGAAAATTGATCGCTGATTAAAAAACCTCTCTGCCGTTTCGGTAGAGAGGTGCTTTCCTTCGTTCTTGCAGCTGACTACCATTTGACAGGTTCTAAGAGCTTTGCGTCATCACGTTTCCGTGATTTTGCCGATGTATTTTCTTTATGATTTTATTATACCCGCACTCTTACGATTTTTCCATACGATTCCGTGTCAATGTATTCATATCTCACGTCACTTTACTGATTCCTTCGTATCCCATCACCGTAATAAATTTAAAAAAGAAATCCGCAAGCAGCACTCCGAGCGTAATCAAAAGCCCGGGAATCGCTTTTTCAAACGGGATAAAAACAACCGACATAACAACGGATGCAGCAAGCAGGCATTCAAGGAGAAGAATCGTAAACTGTCTCAAAAATCGCAGGACGCAGGTTTTCTTATAACGCTTTTCATAATAATCACTGATTTTTAAGCACGCCTCAAGGCACTCGTCCGGCGTCTCGTAATCTTCCGTCCAAAGACCGCCGACCCGGTAGGTAGAATCCATTGTGTCATGAATCATTAAAACCGGATAAGGCACACCGTCAATCGTCATCAGACACCGGTAACCCTTCTGGTTTTTTCCGATATAAATCTGGGTGGAATAATTGATCTTATGATTTTTTCCGTGAGGTACATAATCGTACAGATTATACCTGTCCCTGAAAAGCCAGGAAAGAAATCCGCCGGAATAAATGGCACCTTTCAGTTTGTGTCCGGTGGATAATACGACGGCTTCGGATTTTTTCTCCTTCAATATCCGAAGAAGGGTTTTATATTTTTCTTTATTTTGATTCTCTTCTGCCTCGCTGTCGACTAAAAAATCTTCAATCAGCACATCCGCAACCGATGAAGGATAGGAACATTTCTCCAGAATGTTTTCAAATGCTTTTCGAAACTCGTCATTATTCAGCGCATTAAAAAAATCCGGCTGCATGCGAAGTTCTTTTAACGCCTGTTCGTCAATTCCGGTTTTCCCGTAAAAAGAAGCCTTTGTGGAAGGAACTTTTTTTAAAAGACGGGTGAATTTTTTGAGCATGATTCGTTCGTCGACAAAATTCGAAGAACCGGATACAATCTCCCCGATGGTCTTTTGCATTTCATCCGACGCGTATTTCGAAGCATAATTTGAAATGATTTCTTCGTTTTCCTCTTTTACGGAAGCCGTTTTCAACTTTCGAATTTCACTTCCCGAAGAGACAGCCTCCGGTCTTTTATATGAGGATTTTACCGTCTTAACACCGGAATTGCCCGTCTTCGAAGCGGATTTCATCAGCTCGGTATAGGCGTTATGAACTTTTTCCCACTCCTTCGGGTTCTCTTCCGGATGAACGGTTTCAACCTTCTTTGCATAGGCACGGCGAATGGCGGTCTTATCGTTTGTCGGCTCGATTCCGAGAAGCGCAAACATTTCCTCGCGGTTACTCATCGTCGTTATTCTTCTCCCATTCCTTAAAAAGCCGTTCCATCTCGTCATCTTCCTCATCTTCCCAGTCTTCTTCAAACGGAAGGGAAGAAACCGTATAGCTGTTCAGTGCCACTTCGAGTGCCACAAAATACAGTTTCAAATGCTTCTTCATTTTAACGGCCTGATACGGATCATTCTCAAGAAGATATTCAAAATACAAAAGACGGCGTCCCAGCTCATCCTTCATTCCGGGCGGCATCTGTGCATAAAGCCTCTTCCCCCATTCCATCACAAGCCGGTTATCTTCATCCTTTTCCGATAACGCCTTATATTCTTTCAGTTTATTGACAACTGATTTAACTTTGGCATTCGAAACGCCTTCCTCGTCATCGAGAAAAACCTTTTCCTCATGAATGTTATAATCGGGTACATCCACATTCACCAGCAGTATTCCGTTTATATCATACGTGAATGTCACATCGATTCTGGTTTTCGTGCTCGCCGGTTTCGGAAAACGAATGGGAATAAAGCCGATTCGTTTGTTCTCGTCGGCATACATTTCCTCACCCTGAAAGATCTTAAAATCCACCACACTCTGCTGTTCGTATGACGGATAAAATACACTCGTTTTACTGATCGGCAAAGGCGAATTCCTCATGATAATAAACGAGGACAAATCCTTTCCCTTGTTCTGTTTATTGACAACATTCGTCCCTAAGGAAAACGGACAGACGTCGGTTAACAGAAGGTCCTTTACATCCGCGCTTCTTTCCTTGATTCCGGCATAAACGCCCATGCCTTCCGCCACGATATAGTCCGGATGAAAAACACTGATTTCCTTCCGGTGCAGAAGGTGTGCAAGATACTGTTTTACAATCGGCATTTTCGAAGTTCCGCCGACCATGATGATATCCGTAACGGATGAAATATCCCTTTCGGAATCACGAAGCACATTGTTAACGGGCGCATAAATGCTTTGCAGTACCGGTGCACAGATTCCGGCCAGTTCGATATCCGTAATTTCAAGTTCCGCACGGACTTCATCGCAGTTTACGACCATTTTTGCCGGTGATTTTTCCGTCAGTTCTCTTTTGACATTCTCTGCGGATTTTAAAATCACGCGGTATGTTTCTTCGGAAATTCCGTTTCTTTCGAGACTCATTTCCTTTAGAAAATGCTCTGCGATTTTCCGGTCAAAATCGATTCCGCCGAGCATGTTGTTGCCGGATACGGAAATGATTTCCACGATATTTTCAAACGTATCGACTAACGATACGTCGAGCGTTCCTCCTCCGAAATCAAAAATGAGATAGGAATTTTCCTCAAACTCATCCGTTTCTGTTTCTTCCTTCGTTCTGGCAATATAGCCAAGTGCCGCGGCAGAAGGCTCGTTAATAATACGGTCCACTTTAAGTCCGGCCAGAAGTCCCGCATTTTTGGTGGCATTTCTGGCCTTGTCGTCAAAATAGGCCGGCACACTGATAACGGCTTCCGTTACTTCTTCACCGAAATAGCGCTCCGCATCGGCCTTTAAATTTTTCAATACAAATGCCGACAGTTCTTCGGACGTAAAGGAATTACCGAAGCACGTATAATGATGCTTCCGTCCCATATATCGTTTGAAACTTTCAAAAGTGGAATCCGGATGAGTAATCAGCCTTTCTCTTGCCACCTTTCCGACAGTAACCGTTCCGTCTTGATCGAAGCTGACAACACTCGGTGTTAAATACTCATCAAAAGAATTCGGAATCATGCATACAGAGCCCTGATTCCAGTAACAGACCAAAGAATTGGTGGTCCCCAAATCAATTCCGATAATCCTTCCCATAATCCCCCCATAAAGATCATCACATGAAAAACTGCCTCAGCTTTGCTTCATCGTGTTTTAATCACATGGCGAAAGAATCGGCCTTACCATAAAGGCGGTCCTTCCCACAGTTTGATAACCACATTTCCGTCAATCATGCGAACGGAGCCGCTCTCCGGCCAGCACGGCATTTTTGCGTACGTATCGGACTGTACCGCCGCCAAATATTCTTCATTCGAAACCCAGCCCGGATCCACGCCAAGGAAATCATTAAAGAAATGATACCGGCAGGTCGTCATGCCGTACATATTATCCCAGAATACCGGACCGCCCTCCTGCTCCGCGAAACGGAAAATCTTCGGATAGCGTTCCTTGACCGTATCGTAAGGGAATGCCCCGCCCATGATGATATGCGTCTCGTTCGGCACATATTCTTTCAAATCGTAAACTTCATCCATCATCTGCATGGCCTGCTGTATGGCGTGGTCATAGGATAACTGATACATCATTGCCGTGCAGTTTGCCGAAATCACATATCCCCACAAAAGGACGCACATCAAAAGAAGTGCACCGTAATGGGCGATGTGGCTTACAATCTGCCCCTCGTTATACTGCACCAGGATAAACAAGAGAACAAAAATGAGAACATACTGGTAACGCAGAATATCGCGCATGCCGTTCGTCGGCATTAATACAACAAGGAAATTCATGGCAAGCGGCAAAAGAAGCGTCGCTACGGCAAATGTAACGGCTCCGGCTGTCGATTTTTCTTTTATTTTCTTAATGAAAGCCAATACAAAAAGCACGGCAATCACGAGAAAAATTCCCGCATAGACATACTTTCTTGCCAGAACATCCGACTGGAAATACGAGAAAAACCAGTGGTACGAATACGTCAGTGAAAATCCCAGATTCTCAAAAATACTCTTCACGGAAAAATCCGATACCCTGCCGTCCATTCCGGTATGATAAATTTTCATCATCAGTCTCGAAAACGGCTGGTTAATCAGGCATGCCGCGAGTCCACAGGCGGCTGTTAAGCCGAATGTGATAAGATTTTTCTTTAAATCTTTTTCGTAAAGCGCATCGTAGATTAACATCACGACGGCAAGAGCCGAAACCGCACCGATATAAGCCTGATAGGCTCCGAGCATCATAAGAAAACAGAGTGTGCCGATAATATATCCGTATATTTTCCTTTTCCTGATAAAGCAGATTCCGAGGACCACGGCAAGGAAGGAAAACGAATACGCAAGTGCCATATAAAGAAACGCAAAATGATGCAGGATAATCGGGAAACTCACCATCAGGGCCGTTAAAAATACGGCGGAAATCCGGCTCTTTAAATGAATCATGCGAATAATGATATAGGTCGCAATTCCGATCATGAAACAGTATCCGAGGATTGTGATGATGGGAATGATGACGTTCTTCCCGCCGATTTCGTTGATGAAACGAAGCATCCATCTTGCCTGCGATGTGGAATAGTCGGAATTCCGGTAAAAATGCACGCCTTCGCAGAGTGTATCCGGGCATCCGAGCCCGGTAATCATTTCGTAGAAATAACAAAGGAAACTGAAAATCAGTGTGGTTATCATAACCGACCCGAAGATTTTATCCTCTCCGATCAGTTTGCTTCTTAAATTTTCCAAAACCTCGTCCGGTTTCTTTTTAAACATTGGGCACCTCTTTATAGCTGTCTTCATTTTTATCCGATTCATTATAACACAAAAACCGCACTTTTCGGTATTTGAATTTTACATCATTGCTTGTTATAATATTTATCGGGGTTATTGGTATTGGAGTGTTATTCATAATGGAAAAAATGATTTCCTTCATTTTTTCGTAAATAATTTTCATTTGTCCTTATCATTTCCCTTTAAAAATGAATCCAATTGGTACCGTATTGCTGTGTTTGCGGCATATAGTCGTTCACCGTGCCCTCTTTCACAACAAAAACGGTACAAATTTAAGACAGACATGGAGGCTTACACATGACAGTAAATGACGTAATCAAACTTCTTGATGCTACCGCTTTAACCTGCGAAGACAAGCTCGACCGGGAGGTAATGAGTGCCTGCGGTTCGGATATGATGAGCGATGTTCTCGCCTTTGCCAAATGCAAATGCGTGCTCTTAACCGGACTTTGCAATCCTCAGGTTATCCGTACTGCCGAAATGATGGACATCGTATGTATCATTTTTGTGCGTGGAAAGAGACCCGACCCAGCCATGATGGAACTTTCCGAAGAAATGGAAATTCCTTTGATTGCTACTCCTCACAGAATGTTCTCTGCCTGCGGAATTTTATATGAAACGGGATTAAGAGGAGGAGAAATGGATGGCTGATATTCTGGAATTTACCTATGAAGTTTCCGGCGAAGACTTTACCCGTGCGGGCGAAGCCTCTTCCGATGTGAAACGAAAACTGAAAAAGCTCGGTGTATCCCCGGATGTCATCCGCCGCGTTTCGATTGCCCTTTACGAAGGTGAAATCAATATGGTCATCCATGCGCACGGTGGAAAAATCACCATTCAGATTTCCGAAGACAAAATTACGATGATTTTAGACGACAGAGGTCCCGGTATCCCCGATATTGCAAAGGCCATGACGGCCGGCTACTCTACCGCTCCGGACAATGTACGGAATCTCGGTTTCGGTGCCGGTATGGGACTTCCGAACATGAAGAAAAATACCGATAAAATCGATATCGAAACCAAACTCGGAGTCGGTACGAAGGTCCTTATGGAAATTAAACTATAAGAAAGAGGAATCCTCATGGAAAACTACGGCAAATCCGTATATTTACTGGAAAATCAGTGTAAAGGCTGTACCAACTGCATCAAGCACTGCCCGACCCAGGCAATTCGTGTCCGGAACGGCAAGGCGGTTATTACAACCGATCAGTGCATCGACTGCGGAGAATGCATCCGCATCTGCCCTCACCATGCCAAGAAGGCAAAGCGAGGCTTTATCGATGCCATCAACAATTATCAGTATTCCGTAGCTCTTCCCGCGCCCTCTTTGTACGCACAGGTCAACCATTTAGAGGACGTCAATATCCTTTTAACCGCATTAAAAGACATGGGATTTGACGATGTTTACGAAGTATCCGCAGCCGCGGAAATCATCTCCGAAGAATCCCGCAAATATGTCGCCGAACATAAAGAACAGTGGCCTCTTATTTCCACTGCATGCCCTACGATTGTCCGGCTGATTCAGATGCGTTTTCCGAATCTTGTGGAAAATCTCCTGCCGCTTTTAACTCCCGCGGAATTAGCCGCAAGACAGGCAAGAGCCCGTGCCATGGACCGCACCGGTCTTCCTGCGGACCAGATCGGAATTTTCTTCCTTTCACCCTGCCCTTCAAAGGTTACGGCAGCAAATTCCCCGATCGGACATGAGAAAAGTGAAATCGACTGTGTGCTTGCCATTAAGGATATTTATCCCGCGCTCGTTGACTCCATGAAAACCGTGGCAAACCGTCCGGAGGAGCTTGCCATTTCCGGAAAAATCGGCATCAGCTGGGGAATCACCGGCGGTGAAGCGGGCGGATTACTCTCCGACTCTTATGTTGCTGCGGACGGTATCGAAAACGTGATTCGTGTTTTAGAAGATCTGGAAGATGAGAAATTTTCATCCGACCTTGAATTTATCGAACTGAATGCCTGCAACGGCGGCTGTGTCGGCGGTGTTATGCAGGTTGAGAATCCATTTGCCGCCAAGGCAAAATTACAGAAAATCCGCAAATACCTTCCTGTTTCCGCTGTGCATGCCGCAAAGACATATCCTTACGATGCACACTGGACCAAAGAAGTCGAATACTTACCGGTATTCGAACTTGCCGACAATATGAAGGAAAGCATGGAGAAACTCAATCAGATTGATGAGCTTTGCAAGAAATTCCCCGGTCTCGACTGCGGCTGCTGCGGTGCTCCTACCTGCCGCTGTCTTGCTGAAGACATCGTAAAAGGAATTGCGAAAGAAACCGACTGCATCTATATTTTAAAAGATTATCTGCATAAGCTGTCCGATAACATCAGTCAGATCAGCGGAGTTTAACATCGGTGCCTGTCACTTTCGCCATTAAAGTGCCTGTCACTTTTAGCCCAAAAGTGACAGGCACCATTTATACTTGTTAACAAAACCTTTTATCACAGGTTCAATATCAAATGAACTATCACTCTAAAAACGGAGGTTCCAACATGACTGTAGAAGAATTATCCTGTAACGAATCCCTGACACTGCTTACCGAAGGCCTTGATTTATCGGCAGAAATTACCAAACCGTTCTGCTGTGATTTATTAAGTATTGCCATGGGCAAAGCCCCCGCCGGCGCCTGCTGGGTGACCGTTACAGTCAATGCCAATACACTTGCCGTCGCAACATTGACCGACGTTGCCTGTATCATTTTTGCCGAAGGAAGTGCCGTAGATCCGGCAATAATCGAGAAAGCAAAAGACGAGGAAATCCCTCTTTTCAAGACCGAACTTTCCGAATTCGACGCTGCCCTGCTCGCTCATATAAATTGACAAACGTACAAAGTGACAGGCACTTTGACCCTAAAAGTGACAGGCACTTTTGACCCGAAAGTGACAGGCACCCATCAGCGGCACCCAAAAAGGAAACCAACTTTATGCAACAGCTCTACTACGACTTACATCTTCATTCCTGTCTCTCGCCCTGCGGCGATGACGAATCGACGCCGGGGAATATCGTCGGAATGGCATACGTAAAAGGCTTACAGGTGATTGCCTTAACAGACCACAATACCTGCAAGAACTGCCCTGCGTTTTTAAAAATCGCCTCGGATTTCGGCATCACTGCCATCCCCGGCATGGAACTGACAACCGCAGAGGAAGTTCATGTGGTCTGCCTTTTTCCCACGCTTGAAGATGCCATGGCTTTTGATGCTTATGTAGAGCCCAGAATCCTGCCGATTAAAAACAAACCGGATAAATGGGGAAATCAGATTATCATAAACGAAGACGACGAACCCTGCGGAACCTTTGATACTCTTTTAATCTCCGCAACCGATATTTCTTTCGATGCCGTCTACGATTTGCTTGAAGAATATCACGGAGTCATGATACCGGCACATATTGAAAAAAGCACGTTTTCTTTAATCGCTAACCTCGGATTCGTTCCGCCCGACGCCAAATTTAAATGCTTTGAACTGAAAAATATGGCACGGCTTCACGAAATCGTAAATGCCAATCCCATATTAAAAAACTGCAATGTTATTACCGACTCCGACGCACATCAGATTGATTTAATCAACGAACCAGTCAACACCCTTTTAGTCGAAGAAAATACCGTACAGTCAGTTTTAAAGGCACTCACCAGGCCTGTCGTGCTATAATATTTGTCGTGCAAGAATAATAGAAAACACCGGGATAAAGAGTTCTTCTTCCCGGCTTATGAAAACAGGGAGCATTTTCCGATGGATTTTTTAAGTAAAAAACAGAAAAAAGAAGCCGTTTTCTCTTTGGCCGTATACCCGATCTTGTTCGCACTTTGTATTGTATTTATCTTCTTTCGCGGCATCTCCGATTTAAAAGATACTTACATCATCAACATCAGCGTCGACTTATTCGGCATGTTAATGGCCTATGTTCTTTATGTTTGCTGTCTTTTTGACGCGCAGAAAAACGGAACGGATTTAAAATACTTCTTTTATCTTTTAAACGTCTCCTTTCTCGGTCTTTTTACCGATGCGTGCGCCTGGCTTGTGGACGGCGTCCCGGGACTGAGAGTCGCTAATATCATCGATAATACCCTGAATTTTGCATGTGCTCCGATTCAGGCCTATTTTTTCTGGTTATATGTATCCGCTTTCTTAAATCTCGAAAAAGAAAGATACCTCATTCTGGGACGCATCATGCACATCGGCTTATCCGCCGCTTTGGTCGCAAGAACCTTAAATCTCTTCTTCGGTCAGTACTTTACCATCAGTCCGGACGGGATTTATTCGAGAAGTACACTCTATCCGCTCTCCATGGTTTATATCTTTTTTGCCCTCATTACGGTTGTCGTCGTCATCATAAAAGAACGTAAACATTTAAAACCCTATCAGATGGTGGTTTTCGGAATCTATACGTTTGCTCCTTTTATTGCCGGCGTATTTACCGTTTTTGTATACGGGCTTTCGATTTCCGCCGGCATCGTGGTTCTGGTGCTTCTTTTAATGTACTGCATGTTAAATATCTCGCAGAGTACGGAAAAAGCCATAGCGGACCGCGACTTAAAAGTGGCATCGGCCATACAGGAAAACATGCTTCCGAAAACATTTCCGTTCCTGCCGGACCGGAAAGAATTCGATATCTATGCCACCATGACTCCCGCAAAAGAAGTCGGCGGCGATTTCTACGATTTCTTTATGATTGACGACGACCATATCGCTCTCGTCATGGCGGATGTATCCGGAAAAGGCATTCCTGCGGCACTTTTTATGATGGCCAGCAAAACCATGATCAAAAATTTCGCCGTCGCCGATAAAACATACTCCCCCGCCCATATTTTAACCCAGGTAAATAATCAGTTATGCGAAGGAAACGACCTGGACTTATTCGTCACGGTCTGGTTTGCCATCGTATCGCTGTCCACCGGAGACGGTCTGGCTTCCAATGCCGGTCACGAACATCCCATGCTGCAGAAAAACGGCGGTCTTTTTGAAGCGGTTAAATACAAACACTCTCCCGCACTGGCGATAGCCGAGGGACTTCAGTTTACCGAGCATCCCTTCCATTTGGATCCCGGTGACTGTATTTTTGTCTATACGGACGGACTCACCGAAGCAAACAATAAGTCCACCGAACTCTTCGGAGAAGAAAGAATTATCGATTCTCTCAACAAAAAACCCACCGCCATGCCGCAGGATTTATTTATAAACGTAAACGAAGACATCAAGGAATTTGTCGGCAAAACGAAACAGTTTGACGATATCACGATGTTAGCCTTCCGTTATTTCGGTCCCTGATAAAATTAATTTTTTATGAACACTTCGAAAATGCCGTATTTACGGCATTTTTTCTTATTCCTCAACATTTACAAAAGCCATCGTTTCCTATATAATGGGAATGTTAAGACGTTATGTATTAACCAAATATATACAAGGAGGATTTTTGGCATGTCTAGACAAAAACAGTCAATGGATGGAAATACCGCTGCGGCTCATGTAGCTTATGCTTTTACCGAAGTTGCAGGTATATATCCCATCACCCCTTCTTCTCCTATGGCTGACTGCGTTGATCAGTGGTCTGCAGAGGGAAGAAAAAACATTTTCGGCAATACCGTTAAGGTAACCGAAATGCAGTCCGAAGCAGGTGCGGCAGGAACTGTGCACGGTTCGCTTGCAGCAGGTGCTATCACAACTACTTTTACCGCTTCTCAGGGTCTTTTACTGATGATCCCGAATATGTACAAGATTGCTGCAGAGCAGCTTCCCTGCGTATTCGACGTTTCCGCACGTTGCGTTGCTACCCAGTCCCTTAACATTTTCGGTGACCACAGCGACGTTTACGCCTGCCGTCAGACCGGTTTCGCCATGATGGCTGAATCCAACCCTCAGGAAGTTATGGACTTAAGCCCGGTTGCACATCTTTCCGCAATCGAAGGCAAAGTTCCTTTCTTAAACTTCTTTGACGGTTTCCGTACTTCCCACGAAATTCAGAAAATCGAAATCTGGGATTATGAAGACTTAAAGGAAATGACCAACATGGAAGCTGTTGACGCATTCCGTGCTCATGCACTGAATCCCGAGCATCCTACCATGAGAGGTTCTCATGAAAACGACGACGTATTCTTCCAGCATCGTGAAGCATGCAACTCCGTTTATGATGCACTTCCCGCTGTAGTTGAAAAATACATGGCCAAGATCAACGAGAAACTCGGCACGAACTATGACCTCTTCAATTACTACGGTGCAGCCGATGCTGACCGTGTCATCATCGCTATGGGTTCCATCTGCGATGTTGCCGAAGAAGTTATCGATTACTTAACCGCTAAGGGTGAGAAGGTCGGCTTAATCAAAGTTCGTCTTTACAGACCTTGGGTATCGAGCGCACTTCTTAAGGTTCTTCCGAAGACTGCAAAGAAAGTTGCCGTTCTTGACAGAACCAAAGAGCCCGGATCTTTAGGCGAGCCTTTATACCTCGATGTTGCTACCACTCTTCGTGAGGCAGGACTTAATGACATCGTTCTTACCGCAGGCCGTTACGGTTTAGGTTCCAAGGATACCGCTCCTTCTTCCGTTTTTGCAATCTACACGGAACTTGAAAAGGATGCTCCAAAGAGCCGCTTCACCATCGGTATTGTGGATGATGTTACCAATCTTTCCTTACCTGAAGTTAAGCCCGCTCCCATCACTTCCGCAGAAGGAACCGTAGAATGCAAGTTCTGGGGTCTCGGCGGTGACGGTACCGTAGGTGCAAACAAGAACTCCACCAAGATTATCGGTTTCCATACCTATAAATACATCCAGGCATACTTCCAGTATGACTCCAAGAAGACCGGTGGTATCACCATCTCCCACTTACGTTTCGGTGACAAGCCGATCAGAAGCCCGTACTACATTAATCAGGCTGACTTCGTTGCCTGCCACAATCCTTCTTATGTAATCAAAGGTTACAAGATGGTTCAGGACGTTAAGCCGGGCGGAATCTTCATGATTAACTGCCAGTGGTCCGACGAAGAACTGAATACTCATATGCCTGCAGAAGCTAAGAGATATATTGCAAAGAACAACGTTCAGCTTTATACCATCAACGCTATTGACAAGGCAATCGAAATCGGAATGGGCAAGAGAACCAACACGATTCTCCAGTCCGCATTCTTCAAACTTGCAAACGTAATGCCTATCGATCAGGCAATCGAATTCATGAAGGCAGCTGCAAAGAAGTCCTACTCCAAGAAGGGTGACGCAGTTGTTGAAATGAACTACAAGGCAATTGATGCCGGTGTTGACGCAATCCACAAAGTAGATGTTCCCGCTGACTGGGCTGACGCAGTGGATGCTCCGAAGGAAGTTAACAGAACCGGACGTCCCGCTACTGTTAAAATGGTTAACGAACTCCTTGATCCGATCGGTCTTATGGATGGTTACAGCCTTCCTGTTTCCGCATTCAAGGATAACGCTGACGGACAGTTCGAGACCGGTGCTTCCGCATATGAGAAGCGTGGTACCGCTGTTATGGTTCCCGAGTGGAACGCTGAGGCATGCTTACAGTGTAACAGCTGTGCATTTGTATGTTCCCATGCTACCATTCGTCCTTTCATCTTAAATGCAGATGAAGTTGCTGCTGCTCCTTCCAATATCAAGCTTGCGGATTCCAAGCATGCAGCTGATGCTTCCATGAAGTACACCATGACCGTATCTCCTCTTGACTGTATGGGATGCGGCGAGTGCGTAACCGTATGTCCTAAGGCTAACGAAGCACTCAAGATGGTTCCTCAGGAATCTCAGGCAGCTGAGCAGCCTGTATTCAACTACTTAGTAGAAAACGTTGGTAAGAAAGAGCTTAAGCCTGCTTTGGCAAACGGCATCACTCCTATCAACTCCCAGTACAATCAGCCGTTACTTGAGTTCTCCGGATCCTGTGCAGGATGTGCTGAGACCTCTTATGCAAGACTGATTACCCAGCTCTTCGGTGAGCATATGTTTATCTCCAATGCAACCGGATGCTCTTCTATCTGGGGTGGTCCTGCTGCTACATCACCTTACACCGTTAACAAGGATTCCAAGAAGGGTCCCGCATGGTCCAACTCCTTATTCGAGGACAATGCTGAGCACGGCTTCGGTATGTACTTAGGACAGAAAGTAATCCGCGATCAGTTAATCGCAAAACTTGAAGAAATCAAGGCTGACGCATCTGCAGAACTTGCAGCTGCTATCGACGCTTTCCTTGCTACCAAGGATCAGACCAATGAAAATGCAGCTCCTGCAGCAGCGTTAATCGCTGAACTCGAGAAAGCAGGCACCGACGCTGCAAAAGAAGTTCTTGCCAAGAAAGATTACCTCTCCAAGAAATCCATCTGGATCTTCGGTGGTGACGGCTGGGCATATGATATCGGCTTCGGCGGACTTGATCATGTCCTTGCTTCCGGCGAGAATGTAAACGTAATGGTATTCGATACCGAAATGTACTCCAATACCGGTGGACAGGCTTCCAAGGCTTCCAACATCGGTGAGGTTTGCCAGTTTGCTGCAGCAGGTAAGGAAATCTCCAAGAAGAGCCTTGCTGAAATCGCAATGAGCTATGGTTACGTATATGTTGCTCAGATCGCACTTGGTGCTAACCCTGCACAGGCTGTTAAGGCTATTGCAGAAGC
>JAEEGL014657907.1_pt1 | contig 15337 bp, 12 predicted proteins | sample 9134231 | NCBI WGS metagenome assembly JAEEGL01 (sample SAMN16246548, study PRJNA631951) | gut metagenome | biome: gut microbiome; feature: rumen; material: fiber-attached | host: Bos | place: Iran: Karaj | collected 2018-10 | reverse complement strand
CTTGTGCAACAGGGCGATATCCCGCATGAGCACAGGGAACAGCGGGTGGTCCATAAGGCCGTCTTCAATCTTTAATACAAAGAGCTGGCCCTTGAACCGGTCCATATAGCCGAAGACTTCCCGGATAAACCCGGAAACTTCGAAATGCTGGGAATAGAAATCGGACACAGTATTGCTCATAGTTCAAAAGATAATAAAACTCACCTACGAAAAAAGACGCAGGGTGCCCTGCGCCTTTATCAAAACTTACCTACAACAGCTTATTTCTTGGCAGCCGGTTTAGCAGCCGCAGGCTTGGCGGCAGCAGGGGCAGCCTTAGCAGCCGGCTTGGCGGCGGCAGGCTTTGCTGCAGGAGCTGCCTTGGCAGTATCTGCGGGAGCTGCGGCGGCGGGAGCAGCCTTTGCCGTGTCGGCAGGGGCGGCAGGCTTTGCTGCAGGAGCAACCTTGGTAGTATCCGCAGGAGCAGCAGCGGCAGGAGCGGCAGCAGGGGCGGCCTTGGCTGTATCTGCGGGGGCAGCAGGTTTAGACGTGTCGGCAGGAGCGGTAGCTGCAGGAGCAGCGGCTGCGGCGGCACTATCAGCAGGGGCTGCGGCGCTGTCGGCAGGAGCTGCCGTAGAATCCACAGGCGGAACCTCTGCATAAACCTTCAAGAGCTCTACCTCAAAAATCAAGAGGGCGTTTCCGGGAATGGTAGGCGGCACGCCGGCCTCACCATAAGCGAGGGCGCTAGGAATCCAAGCCTTCACCTTGTCACCTTCTTTCATAACCTGGAGAAGATCCTGCCAGCCTTCAATAACGGCAGCCACCGGGAATTCCAGGGGTTCACCACGCTTGACACTATTGTCAAACTGGGTACCGTCCAAAAGGGCGCCAATGTAGTGCACCTGGACCTTGTCTGTCACCTTGGGGGAAATACCTGTACCCGCCTTGAGCACGCGGTACTGTACGCCCTTAGGCGTCACCTTCACCGTAGAATCCAAGACGTTCTTGGCAAGGAATGCAGCCTGGTCTTCCAAAGCCTTGGCGGCAGCAGCCTTCTCGTCGTCTTCCTTCTGCTTCTGCATACGGAGCAGCAAGTCTTGCAAGGCAGACTCCGATGCAGAATCTGACATCAAAGACTTTCGGGCTGGGTCAACTTCGTCTTGAAGGGCAATCATCAGCACGTCCATCTTGACAGGCACGTTGATATTGGCGATAGCCTTACCCAAGTCCATGCCCAACGCATAGCTGTAACGGTCTACGGCACTGTCCAAGGAAACCTGGGGGGCGGGAGCAACAGCCGGTTCAGCCGGTTCCACCACAGGTTGGGGGGCATTGCCACCGCAGGCGATCAACGCCGAGCAGGCGGCAAGTCCAAAAGAATAGCGCATTAGGTTCATAAAAATCCTCCTGGATCACAAAAATGACCCATAACGCAATTAAATTAGCTTTTTTTCGAGAATATTATGCCAAATTGTGCGTTTTTTCACATAAAACTGTCCTTGTAAACAAAAATCAACAGAAACCCTTTGAAATTCTCAAAATTTTATTATATTTGGGGCAACAGATTAAGGATGTCTTGAGCTAAGTCTATGAGTATCAAGTTCTTACAGATGATCGATAGTGCACAAGAAAGCAAACGCCAGTTTGACATGTCCGTCGTCTACCTCAAGGATTCCCTCCACGAATCCGTCACCACCGCCCAGAGCAAAATCCAGCCCGTTCATTTCGAGCCGAACAAGGTTCAGACTACCGGCTGGCTTAAGGGCGCACTTTCCTACCCCTGGGTTGTGGTTTGCACCATTATCCCCGCTGTCATGGAAATGATTGTTTAATACAAATAAATCGCTAAACTCTGATCGCAAGGCTCTGGCCTTGCGATTTGTTTTCGTGGGCACCTGGCGGTGCTAAAATAATGATCAGTTTTATAACAAATAGGGAGGACAACAGCCCTCCCTAAGACCCTCCTGGCACTCAATAAACTGCTAAACTCTAGTCACGAGACTTTGGCCTCGCAGTTTATTTTCGTGGGCACCTGGCGGTGCTTACTACCGTTTCTTCTTACGACGGACGCCCCACTTGTCCTTGATCTCTTCTTCGATCTTCTTTCTTTCGAAGCGGACAACCATCTTGAACTGCACCGTATAAACGCCCGTTCCCACGAAGCGTCCGTTATGGTCCTTGAAGTTCCAGTTCACGAACACCTTCTGGTCGGAACTCAAGCAGTTTCCACCAAACTTCGGACTGTTACAAGGTACCGTAATCACAGTATCGTTCACATACTGACCAAGATGGTCAAAGTAGTTCACCACGAAGGAGATGAATACCTTTTCAGGATCCAGAGAATCCAGTACAGACGGATCCACAGAACCATCCGACGCAATCTGGGCACGTTCCAGCAACTGCGGCACGAACCTTTCGCCTAGCTGCACCAAATGACCCAAGGCTCCTTCTTTTTCTAGATCTTCCTTAGTCGTAGAGCTGGGCACATAGCGCAGATTCACAGAACTCATGGTATGCAAGACCTCGTCCTTATCATCGAAGGTACCCATCTTAGTAGATTCAACCAGATGGTTCAGCAAGCCACCGATAATCACAGGCGACGGATTGTCTCCGGCAATATTGCCAAAGTTATCCTGAATTGCATCCTTACTTCCACGAACCACCATCAGGGAGTCACCCGGCATTACCGTTACCTGACCGGCATCCAAGATGAGTTTCGCCACAAGGCCGTCCTCGGACCAAGAAATAGAAGTAGGTATCAGATCCAAAGTATCCAGGCCGTGAATATAACGGAAGTAATCCCTACCGTCTACCTTCTTGATAGGCTCCGAGAACACCACGGACAAGGTGTCCATCTTCTTGCCATAGTTAAGAGTGGCCCCTGCAATAACCGGAGACATCTTATCTACAATCTTCACAGCTTCTTCATTGGCAAAGATCTTGTCAAAGACCGGATAATAGGTATACACCGTTGCGGCCGGCAGAGATTCACTAATGCTAGTAACACCCTGGGCCAGCGGTTGCAACGAATACACGTTCCATATTACCTTAGTGGGATCATTGGAATCTATACGTAGGCTAGACGGACCTGCCTGCAATTGGGTAAGCAGTCCACGAGACGTATACCACGGGAACATCATATGCAGCTTCTCCAAATCCGATTCTTTCAGAGGTGCCGCATAGTTGATAACAATCTGATCCATAACTCCATCGTAATCTGTATCCCAGTATTCCACGTTCTGAACAGCAGGCAAGCGGTCCACCACCTCTACCGGCACATGGCGATCATATTCGTCAGAAGTGATGAACGGTGCATTATTGAATGTCACGTTGGGGTACAGAGAAACACTGTCCTTCATATCGCCTTGGAGTTTCAAGTCTTCGCCCACGAATATAACGATATTCTTCGATGGTAGATAGACCTTAGAAACCTGACCCAAGCCGAAGAACACTTCCTTGCCCTTCTGCTTCAGCGCAATGAGCATTTCGGGGTAACTCAGGTCATAGGGGATAATGTCGATATTGAATTCCACGAACAGGGAATCCATACCGCCCTTTGTAGTATCCCTAATGGCATGAGCCGCCTTGATAATGTTGGTTCCCAATTCTACCAGGGGTACCTGGCGCACATAGGTTGCACCATTCAGTGTATCCTTGTAGGTAATCTGAGCGTAAGAACTCAAATCAATATCATCGGGGAACACCAGATCGGACACATCTTTCAAGATAATCCTATTGCGTTCACCATTAACCGACGGAACTACGGCAGGATTCATCATCACACCATTTACCATCAAGGATACCGACGTAACCTCTACAACTCTAGACAGGGTATCTTGCAGCAAGATTTCTACGTAATCAAGCTGGCTGTCCAAATCAGCATCCTTGATCAGCGCGATCTTACCTTCGGGAACCACCGCAAAGAAGTTGATATTGTCGATTACCACTAGCTGACCAACCTCGTTAGTGATATAGATTTCGCCATTGCGGACAGGATCGTAGGCCGTTACATAAATCGTGACACTACCGTCTGCATTGACCTTAATAGAATCACCCGGCGAGGGATTGTTGGGGTCAATCAGGACAAGTCCCGAATTAGTGGTAAAGGTCAGAGAATCTACGTTATTGCCGAAGTATTCCTTCACCTTGTCTGCGCTCAAGGTAATAGCCACCACATCGCCAACCTTTGCCGAATCGATATTGGAATTCTGTCGGAAGTCCAAAGATATATCGGTGGGGTTGCTATTCACAAGGTACACGTTTTCACCAATGGTCACCGTTCCCGGGTCGCCTGGCTTCTTATCTCCGGCAGGTACAAGCACACCAGCATCGTGGACAATGGAATCGCCCTTGTCGTAGTTATCCCAAGACGGATTGAAATATCCGCCGCCAGCCGAGCTATAACCAAAGTTGTCGCCACCGGCATTGGGGCCGTAATTGTCGCTACTACTACTGAACAGATCTCCACCGGCATCACCGCTGCTGCTGGAACCGCCCTGACCTCCAGAGGACCCTGTAGAACCACTGCTGTCGCCAGAAGAGGAGCCGCTGCTATTGCTGCCGCTGGAACCCGTAGAGCCGCTGCTATTGCTATTGCTAGAACCAGTAGAACCACTGCTATTACTATCGCTAGAACCCGTGGAACCACTGCTGTCACCAGAAGAGGAGCCGCTGCTATCACTAGAAGAGCCACTGCTGTCGCCAGAAGAGGAACCGCTGCTATCACCAGAAGAAGAGCCACTGCTGTCACCAGAAGAAGAACCGCTACTATTGCTATTGCTAGAACCTGTGGAACCACTAGAAGTTCCATTCTGGCTGCTAGAAGATTCATCGTAATCTACGTAGCTATTCTTTTCCCAACTACTAGAAGAGATATCACCAACGATATTCGCACTGGAGCGAGCAGAATCTATCTTATCAATCGGAGCCAGGTCATCTAGGAAGTTGTCTATCCACTGCATATGCACTAGGATATTGTTATTGATCAGCTTATCGGGGTTAGCTGCATAGTCTATAAATATAACGTGACCTGTATTACTTGCCACAAACAAATGACCGTGTCCATCTACCGTTCCCTGGTCCAAACGCCAACCAACTGTAGGTGTTCCATTGAATTCCGGATCATTCGTAGCACCATCGCAATAGCCAGATTGCCCGCCTCTATCAATCCATTCACCAGTTTGGGCGTCGGCATGCTGGCGGCAAGATGGAGTTCTCGGCCCAGTCAAGTTCGCCCTTGATTCTGTAAAGAAGAAATCACGCAAATTGATTTCTGCCACAACATGAGCACTCACCGTGCTGCCATTCACCTCTGGCTTGATCTGCACAATTTTAGCGCCACCAAAGATAAAGATTGTTTTAGAATAAGGGTCATAGGTACCGCCATGAGCCCCCTCCAAAGAGTCAATAAGGGTTTTTCTTTTAAGGCCAATAACAACGGTATCCTTCACCCGTCCCAGATATTTAATGGAGTCTGACTCATTTTGAATCACTACCTTATTGGTGTCATAAAGGTACCCAAAATGAGACCCCCCACGATATTTCGCCCTCAGTTCATCAGAACATTCGTTACCATCTATATCCGATTCACAACCACCGCCAGCGAAGGTAGAATAGGTATAGAAAGGAATATTATGCTCATCCCAAATAACAGTCGTCACCTCTTTTATGTGCGGATGGGGATCATGGTCTGCCGGAGTTATTTGTATTTCGTAACCAACGTTAGCAAGTCCACGCGATGTCTCACCCCAGTCCAAAGCGTAGCGGACTAGAGGGCCCGGCATTCCGTTTGCCCAAACATATTTTCCATTGGGATCTACCATCACATGCCAAAAGCCGCGCCCTGTACTATTCGTTCCATTAGGGTATTGACCAGATTTACCTGAGCCACCTTGACCTGCGATTTCACCACTATTTCCAACCTTATAATCGGTTGACGATGTTCGTGCCAAACAAGGAGAGCCATTTTTACCACCATCTTTTCTCACCAAATGAAGACTCTTCGCCTGGCCAGCGACAATTAGGTAGCCATCTGTAGGATGGTGCATAATACCATCAGCACCGCCAGTATTGCAGACCAATTTCTTGTTCAGCAAACGGAGGTATCCCAAGCCGTCATAGAAATAGTCGATACTCTTAACACGATCGTTACCGATATACTTGGTATAGTACAAGGTGGCGTTCGTGGAAGGCTGTTCCACGATATCACCAACTTGCTGAATCCAGACACCCGTAGCCGGATTTTCCGGTTCTCCCGGTCTAACCGGACTCAGAGACTGTGCCATCGAGAGCACAGCCATCGAGAGCATCGCCATTGCTAAATGTTTTGCCATCTTTTTCATAGCGTTAACCTCTGAAAGGCTTTAGTCACCAAGGCTCATTCCGCCCTTGCCAGCGCGGATACCCCAGTTGTAAATCCTTTCCACTTTAAAACTTTCCTTCGCGCCATAGACATTTATCTTGAACTGCGCTACATAAACGCCCACACCGACCTTACGGCCCTCGCTGGAACGCATATTCCAGCGCAAATACATTTTCTTTGCATGTTCAAAACAGTTGCCCTCAAAGGCCGGATCACTACACTTGATCTTGTTCGAGGCGCCCCCTACATAGGCGCCCAGATTGGTAAACACCTTCAGTTCCCAAGAAAGCCCAACGTTATCCAGGTTCATGCTCTCTACTCCAGAGGAATCCTCCCCCATGACAGTAGCAAAGCTTATATCCATTAGTATTCCAAGGGACTTCTTCATTTCTTCGTCCATAGGCTCGTCGGCATTGACAAACCGCTCCGTAAAGGCGGCCCTATCGGCCAACAGTACCGCACGGTCTAAAGAAGCAAGAGACGTGGACTGCATCAGCACACGAGGGTCACCCTTGACCATCACCGGCTGAGACTTAGGCGACACGCCATTTCCTTCTAGGTCCGTAATCTTTGCTTTTTCGAAATCGAATTTCAAAGAATCTGCAGGGTTCAAACGTTCTGCCAAGGGCACGCCGTTTTCCAGATGAAGCTTTACAGACTTACCATCGGCACTCCAGCTAAGGGAGCTGAACGGAATCGAGACCCACTGACCGTCTACCTTGAACTTAAAGCATTCCGACAAGGCTACCAGGTCTTCCAAGGCATCACGATCCACCGGCTCAGAGAAGGAGATAGTCAGCACATCGGCCTCCATCTTCTGGAAGGATTCCGGTTCCAAGAATGTCCCTGCAATCACAGGAGACATGCGGTCGTGCATGGCGCAATCGTAGGTTTCTGTCTTGACAGAGCCATCGGCCTGAACCACCGGCTTCGACACCTTGGCAAAACCGTACTTGAGGCTATCTACGTCTATGCCTGCGGTATCCACATAGGTAAGCATACGCTGTACATCGAACTTGGTGGAATCCACCGTAATAGAAAGCACCAAACCATCATCGGAAAGCTTCACGAAATTGGTGTCCGTCAGATCGGGCTTGATTGCAAGCACATTGCCCTGGCTGTCCTGCCAGTAGAGAACCACCTCCATCTCTTCTAGATCTTCCTTGGAGAGGGGCTCCTTGAAGGCCACCGTAGCGCTATCCATACGGCCATCGCCATCTTTGTCGTAGAAGCCGTTGCGCTCATCGTCCATGTAGTTCTTACCCGAATTGGAAATCTTCACCGGATTGTTCTTACCAGTCTTGTTTCCGTCGGCAGCCTTAATAAGGCCATCTGGGCACTTGTCCTTGGCGCAGGTGGTGGCAATCTCAATTTCACCGCCCACCTTAACCGAGTTCTTGGGCACCTTGAATTTCCAGATGCGGTCATTTCCATCTACGCCCTTCTCAACGGCGGTCATAGACAGGGGCTGCCCGTCTAAAAGGAATCCATTACCCGAGGTCCAAGTAGAATCCAGAGGCTTGTTGAAACTGAGAATCACGTAGTCACAGTCGCCGTCGCCCGGTTCAAGAGTCGCAGTCTGGATAACGGGGCCTATGCGGTCTTGGATAGCCGTAGAAAGGTTACCGCTTGCACCAGACACCGAGGACGAAGCGTCTACCTTCAGGTTCCCCTGGCCCTCGCCATCGGGAATCGTGGTTTTGACTCCGGTCAGTTCAGCCAGATGGTCGTTCAGGGTAAAGTCGCCACTGAAATCGGTATACTTGTCGCCCAAGGGCCAATTGTACTGGAAATTCTCCAGAGTCACGCCGTTCATCTGGCCGTTGAAGTAGGCCGCAATGCTATCGCCTACACCGTCACCATCGGTATCGTAAATAAAGGCGCTATCCAGGGTAGGCAGTCCATAGTTCACAAACTGAAGGTTACCGGGGAACTGTTCCTTGACGCGGAAAATGGTATCGCCAGGTGTCGGAACGTAAAGGGAAGATTCCAGAGTGAAGTTTACATCAGAAATGGCCTTGTCCGAAGTCACCAGGAACGACGCCCTAGAATCGGAGAGCTGACCCAGATAGTAGGTGGTTCCCTCTATAGTCTGACGGCCCATAGGTGTTTTTGCTGGCGTCAGGAACTTTAGGCTTTCGTGTTTCGAAGAAAGGAAGAACCACAGGTTGGTAGCCAGGGTGTCCAGCTTGCCCTTGGAGGGGCCCAGGGGAATTACGGACTGGACATAAACCGGAAGGGTGTCACCCACATTCAGCTGTATATCGGACACATCGGAAATCACCTGCTTGCAATCTTTATCTTCGCAGAACTGGAACTCGGGCACATAGAAGTTATAGACGTAGAGGATATTTACATCTTGCATGCTCGCATCTGGAGAGACACCCAATTCTGCATTGGAAATAGTCCAATGGCCTGTGACGCCTGTGACCACATAGCCCTTGTACTGACCACTGGCTTCGGACTTAAACATTTCACCATTAGAAACCGTATCCTTACCCACAGTAAACACGATAGTGTCTGAACCTGCATTGGGTGCGTAGATATAAACTGGCGAATCGGGAAGGCGGTAGTTTATGGCAGGATCGCCATTTTTCTCGTCTTTTACATAAAGGCCAATAGTCTGCCCCATATCCAGAGGCAGGTAGACGCAGCGCTTATCCGGCTTGGCGTCGTTGATACAGTCACCGCTAAAGAAAGTACCGGCAAACCCCCATACTGACAACAGCAGCAGGGTCATCACAAATAGGAAAAATCCATTTTGTCTCTTTGCCGACATAATAGCCTCGTCCATTTTTTACACAACAACAAACACGCCCATTCACAACCTGGGCTTATACACCCTAAAGATATGTTTTTTTAGAAGAAAGCGGAAACGGTATAAACCGTAAACCCCTTAATCTAGGGCATTTACGAAGGTTTGACTATAAAACTGTGATTTAGCCGACATACAAAAAATATTATTCCAAATTGGAATATATGTCTGCCACCACCGTATCCATAAAAAGCCAGCCGTCACCATCGAGAACAAGATTGCCGCCCAGCCATTTCAAGTAACCCTGCGCCACCCAGCGAGAAACGGATTTTTCAGGAAGACGGGCGCCCAATTCTTGCAGGGCGGCCACATCAAGGCCATACTTTGTACGCAACGAAAGCTGAATCAACTCTGCGATAGCTTCTTCTTGACCGATAGGATCCCTGGTCAACAGATTTTCCGGGCAACCCGCCTCTACGTAACGGCGCCATTCCGGATACCGGTCGGGAGCATGGTATCGCACACCTTCAAAAAAGCCGTGAGCCGAAGGCCCAAAGGCCAGGTACTGCCCCCGGCGCCAGTAGTTCAGGTTATGAAGGCTTTCTTCACCCGGGCGGGCAAAGTTCGACACCTCGTAACGTTCAAAACCCTTAGATTCAAGAAACTTGACACCTTCCCGGTACATGTCACCGTACAAGTCTTCGTCCACCTGAACAAGGCCCTTTTCCAGCCGGTGGCCAAGCCTTGTGCGGGGGTCCACCTTAAGGCCGTAAAAGCTGATATGCCCTAACGCGTATGCCGACAGACGTTCCAAATCTTCTAAAAAATGTGATAACGTCTGCCCAGGCAGATCGAACATCAGGTCTGTCGTCACCCGAAGGCCCGGCTTGGAAAGGAGCTGTTCCAGGGCAGCCAAGCCCGATTCCGGCGTGTGCCTGCGGCCCACCGCCTGCAAAAGTTCTGGCCTAAAGCTCTGGAGCCCTAGACTTGCCCGGGTTATGCCGTTTTCCACCGCCACAGACAGGCGTTCGGAATCGGTAGACTCCGGATTGAACTCCATGGTGGACTCTTTTAGGGATAAGAGAGGCACGCCGGCTTCACCAAGTATGGAAAATAGCCTAAAAAGCGCCTCCGGAGACAAAATGGAGGGGGTTCCACCACCCAAATAGAGGGTTTCTACCTGCGAAAAAACGCCGGGATGGCGCTTACCAAAAGCAGAAATTTCGCGGGAAAGCAGGTCTAGGTATTCCCCATGGAGCCGGTTTGGCCCCTGAATAGTGAAAAAATCGCAATAATCGCATATTTTTTCGCAAAAGGGAATATGGATATAAAGGCCTAGCATGTAAAAAAATATAATATAGTGTTACTTGAAAAAAAATTATATAGATTAAAAAATATTCAGACCGAAAGAGTGTCGACAATGAAGCAAAAAAACAAGCAGTCGAGAAAAGAAAAGATCAAGAGGTTCCTAAAAAAGAGGGCTCCCCTATGGGTGTTCCTTTCCCTGGCAACCGTTATCTTTTTCTTGTCTTCTACACTCCTTATGGGCGAATCTTACAAAGACATTGTCCTTATCGCCATGATATGGGCGCTTCCCCTCTTTATCCACTAGATATATGGCCGTTACCCGACAGACACAAAGAAAGTTCAGAGCCGTGTGCTTTTACGTGCTCTGCTGGATTTGTGTCGCCTTGGGAATCGCCATGCTGCAGATGTACCGCGACAACGGTACACTGTATATTGAGCCCCTTCTGACTATGCTGCAGTACGCCCTGTTTATGGGACTTTCCCACGGGGTTTACGATGTCATCATCTTGAAAGACGAACGAGACTGCAGGCCTGTCTGGAAGGCCCTCTTGGTGAGAAGCCTGTATTTTGTGGCGGCCATCAACGCAAGCATTATATTGTGCATTCTGCTTTTCAAGGCCAATGCAGAAGAGGGCGTGGTAAACGAGCTATCCTTGGCCTCCATCAAAGAAAACCTTTCTTCTCACGAGGTTCAAGTCCAGGTTATCTTGTTCTTCTTTTCGGCCTACCTCATTACGGCTCTCCGTTCTGTCCACAAAAAATTCGGCCCCCGGGTCTTTTGGAATACCCTTCTTGGTAAATCCCAGGAACCCAAAGAAGAAGAACGAATTTTCATGTTCATCGACCTTAGGCATTCCACCTCCCTGGCCGAAGAACTGGGCCATGTCAAGTACAGCAGTTTTTTAAAGGACTACTACAGCCTACTTTCTAACTGCTGCGAAGAAAACAGGGGCGAAATCTACCAAATTGCAGGGGACGGAGCTTTTTTGACCTGGAAAATGTCTGACTGCCGCAAAGTTGCAAGACCCGTGGACTGCTTTTTCGATTTTTCAGAGAGCATTACCGGAAAATCCCGCAAATTCATGAAAAAATTCGGGGTGACCCCCCAGTTCAAGGCGGGAATCCACTGCGGAAAGGTCATTTCTACGGAGGTGGGCAATTTTGGGAGCGAAATGGCCTACCATGGAGACGTGCTGAACACCACCGCTAGAATCCAAGGGCTTTGTACTAAACTGGGGCAAGAATTCCTAGTTTCAGAGGATTACTTCCAGGAACTACCCAAGCCTATCCCCCACGGTTACATCGCCAAAAAGGAAGGAATCTTCGAATTGAGGGGAAAAAAGCACGAAATTTTGATTTTTTCGCTTCAAAAGCCCTTGACAATCTAAAATCCTTAAGCTATAATTGTGCTCACCCCGCGGGAATAGCTCAGTTGGTAGAGCACGACCTTGCCAAGGTCGGGGTCGAGGGTCCGAGTCCCTTTTCCCGCTCTAAACGAAAAAGACACCTTTATGGTGTCTTTTTTCGTTTGTCGCGGAAGGGCTCGGACCCTCGAAGAGGGTGCGGCAATAGCGCCCGAGGCGAGCGCATAAAAACAGAATGTTTTTATGCCGAGCCGACCAAGCGGACGTCGAAGACGTCAAAAACCACCGTGCGCGTAGCGCATAAAATAGGTGGTTTTTGAGCTTGACACGAACGAGTGAGTGTCGAGCCCGAAGGGTTGCTGAGCAGCCGCGTCAGCGGAGACTGCGAAGCAACATTCCCTTTTCCCGCTCATATTTTCATTAGCGTACCTTTCCCGCCCAAAACATTAAATTTTATTTCATTAAATTTTAAGAAATAATACTTGTTTTTGCCAACTTTTCATTAGATTTAATGAAAAAGATTTGCACATATTTAAGATTTTTATTATATTTAACTCGAGATAACAGGAGGAAATATGGCCATGTACTCTGCACAGACCGATGAATCCGCACTCGCCCTGCTCGGCAAGCGCATGGCGGCTTTCCGCGTCAAGAACAACTGGACACAAGCCAAGCTCGCTCAGCTATCAGGCGTCAGCAAGGGAACGATCGAGCGAATCGAGCGTGGTGATTCCGTGCAAATACTGAACCTGGTCAAGGTGCTGCGGGCCTGCGACATGCTGGATACCTTCCTGGGCATTTTCCCCGACGATTCTCCCTCGCCCATGCAAATCCTGCAAATGGGGAAAATCAAACCCCGACAGCGGGCGGGCTCTCCCCACAAAAAAACGTCCGGCCAAAACATCATTTCCGACACCGGCGCCAATTATTCCGCAACACCAAATTCCGGCAAAAAGAAGCCCTGGGTCTGGGAAGAAGACAAGTAACGGTACAAGATGATTGCGGTACAGGTAAAACTCTGGGGAACGACCATCGGAGCGATTTCCATGCTGGAAGGCGACTCCGTCGCCCGCTTCGAATACGCCGAGCCCTTTATTGGAGCGGAAATCGAACCCTCGCCCCTTGTGATGCCCGTATCCAGGCGGATCTACAGTTTCCCGCAGCTGTCAAGGACATTCCACGGATTGCCCGGACTCTTTGCCGACAGCCTCCCCGACAAGTTCGGCAACAAGGTCATAGACTCCTGGCTGCTGCGGCAGGGGCGCACTCCCGAAAGTTTTACCGCCCTTGAACGCCTGTGCTATACAGGGAATCGTGGCATGGGAGCGCTGGAATTTTCACCCCTGCAGGGGCCCGATTCCCGCACAGACGATTCCATTGACGTGGAAAGCCTGCGAGCTTTCGCCGCCGAAATTCTGAACCGGCGCAAGCACTTTTCCACAAAGAGGCTCAGCAAAAAGAACAACCGGTCTTTCGAGGAAATTCTCAAGGTCGGAACTTCTGCGGGGGGCGCCCGGGCAAAAATCCTGGTGGCCTACAACGAAACCACCGGCGAAATGCGCTCCGGGCAGGTGGAGGCCGAACCGGATTTTGGATACTGGCTGTTGAAACTCGACGACGTGGAGCATAACGGCGACAAAGAAAGCGCAGACCTGTTCGGTTACGGCGCCATAGAATACACCTACTCGCAAATGGTGAAACTTGCGGGCATCCACATGACAGAATGCAGGCTCTACGAAAGCGCGGGGCACAGGCACTTTATGACACGTCGGTTCGACCGGCTGGCAGGCGGCAAAAAACTGCATTACCAGTCCCTTTGCGGCCTTGCCCACTACGACTTCAACATGCCGGGGGCCTACAGCTACGAGCAGGCACTAGACGTTATCAAGCGGCTAGGCCTGGGCTACGACGCCCTAGAAGAAATGTACCGCCGGGCGGCCTTCAACATTTGTGCCCGCAACCAAGACGATCACGCCAAAAACATCGGGTTCCTGATGGACAAGCAGGGAACATGGGCCCTTGCCCCCGCATTCGACATGACCTACGCCTACAACCCGCAGGGGGCATGGACCGGGTCACACCAGATGACCTTCAACGGCAAGCGAGACGGATTTTCACTGGACGATTTCAAGGCCGTGGCAAAATTTGCGGGGCTCAGGCAGGGCCGTTACAAAAAGATTCTTCACGAAGTCGAAGATGCCGTTCGCCAGTGGCCAAAGCTTGCCCGCCAAAACGGTGTTCCTGCAAGAATCATCAGGGCTATCGCCAGCTTGCAGGAAATGCCGTAGGCAGAGAAACTCAAAAAAAATTTGACGAGTGCTTCAAATTTACTTCTATTTATATTTTGTATACCGGCTTTCATCAAAATCAGTTACCTTCATATTGAGAAGCGTACTCTACAGAAGCGTAATAACTAACCCCATTTTCGAAACTTATACACCTTAAACGAGAACTTCCCGCATAAGAACAATCATAACCATAGTTGCCACTTATCAAAGATTGGCCTATTAACATCCCCGATTGGTTATATTTCTTGTTTTCTGCGTAGAGTCCTCCACCCATATTCGTAGTTCGTAGGTTGTATTCCCGCGGCATTCCGTTTGAATAGTAATCTATCGATTCCGTTTCACTGCCATTATGTTGAAACCGAGACACCAACCTTCCATTTTGATAATCACATATCAACCAAAAACTATTGCTGTATCTATATTCTAGTCTACTTTCATAACTAGATAATGGACAAGATGCCGCTTGGACTTGTATCTGCCAAAGCAGTAAAAACGATACGATAACTAGCACTTTTTTCATTTATCCTCTCCTTTTATTTACGATTTTTCTTTCTAGCTGAAGAATTCAGAAAATCGCGAAAATAGTTTGCAAAATCAGAGTATTCAAAATCATCACAATATCCTGTGCTGGTTGTCGTCCCGCAATTTACCACATTGGAACCTCGATAAGTAATACCTCCGTAATACCTATATTCTCCCAATGCGTAGTAAAATTTCATAATTGTAATTTCACCATCATCCTCAACAATGAGGTTCCCTTCTTTCCCAATATTTTGCTCATAATAACGAACATAATTATCGGCATTATTATTGTTATAAAAACGAATATCCTGAACACATTTTTTAGCCGTCTGACATGAGATCTTTTTTACAGATGTCCCGGAATCATAGCTAGTCCGCCGAGTTTGGAAATAGCATTGTTCTGCCAATGCCGAAGAACACCATGATAAAAGAACCACAAGAATAATTCGTTTCATATTCCCTTCCTTTCCGCAAAAGCGGGTTGATTGCGAGCAGCAACTTGTTCTAACGACTGCATTCCGGTCACTTCGGCTCGCTCAGTGACCTTTAACAGCGTGACAGCGCCATTTTTGCGATTCGCACGATTTTTGGGAAATAAAAAAGGTGCGAAGTCGCAAGGCTTATGTATTGAAGGCTCTGGTAAACCCTGTTAGCAATAAGCAACAGACGACCCGCACCATAGGGTGCGAGTATCGCCCTGTTCCCTGCTAACTTCAAGTTTACCAGACTTTTCAATACAGGAACAAGATTCTACTCT
>JAEEGL013551177.1_pt1 | contig 15337 bp, 13 predicted proteins | sample 9134231 | NCBI WGS metagenome assembly JAEEGL01 (sample SAMN16246548, study PRJNA631951) | gut metagenome | biome: gut microbiome; feature: rumen; material: fiber-attached | host: Bos | place: Iran: Karaj | collected 2018-10 | reverse complement strand
GCAGCCTCGATGATCTTGGTGAACTTGTCAGCCTTAAGTGAAGCGCCGCCGATAAGTCCGCCGTCGATGTCCGGCTGCTTGAAGAGCTCGGAGGCGTTCTTGTCGTTGCAGGAGCCGCCGTAGAGGATCTGAACGCCCTCGGCAACTTCCTTGCTGAAGGATGCGAGGTACTCGCGGATGTGCTTGTGTACGCCCTCTGCGATCTCAGGGGTGGCGGTCTTGCCGGTGCCGATGGCCCAGATGGGCTCATAGGCGATTACAGCGCTCTTGAAAGAGTCGATGCCGTTCTCGTCGATGACAGCCTTGATCTCGGCGTCAACGACCTCGTTGGTCTTGCCTGCCTCGAACTCCTCGAGGGACTCGCCGATGCAGAGAACGGGCTTCAGGCCTGCTGCCTGGGCTGCCTTGAACTTCTTCGCGACGTACTCGCTGCTCTCATTGTGGTAGCCGCGGCGCTCGCTGTGGCCGACGATGGCGTACTTGCAGCCGAACTCCTTGATCTGGACAGGGGAGTTCTCGCCGGTGAAGGCACCCTGGTTGTTGACGTCAACATCCTCAGAGCCCCATGCAAGGCGGCTTCCCTTCGCGTTCTCCTCAACGAGGCCGATGAAGATCGCGGGAGCGCAGATGGCTGCCTCAACCTTGGGATACTTGTTTGCTTCCGCTGCGAAAGCCTTGATGAGTGATACTACGGTTTCCTTTGTTCCGTTGAGCTTCCAGTTGCCCATGACGAGACGCTGTCTCATGTGTGATGCTCCTTAAATATAGAAGATATTTATTGAATGCAGGTCAATTCTAGCAGATTAAGAGAACATGTGCAGGCAGGGAAAGGAGGATTTTTGTAATGCACGCGTAAAGAAGCAGCAGGTTCATCCTGGATTCCGTTGTCCGAGCCTGGCTGTTTTGTTTTTTACAAATTGGGAAAATGCCAATTCTCGCCAGTGAATCAAAAAAGTTGGCTGGAGCTGTCAGCTGCCGCATCACAGACGCCCGAATGATTGTAAAATAGTCAGAGGATAAGCATGTTTTCTCATTATCCGGATTGTGCAGGCGGCAGCAGTGGAAACTTCAGTTTCCTGCAGCGGCATGTCTGTCTGATCAGACTGTACACTGGAGCACTTTCGCAGAACTTATGAAAATCACACTTTACCCGAAGTATTTTTTCCGTAGCTTTTTTGTCAAAGGAAAGGGCAATTTTTACAGCGCCGGTTACAGATGCCTTTATCCTGAATGTTCTAGGCTTGGCATGACTCCCTGGCAGCATTATGTCATTGACGGACAGCGCAAAGGCTATGACAACGGAAATCATCCGTCAGGAGGTTTGTTTTTCCCTGAAGGCTATGAGTGTGAGTACCCTGACGTGAAATCGAGCGATGAGGATGCCTGGCATCACTACGCTAATAAAGGTTTGACGGACGGTCGTGACAATGGTCTGCACCCCAAAGCAGATCAGTTCTTCCCTGAAGGGTATCTGGAGATGTACCAAGACGTTGCAGATTCAGGCATGGATCCCTGGCATCACTATGTGCTGATCGGGAAACCAGAGGGCAGAGACTGCGGGCTTCATCCTGCTGATAATGTATTCTTTGCCGAAGGATACCTGGAGATGTATCCTGACGCGGCAGGATCAGGCATGGATCCATGGCATCATTACGTTCTGAAAGGCAAAAAGGAAGGCCACGACAATGGCCTTCATCCAGACGGAGTTGTGTTTTTCCCGGAAGGCTACCTGGAAATGTATCCGGATGTTGCGGAAGCAGGTATTGATCCATGGCATCACTATGTTCGTACCGGAAAAGCGGAAGGCCGAGACAATGGGCTTCATCCAGACGGAGTTGTGTTTTTCCCGGAAGGCTACCTGGAAATGTATCCGGATGTTGCGGAAGCAGGTGTTGATCCATGGCAACACTACGTTCATAACGGCAAGGCGGAAGGCCGAGACAACGGGCTTCATCCAAATGAAGATCAGTTCTTGGCTGAAGGGTATGTTGAAATGTATCCTGATGTGGCAAAAACCGGCACTGATCCGTGGCATCATTATGTGCTAAGTGGAAAAACTCTTGGCCGTGATAATGGCAGGCATCCTAAGCTAGCCGTTTTTATTCCGCTGGTTTACCTGGCTCTGAATGGAGACGTACGGGAGGCTGGGGTGGATCCGTGGATACATTACGTAAAATGCGGGAAAAAGGAAAAAAGACAGACTTCAGCGTATCCATATTTTGATGAGAAATGGTATTTGGAGAATTATCCTCAGATAAAGGAGGATCCTGAGCTGGTAAACGGAAATATGTCAGCTGAGGCTCATTATTGTTTTAAGGGGTGGAAGTTAGGGTATGATCCTTCATTGAATTTTGACACAGATTATTATATTGCAAAGTACAGGGATGTCAGAGACAGCAGTATTTGCCCTCTGATACACTATATTTCACTTGGGCGCTTTCAGAATAGACAGCCATACGATTCTCACAGTCTTACAGAACCAGAAACAGTAACGGATTTTCCTGAACCATACAGGAGCGAAGGCAAGTCGAAAGAATGCAGTTCTGTAAAACTAGAGGCGATAGAGAACAATGCGTTGCTTATAATGCTGTCTGAACATTTGGGAGATATCATAGCCAACGAGCCAGTAGTCAGGTATTTGAAGTGGAAATATCCTGAAAGGCCGGTTTACTGGGTTATAGGAAGCAGATACAGGGATGTTGTTCGCTACAACCCGTTTATCAGCGGCTATATAGAGGTAAATTCACTGAAAGAGTGCATAGAAATTACGAGAAAACTCAAAGGCGAGCAGAAAACGATAAGCCTGTTCTTCAACCGAAGGCCTGATCGCAGTGACAACCCAAGGTACTTTTGGTATGCCCGTATCAATGGAATCGATTTCGGCAACTACTACGCCGGTGATTGTCTCCTTTCTGCCATGTCTCAGGCAGCCGGACTTGACAGGCTTAATGTAACGCCGATATTTTGGGAGAGACCTGATTATTCATTGCTGTCAGAAAATGATGTGTGGGAGATGTCAGGGTTAGCTGAAGCTGTAAAAAGAACAATGAGTGTTTATGGCAGCAGCATGGTTATTCTTCTCCATACCAAGGCAAATGAAACAAGAAGAGACTGGACGGAAGAGAAGTTCAGCAAGCTTACCGGGGAAATACTGAAGCGATACCCAGATGCCGTCATAGCAGAACTCGGAATGACACCGATCGTGAAGTCAGGCAGCGAACGTTTTATCACTATGGGAGGCCTGACAAATCTGCATCTGATATACCAAATAATAAAGAGAGCAGATCTGTTTATAGGAGTAGACAGTTCGTTCATGCACATGGCCAATGCAAGCGGAACACAGGCAGTATGCATCATAGGGAAGTATGGGTTGTTCAGCCATCACTGCCCTTATTCAGGGCGATTCTGGAGAGGAGAGGGAGTTACGTTCGTCAGGGCTCCAGAAGGAGAAGAATCTCCTTCTGTTGGTGTCAAAGAAGTGATGAAGGCAGTGCAAGAGAGATTGGCAGAGAGAACCGCTAATCTACCAGCTAAAAATTCTCGCTAAATCTTGCGCAAAGCTAATATTCACTGCCGTTCCGGGCATGGCGAGTGAGTTGATTTTTTCAAGTCCGCTTTATGATTGCCTAGCGTTTATCCAGCGCACTGATCCGGTGAATTTCAGAGTTTTCTCATTCATCACCGCTCTGACACTGAAACGTTAGCGTAAAGTAGGTTTTAGGGGATCAGCGTTGGTATTTTGTTTATGCTGTAAGCATTTCAGGAATTGTATAAATGTTAAAAATATTTTCTAAAATCAAAAACATACGAGAAAATATGGGGGGGGGGATTCCAGCCTAACCGAAAATAAAGAGCAGGATGCTGGTTCAACAGCCTCTAATCCGGGATCTGTCGCCACAGACAAACCTGCCGCAGTTGATCCGTGCAGCTATTTCAATATTCCTTACCTCAATGCCTATAAGCCTGATATAGAGCTTGGTGCCTATTCCTTTCCGAATCGCCCGACACTTTATTACTTCGGCAGTGACTGCAGGCTCGTAGTCGGACGTTATGTCTCAATGGCGATGGGCGCAACACTGGTTTTGGGTGGAGAGCACAGCCTCAAAGGATTTTCCACCTCGTCTGAGGTTGCCGTTGACCATTCATGCCGCCATACCAAAGGCGATATAGTTATTGGGAATGATGTCTGGATAGCGGCAAATGCTGTTGTTCTTTCTGGAGTGAAGATTGGGACTGGCGCCATCGTCGGCGCAGGCGCTGTTGTTGCGAAGGATGTCCCTGAGTATGCCATAGTGATCGGGAACCCGATGAGAATTCTGCGCTACCGTTTTGATGAAGAGACCAGGGCAAGGCTGCTACGATCAAAATGGTGGGAACATGATGCCGACGAGATCAAATCATGCAGGCTGGAGTGCAGGGATCATGATGACGTCGGCGAATTTCTCTCCAGGTTCGAGAGGAAATTCCACTGCCAGTGAACGGTCTTCATCTCCTCAGAAAAATTTTCCTGATATGGGCGAGAATGCCTACGGTATCTTTATTTTGAGGTTCATTTGGAGGAGTGCTTTCCTGAGTCGAACTTTTCATCTGAATAGGCTGGGGCTCAGGATTCTGTGCCGGAATCTCCTCGGAAGCATCTTTCTTCTGCACTGTTGACTGATAGCTTACCTTGTTCAGTGATACGTCATTTAGAATTTCGAGGTAGCCCTGCTCAGTTTTCCTTTTCCAGTCAACGAGTTCGGAATTAAGGTCGGACAGTGATGAGAGTGCATCAGCTATCATGGCGTCCGCCTCATTGAACGGGGTAAAGAGTTTGAGCGCGTGTGCCTTGAATCCTTGCGCTGTTGCTCCGCGGAAATCGTGAGAGAGAATGAAAGATGGGATGCCTAGCGATGATGAAATGCCGCAGCCGTGCACCCTGGTTGATACTGTCAGGTCGCATTCCCGGTAGATGTCAAAGTAATCTGCTGAATCGTAGGAATAGCGTATCTTTACGCCTTTGTACCCTCCGAAGAGACGGTGCGCCACGGGCAGCTCATCGATATAGTGGCAGATGACTGAAATTTTATAACTGCCTCCGAACTTCTCAATGATATGCTTGAACAGATCCCTGTAATAGTCACACTCGCCATGCCCGTCTGGTGCGCAGTTGTTTGGAACACTGTCCTTTGGACCGGCCATAAACACAAGTCCGATCTGCTCTTCCCCCCCCCCTGTTATTATGACCTATATGTCTTTCTATGCCGCTTTTGGCACTCAGGAGAGCTGGGCAGGGCAGATACTTTGCATTCACCTTCTTAAACACAGGAGATGAGAGCAGGGACGGATCACGCACGGTGACAACGGAACTGCGGTCAAGCACCTCCTGCTCGAATGCCGGAAGTGACTCGGGTGCGGTGCCTAGACCGAGGAACACCGTGGGCAGTGAAGCTGCGATGATTCTCTGGTAGAACACCTCACAATGGAAGTTATACCATTCAGGTGATCCGGCAAAGCAGGCGAGATCGGCAAAAGACAGATCGCTGTCCGGCTTTACCGAGTTGTCGTTGAGCCGTACGGGAGTGGTGCCTGTCTGCGCTGCCTGCTCAAGGTTGAGCCGGCTCAGCCTCCTGATGTCAGGATTGCGGTTGTAGATAATGGCGTTGTGCTCGCCAAGGGCCTTATCAAGCAGATGGCGGCATCCGAAGAGAATGAACTCGTCGCCGCAGTTCCACTGTCTTGTGGTGCTGTATGCAATATTAAGCATGTTGTCCCCTTTATAATTTCAAGCAATTGTTGGATGAAGGTAAACTGGAAGTCCTGAAACAGGGGATAGACGCGAGGCTTAAATAAAAAGACCGCCATAAGGCGGCCATGAACTGTTCTGTGTATGGGAGTACTCAGCGCTCTTTGTGCTTGCAGATTCCGATTATCCTTCCGAGCTTGCGTCCGGCGCGCACCAAAGCATTGTGTTTGTGATGGCGGTGCTGCTCCTGAGGCTTGGATACAGTCTGTTCTTTGGTCTCTGCTGCGGTTTTTTCCTGCTGTGCCTGAGCTGCGGCCGGAGTTTCCTGCCCATCCACCTTTGGCTGCTCAAACGGAGGAGGTGTTATTATTTGAGGCCCGTCAGTATTTGAGAACTCGAAGATCTGCACTGGCACCTCAATATTCCCGTAGAGATGGTAGAGGCATGCAGCACGGTGCTGTCCGTCAAAGATCACGTGGTTGGCCCAGAGTCCTATGAGCTCATCGCCGTTCGGATAGCCATGCTCCTTGATCTGCCTGAGGTTGTAGTCAATTCTTTCCTGGTTTGTCAGCCTTTCACAGCTGCCTTCCATGAAAAAGTTGAACTGGACGCTGTGGCCGTCATTCTCGGCAGTATCGCCGCGGAGAGCCTTGAGAACACGGGAATGAGAGAGCGATGCAGTTATCGGCCTGCCATGCTCGTCAAACGTGTCAACAAGGATATCCTCAAGGTGGATTTTCTCTACACGGACCCTGGTAAGATAAGGCAGCTGCGCAGCAAGTCCTACAAGGATGGTGCTGCCGAGTCGTTTGACCGAAAATCCCGGAACATCCACACATTTCTCTATAATTCCTGCTGCCTTATCTGCTAGCTCTGAAAATTCAGCTACTGTCAGGTCAAGACGTATGTCCTTATAGTGGATGTGGATTGACTCCCCTATGTTGTCCTCAATGCAGAAGCGGTAAGGAAACTTCACATACTCAAAGTCATTGAGCGAGGCTAAGGTTACTACACCTGGATTTATCATTATGAACTCCTCAGTACCCGGTGAAACCCAAATATGCGCTGAAGATCTCCTGGTAGCGCCCGTCCTTTATCATTTTGATGAGATCGGGAGTGAACTTGAAGAACTCCTGCTCCAGAAGAGCTGTTTCTTCAGGATCGTCAAGCAGATCCCTGCGCTGTTCTATCTCGCCGATGTACCCCTGCGAGAAGCTTCGCTTGGTAAGAACTGATCTCACTATGAGGTAACCCAGCAGCCTCTTCTCATCGAGCTCAAAGGCGTGGAGCTCCTTATTCCAGACTTTGTCTCTTAATGCTCCATCGTTGAAGCCGTGGTTCAGCGGCACCATTACTTTCGGCATAAGAGACTTGCACTTGAGCATGAAGCACGCATCGACAAAAAAAGTCTGTGTTATCCCCTGTTTTTTAAAGAACTTGTTCTCAGGCAGGTTGTACCCGAGAACCCAGCCGTTTGCTGGTCCGTAAGGGTAGGTGATGGGCTCATAGCCATTTGCTGCCATGTTCTCACAGAACTTCTGCTCATCGGAAGGCGATACGAGAATGTCAATATCCTTGCCGTCGTCCAAATGATCAGGAAGCTCGTGTGAGATGTTTTTTATGTTGAGATAGTTGACGCCTGCGGCGTTCAGACTGTCAAATAGCCCGGTAACAAGCTCAGATGGAATCAGCCCTGGCATTGCTTCCCTCCTTTCAGAAGGTCTAGCTGCTTTTTGGCGAGCAGTACACAGCTCGCCATCTGCAGAAACTCGTCCTCCCGAATCTCGAGACGGAATGAAGGGGACTGGATGTGAATTGCTCTCTGAGGGCAGACCTGGCTGTTTGAAGGCCTGTTCAGCTCAACATCAAATTCCCCCCCCCCTACGGCTGAATTTTATTTTGTCAAGTACTTTTATTACATCACCCCATATATAAAACCTGTCTTCACGGATTAATCCGGCAACTACAGCATGTGCTGACTGACCGGCATGTCAGGGATATTATATTTTATATTTACCCCATGTTTAAGAGTCTGCTCACAATTTGTCAGGATCTTTCTTTTGTGAGTCCCATTCATTCGTCAGCCAATTGATTTCTATGCGAATCGCGTCTGCCTTTTCAATGCGAATCTTCTCAAATTTGTGTATAATCCGTGACAATAATTTATATGTTTTATAAGCAGAAATCAGACGGTTGATATTGTTGTTTATGTAATTCAGATAGTTATTGCACAGTGGGGGGGGTAATTCCGGCGCGCGAATATGCAAACAAGGTGTCATCTCCCCTGAAGATTTCTGCGCGCTTCCTGAAGCCATTCTTCCTGAAAAAACTGTCAAACCGGGATTTTGAGAGCGCATTCACCCAGATGCTGCTGCGCTCTGGCACATCGTCAGTGAAGTTGTAGCTTCCGACAACTGTGCTGCAGTGTGCGCAGATGTCTTCAATCATTGCCTCAGGATCGCGGATGTACTCTATGAACCCGGAGCAGACAGCCACGTCGGCATCATCCTGGATCGTGTCTCCGTTATTGAAGTCCCTGATTATTGTTGAAGGCTTATGCTGGTAAAGGTCATAGCCTGTATAGCTAACATTTTCAGGAACAAACACCCTCAGATCCTGCTGCCAGCATCCCAGGTCAAGGATGGAACTGACGCGGCTGAAGTCGATCACCTGGCTTATCATTTTGTTGCGCATTGAGAAATTGTAGGAAAAGTTCTCTTTCCAGGTATTTTCTATTACTGGCTGGCTGTCAGTTGCAGCTTTGTTTTGTTTCTGTCTGTCCTGGTTCATAGGCCTCCTTCGGATGTTGTAAGAACTTCTTGGTATCAGATTATAAAGGGAGCAGTATCTGCTTTCTAGCCATCTTCTAGAGCTCTATAAATTTTCCAAAACTTGGCCTCCCCATGGTTTTTTGTCCCTGATTCTGCCTTATAATAACCGCCATATAAGAACAATAATCCGGGGAAGTTCTGTCCCGGTCTGTGCGTCGGGGAGTCAGGGTGTCCAGGGGTTTCTACCAGTATCTTCAGAAGCAGTACGGCAATGTCGTGGCCTCCGGCCGCGGGCAGTGCGTATTCGTTTCCGCGGATGACGAGAGCGCCTTCCGGCAGACCGCTGACGAGTTTGTCTCGGACATGTCACTGACGCGCGTCGTTAGGATAAGAATGTATCCTGACGACAGCCGCTCGCCGTTCTCCCTTGTCCAGGCCATCCTCAAGCGCCTCATCGAGATTACCGGAAAGGACATCGAGAAGCTCATCAACCCCTCGATGCTGAAGAGCTACGAGTACTCGCTCCTCAAGAGCTTTTATTTCGGGAAGCCCCTCCCCGAGATTGACTTCCCGCTCCCGAACGAGCTCGAGTACCACCTAAGGGCCTTCGCGAACCTCCTCACGACCGTCATAGACGCGCTGACCCGCGGCGGGCAGCCGATCATCATCCTGGTCTCCGGATTTGCCTGGGCCGGACCTTCGGCCATCCTCTACCTTGAGGCATTCACGAGGCATCTCTCCGCCTCAAAATCGAAGCCCGGCTCATATCTCTTTGTAACGAGCTTCCAGCAGAAGAAGGACGGCTCCGGCTTCATGTCCGGTAGGAGCTGGGACAACTGGATCTGGGAGCTCGAGTGCCACGGGAGGATTTACCATGGCGGAATCGACATCGGAGACTACCTGAGCTCCGCGGAGTGGGGCACCACCGGCGCCGAGCGCGAGGCTGGCACAGGCATCTCGTGGGGGCTTGCGGCCGCGGCGAAGCTCATAAAGCTCATGTGCTTCGGCGAGGCCGGGATTATCCTCCGCTCCATCGAGAAGGAGTGCTCGAGGACCGGCACGAACAGCCAGAAGATCGAGCATGCGCTGCTCTCGGGGCGTGCTGAGCTCTTCTCCGGTCAGCACGAGGAGGCCTTGGTCTATTTTGACCGCCTGAACGGCCTGGGGCAGCGCTACAACCTTATCGACACCGTGACCGAGGCCAACATCGAGCTTGCCTATACCGAGCTTTTCAGGGGCGACTACACCGAGGCCGCAAGGTACTCTGATTTTGCGCTCTGCTATATGGACTCGGTGAGCAGCAGGCTCCGGATTGAGGCGGAGTTCTGCAATTTCGTCGTCACTGACTGCCGCAACATGCCCTACGGCTATCAGGAGCTCATGAAGCTCATCGACGCCTTGGAGCGCAACGACATGACTAGGGAGCTCATCTATGTGCTCCGGAGCGTCTACGCCCAGGAGCCCTTCATGATCGAGCTCACTCCGGAGACCTCGCTCAGGTGCTGCGAGAGGGCAATCGAGCTTGCGGACAAGTTCTCCTCGGAGCACGACATCGCCGCGGCTCAGCACGCGAAGGGCGTTGTCTATGTGAAGATGGGCGACGTGGAGACCGCAATTACATGCCTCAAGCAGAGCGAGAAGCTGAGCCGCAACTCCGGCTCCCCGGGCGACCTCACAAGAGTCAGGAACGGCATCGGCTACCTCTACTGCCAGAAGGAGGATTTCCGGCACTCACTGCTCTTTTACAAGGAGGCCCTTACTACCGTTCTCGAGAAGGAGGACTTCCCGGAGATCTCGAACACCTTCTACAACATCGCCTGGCTCTATTACATCACCCACCAGTACGGAGACGCGCTCACGGTTCTCAAGGCTCTCTTTGAGATCCTGAAGCTCAGGGACGTGGTGTATTTCCCGTTCCACAGCCTCCATGACGTGTTCATCCTGCAGGGGCTCTGCTATTTCGCACAGGGCATGGTGGTTCATGCGGAGCAGATGGTGGAGAGCAGCATAAACCTGCCTATTCCCCTTTCAGACGAGGGAACCCTATTCAGACCGCTTCTGAAGTCCCTTATATTCACCTCCAGACTGCAGAAGGAGTCCGCGTTTGAGGAGCTCAAGGTGGCAGGCGAGGTCTACCGCCGCCACGCGCAGCTCACCGTGCAGTCCGATCTTATCTACCACAACATCTCGACAATGGTTTTGAGGCGCTGGGGGGACACGGAGCACGCGCTCTCCCATGCGCGCGATGCAGTGAAGATCTGCAACGCGAACGGCTTCTCCATCGAGAAGACATTCGTACAGTATGCCTGGAACAATAACTTCGCACCTGACCGGATCCAGTACACCGGAGGCACCATTTCTGAGGTCCTGCTCAACCAGGCTGTCATCATGGTCCGGCATGAGCGGAGCGTCGACACCATGAGACGCCAGGTGAGCGGCATGCGCCTCTGCTCGGGGCTGCAGCGCCTCACGGCAGGCTCTGACGACAGCGACTACATCTCAGTCGAGAGCCTCAGGAGGCTCTGCCTCTTCTTCAACCTCCAGACCGGAGCCGTGCTCCTTAACCAGGCGCCGAAGGGAACTCCCACCTGCGCCAGGTACTGCCAGCCGCACTCCCCGGCGATCGAGGAGAAGATCTTCCGCGAGGTCGACACGGTCGCGGGCGTCATGGGGCATGACGGGCAGGAGTACGTGTTCCACAATGTCGAGACCTCAGGCGGCCGCTTCCCTGCGGCAGTGAGGATTAAGCTCTTCGATGTCGAGCGCCCCATAGGCTCGGTCGTGCTCCTCTCCACAAGGAGCGATGTCAGGTTCGACGAGAACGACAGCCTGGTCCTGGAGTTCGCCGGAAACCTCATCGCGGCGAAGCTCGTGAACAACAGCCAGAAGAAGAGGCTCCTCCAGATGAGCCTCACCGACGTCCTCACCGGGCTCAGGAACAGGCAGTGCCTGGAGACGGTATTCGCGGAGGCACTGTCCCTGGACGAGAACTGCGTCATCGCCTTCTTCGATGTCGACAACTTCAAATACTACAACGACGGCTTCGGGCATGATGTCGGCGACCAGGTGCTCATCATATTCTCGTCTCTCCTCCACGAGATGGAGAACAGCAGGATCAAGGCAGGGCGCTGGGGCGGCGACGAGTTCATCATGATCTTCTTCGGCTTCGACTCTTCGGAGGCTGTGAAGATGCTCCTGGAGCTGCAGGAGAAGCTTGCCGCCATGAAGGATCTCCATGAGACCATCTCGAAGGCTGTCGGAAGAGTACTCCCGGACAAGCCCCTTAAGATCAGCTGCTCAATCGGAGTAACTGAGAGCACCCGCAACGGCATGCGCTTCAGCGAGGCAGAGATCCTGAAGAAGGCCGATGAGGCCCTTTATATCGTGAAGAAGGGCAACAGGAAGGGCACGCTGATGGAGCTCTGAGCTCAGGGCGCCATACAGGAAGCTGCAGATTCTCAAACCGCCGGTGCCTGCAGGCTGACACTCAAGATAAGAAAAGGCCTTTTTTCCCTACACAGCACGACTCAGACACAGCACGAATCCGATATGATCGGAACCGGCCTATTCCTGCTGCATTAAGCCCCAAAGAAAAAGCCAGCCCTGCACCATCTCTGAAATTCCCAGAGCGGAACAGGGCTGGCTTGAGGTCTGAAAGGCCAATGGTTCAGGATTACTTTTTCTTGGGGCTCTTCGTGCTCTTTGTGCTCTTCTGAGCCTCATTACCGCTGCCAGCATCAGCGTTCTCAGGCTGCGCGCCCTTGGAGGCTGACTCGCAGTCCTCAGGCGACGGCAGGTCCGCGAACTCCTTGTCTCTCTGCTGCTTTGCCTTCATGATGCACTGCCGCCTCTGCTCCTTGATCTCATCGGTATCGCCGGAGCTTGAGTCAACGCACTTGCTGACGTTCGCGAATTAGGTGTCGTTGATGCGCCTCTCGCTGAAGCGTACCTTGTCGTTCGCGAGATCCTTGCATCTCTGCACCCAGAGCTTCTTGCTCTCCTCAGCTGCCGCGGCATCGGCAGAGTTCTGCTTTTGCTGCTCGCGGAACTTCTTGTTCGCCTCGCGCTCGCTCGGGGTGAAGGTGGTGTCTATGGTGTCGTAGGCCTTCTTGGTCTCGATGTTGGTAGGAGGCAGGCTTGAGTAGTGGGTTACTCCGTTCTCGTCAGTCCAGCTGTAGAGCTGCTCGGCTGATGCAGGAACCATTACGCAGGCAGTGCAGATTGACAACGGATCCGGCCAGCAGGGACACGTTTTCCGGCCGCTCTGAGACATAATCCCCGGCCAGCCAAAGACAAGTTTTCCGGCCACATCCAAAGAGCCTCCTATAATGCCTCGTCTTCTAGCAATAGAAGATGTTCATTATTAGGAGGATCCTTATGGATTACAAAAAAAATATTACAGCTGTCCCACGGCTCTAATCTAAGCAGCCGAGAGATTGCGCGTGTTACCGGCGATAGCAAGTCGGCTATCAATGATTTTCTGAAGCGTTTCAGAGAATCCAAGGAGTTCACTTATCCGCTGGCAGAGTCAATCACCAATGAGCTGATCGAAGAGAAGCTTTACCGTAAGACCGGACCGGCTGTTGCTATCTATCGCGACTTTGACAAGGAACATGTCTACAGAGCGCTTGCCAGGAAGGGCGAGACTCTGAAGCATCTCTGGCAGAAATACAATGCCGTTGGTGTGGTCGACTCATTGGCTCCTTTGAGTTATCGCCAGTACTGCAGGCGTTACTCTGAATGGCTGGCACTCAAGAAGGTAACCATCCATATCCCACACCAACCTGGCATCAACCTTGAGCTTGATTACGCCGGGAAGACGCTCGTTATCCATGACAGTTCGGCCCCTGAGCACACGACCAAGGTGACTATCTTCATTGCAACCCTGTCCTACAGTAAATACTTCTATGCCGAGGGAATGACAAAATGCGAGATAAAGGACTGGCTCAGAGTCAACAATCACGCATTGGACTACTTCGGCGGTGTCACGGCAACTGTCACTCCTGACAACTGCAAGGTTGCTGTCACGGAAAACAAGGACTGGATTAACCCTGCACTCAACAAGGACTTTCAGGCCTGGGCTGAACACAATGATACTGTAATTACCCCGGCGAAGGTGAAGAGTCCAACTTGTTATCCTGCATGCCGATTTATCCTGCACTTGCTATCGAGCCAAGCTAATTCTTTGAAGAATCGCATAAAAGCTGTTACATAAAGCAGTATAAAATTTGAGCATTTGCTAAAGTCAGATTGTTATTTATTCGGAGAACCAAAATGACATTTGACGAGTACAAAGCCAAAGTATTTGAAGCAGGCGGGGTCATTGGCTCCCTGGCGAAAAAGTTTCTGATTGAAAAACTTAATGAAAAGATCCCCAAATATCTGAAACATCGTTACTGTGTAGGATGCTTCAGATTTCTTGAAATATGCAGAAAGCATAATTTCAGCGTGCCTTGCCAGGAACTTTACAATTTGGCGCTCGAAAACAGGGAGCATGCACAGTTTTACTATATATCGCAATTGACGAGGTTTATTGACGCGGAGTGCCAGACACATGCCGTTGACAGCCACAATGGCTTGCCGCTGAATGACAGCTTTAACCTGAATGAGGAAGAATGCGATGCATTCTTTACCGCAGCAAAACTACCACTTGTACAGGCTCCTGTCGGATTTATCATAACGATGGCCATGCGAGGACTTGTTCTTTTTGAAAATTCACAGTCAACGAAAGGCCAGTACCTCAGAATGTTTCGTATCTTGGCCGGATATTGCCGGATTCATAACGATGGGTATTGCAGCAAAAAATTGGCAGATGAATTTGTTTCCAAGGCAGAAATGTTATGGCATGATAAAAAGATTCGTTTTTGGAAACTTAAGCTGGCCAGACGTGTTGCTGCAGTAGCAAAGCAGATACTTGAAACCGGCAGCTACTCAGAATGGTGGACCAATAAAAGAACAGCTGTTCTGCCCGGAGATTTAGAAAGAGTCAGACAGGCTATCAGCAAATACTGCCACGATATGGGAAACAGCATTCACACCATTGAAAACATTGACTATGGTTTCAGAAAATTTATTGAGCTAACTGGTATCAGCTCTGCTGAGGAGATAAGAAAGCTCACACCAGAGCATGCTGTTGAGGTTGTCGCAAAACTGAACGGCTGTTGTACAACTTCAGGAAGCAGACATGCCGTTACAAGATTCATAAAGAAAGCACTGACTATCCTGTTCAAAGGTGGATTCATCATTCATGATCTGAGCAAATCTATTGTACTGCCGAGACTTACAAGCAACTGTGTAATAGGTTACCTGACAGAAAGCGATGAAAGCAAACTGGTATCTTGGCTTGAGGCCGGAAAAGAAAGCTTGCGAAACAAGGCGTTTATTTTGCTGGCCTTAAGGCTTGGGTTGAGAGACTCAGACATCAGGTCCTTGCGTTTTGAAAACATTGACTGGAAAAAAGAAAAAATCAGTTTTGTCCAGAATAAAACTGGCGAGGTTCAGACTTTGCCTCTGCTCCCAGAAGTTGGAAACGCTGTTTGGGATTATATTACTGGGGAACGGCCTCATGTCAGCAATTGTCAATATGTTTTCCTGAAGGCGCAGGCTCCCTTTCAACGAGGGACCGAAATTTTTTCTGTAAATTAAGGCGTCTATGACTTTGTTTGTTTGAAACTGGACTTATTTCAAGTCCGTAATTTCATTAGGATTTGTTAAAAAACAAATTCTAAATCTGCGGCTTTACAACATAGTTCCATTTGCCAAGTGTCTCGCATGGTGTCAGGTTCAGAGTTGCCATTTCTTCGTCTGTGATCTTCTTGCCTGTCGGATATTTACCATCATC
>JAEEGL012758282.1_pt1 | contig 15338 bp, 12 predicted proteins | sample 9134231 | NCBI WGS metagenome assembly JAEEGL01 (sample SAMN16246548, study PRJNA631951) | gut metagenome | biome: gut microbiome; feature: rumen; material: fiber-attached | host: Bos | place: Iran: Karaj | collected 2018-10 | reverse complement strand
TTTGATAAAGATGATTATATTTTTATTACAGGAAGAAAGAAAAGTGTTATTGTTCTTCAAAATGGAAAAAACATTTATCCAGAAGAGCTTGAAATGTTAATTGATAAATTAGAAGGTGTTAAAGAATCATTTGTTTATGGAAAAGCAGATCCTAAAGATAATGACAATGATTTAAAATTAGGTGCAAAAGTTGTATATGATCCAAAAGTTATGAAAGATAAATTTGGATTAACAGATGAAGAACAAATAAAAGAGAAAATTTGGCAAGATATTAAAGAAATTAATAAAACAATGCCAAAATACAAATATATTAAAGGACTTATTATTACAAAAGAACCATTAATTAAAACAACAACATTGAAAATTAAACGTTTCGAAGAAATTAAGAAGGTTATCAAATAGACAAATGTTACAATAGTGTTTCAAAAGTTACCAAAATGAAATGGAAAAAACACTAAAAACTCTTGCAGTATATAAGTTTAAACTATATAATTACCTTAGTATTTAATTAGATTATTACGAAGGAGGTTGTTTACAATGTCATTTTTTAAAAAATCAGGCATAGTAAACGTGAAGATGGTGATCACGGAAGAGAAAATTTTATCAAACATAGACAAAGTTCAAAAATTAATTAACCCAAACAGTAAAAAACAAATAGTTCAATTAGAGGAAGACACATATTTTAAAGATTTAGTAGAATCAATCAAAACTTATTTAATTGAGTATCCAAAAAAGAAAAACTTTCCAACAAGTGTTTATAAAGCATCATATGAGCTTGTAGAATATGCTACAAACCAATTCGAAGAAAACACAAAGAAAGTAGAAGACTTAATTAGACAAAGAGAGAAAAACATCAAATTAGCTAGTGTTTTAAGAGATGCTACAGCAGCTGTTAAAAACAAAGCTAAGAACTGGAAAGAAATAGTTAAAAAGATTGAAGCTAAATATCCATCAGACGTTGCTGAAGCCATTTCAGTTATCGGAAAATCAAAAGATAAAGAATCAGATGAATATACAACTGCATGTAAGTTAATAGAAGCTAAAATCAATAACTTGGAGTCTAATTTACATATCGAAATAGATATGGAAAGAATAGAAGATAGATCAAAAGCATTAAGCTTTATCGGTATCGAAATTGCTGAAGCTTTGAAATATATTCCAGCTCCAATTGATGATGGTGCAGAATATATCGAACCTATCGAAATGGAAACAGAATCTTCAATACTTGCTGCTCCTTCAGCAGAAGAAACAGCACAAAGTACAGTTGCTGCAGCTATGGCTGATGTACCAGCTCAAGCAGTTGCTGGTGGAGAAATGTTAGAAGATAGCATGGATACATATATGCAAGAAACTAGATTTGAGACTAAACCATCATTATGGCAAAAGATCAAAAATAGTAAATTCGTAAGAACAATTAGATACATTATGCAAATTAGAATTGTATTAGATTATCCAGCATTACCAGAAGGTAGAGGAGACAATCAATAAATTAAAAATAGATTATAAGAGTAGATAAAATCTACTCTTATTTTTTTGCTTGAAATGTTGACAGTATAAAATGCAAAGAGTATAATAATTATAGAACACTTGAACAAGTATTCAAATGTATTACAATTTGATTACAAAATAGAAAGGGAATATATGGAAGAAGAAAATATTAACGAAGAACTTCAAGTTGTTGACATAGAAAAAGTTCAAAAAGTAATGAGCAAGATGCCTAGTGATGAACTGATATTCGACTTAGCAGAATTCTTTAAAGTATTTGGCGATTCAACTAGAATGAAAATAATATGTGCACTTCTTGAAGAAGAATTATGCGTTGGAGATATAGCTCAAATAACAAATTCAACAGTGTCTGCGATTTCTCATCAATTAAGACTGTTAAAACAATCTAAATTAGTTAAGTATAGAAAAGATGGAAAAGCAGTATATTATTCATTAGACGATGAGCATGTAAGAGAAATATTTAAGAAAGGTCGTGAACACATTGAAGAAGTATGAGTATTACCTTAAAGATTTAGATTGTGCTGCATGTGGGATTAAAATCCAAGATAAAATTGCAGAAGATGATAAATACCAAAATGTTATAGTAAATTACAATACATTAAAACTTTCATTTGAGTCTGATGATGAAGAAATAGAGATTGAAGAAATAACTGAAATTGTAACTGGAGTAGAGCCAGAAGTAGAAGTATTCCATTATACTGAAAAAGGAAGAATAGAAGCTATGATGGAAATGGAAGAAGATGATGACGAAGACGATATGGATGAAGAAATATCTGTAAGACATCATCATCACCATGACCACAAACATGAACATGTACATGGTGATAAACCTAGAGCGCATCATCATGATCACAGTGATAAAAAAGAGCACGATCATTCACACTGTCATTGTAGTAAATGTAAAACAAAAGGTTCAAAACCAAAAATAAATATCAACATTTTGAGAGTAATTTGTGGATTAGTTATTGGTCTTTTAGCAATGATTATTCCAAACAAAGTTGTAAGTACAATAGTTATGATGATAGCATATGTAATTTTGCTATATAGAACTGGAAAGAATGCATTTAAATTAATTAAAGGACTAGTAATTGATGAAAACTTGCTTGTAACTATTTCATGTATTGGTGCTTTCTTAATTGGAAGTACTCATGAAGGATTGATGGTAATAGTACTTTATGAAATCGGTAAAATACTAGAAGATAAAGCTGTAAATTCAACAAGAAAATCAATTACTGAACTTATGGATATAAGACCAGACTATGCAAACTTAAAACAAGGTAGTGATATTAAAAAAGTTCATCCAAGTGAAGTTGCAGTTGGAGATATAATAGTAATTAAGCAAGGTGAAAAAATACCAATTGATGGTGTGGTAACAAGTGGTGAAGCACACATAAATAACAGCTCACTTACAGGTGAAACCAAACTTGATAAAGTATCAAGTGGAGATACAGTGCTATCAGGTGGTATTAATGAAAATGGAATAATTGAAGTTAAGACTACAGAGAAATTTGAAGATAGTACAGTAAGTAGAATCTTAAACTTAGTAGAAAATGCTACAGATAAAAAAGCAAAAACGGAGACATTTGTAAATCGTGCCTCAAGAATATATACTCCATTAGTTGTAGGTATTGCAACAGTAGTTGGAATATTCTTACCACTAGTATCAAACGTAACATACAAAGAATCTGTGTATAGAGCATTACTTTTCTTAGTAGTAAGCTGCCCATGTGCAATAGTAATTTCAGTTCCACTTTCATACTTTACAGGTATTGGTAAAGCTTCAAGAAACGGTATTTTAATCAAGGGAAGTAACTATATAGATATACTAAAAGATGTATCAGAAATAGCATTCGATAAAACAGGTACTTTAACTAAAGGTGTATTTGCAGTATCAAGAGTAGAATCATATGGAAAATATTCTAAAGATGATTTATTAAAATATGCAGCATATGGTGAATCAATGTCAAATCACCCAATAGGAAGAGCAATAGTAGAAAAATATGGACAAAACATAGATGAAGCAAAAGTGTATAATTTCCAAGAAATATCAGGAAAAGGATTAACATATAGCTTTGATGGAAAAGACTTTAAACTAGGAAATCATGAACTAGTAGGTTGTGAAAAAGAAGAGCTAGTAGGAACAGTAGTATACATTGCAGTAAATAATATTCCAGAAGGATATATTCTTCTTAAAGACGAAGTTAAGAAAGAAGCAAAGGAAGTAATAGATCATTTCAAACGTGACGGAGTTCACACATATATGTTCACAGGAGATAACCCAGAGATAGCATTTGATGTTGGTGAGGAACTTGGAGTATCTCAAGTTATCTCAGAAATGCTTCCACAAGATAAATATCACGAAATGGAAAGACTTATTGCAAAAGCAAAAAGAGAAGAAGGAAAAGCAGCCTTTGTTGGAGATGGTATAAATGATGCTCCAGTTTTAGCACTTTCTGATGTTGGTATATCAATGGGTGGTATAGGATCATCTAGTGCTATTGAAGCATCTGATATAGTTATTATGAATGACGACTTAGGAAAGATTACAAAAGCAAGAAAAATTGCAGAATATACAACAGGAATTATAAGTCAAAACTTAACATTTGCTTTGGGAGTAAAACTATTTGTTTTATTATTAGGATTTTTGGGTAGAGCTCAAATGTGGCAAGCAGTATTTGCAGATGTTGGAGTAACAATAATAACAATCTTAAATACATTAAGAATTTTAAAGAAGAGATTTTAAAAAATAGAAACAAAAATGTAAAAAGTATTATATGAAAATATAATACTTTTTTTATTGTATTTACTATTTTAAATTACTATAATGATGTTGAATAGAACAATAAAAAAGGATTATTATATGGGGAAAATAATAAATAGAATAAAAAATAGCAAAAACAAAATGTTTATTGCTTTAACAGCAGTGCTACTAGTATTAAATCTAATAATTAATTTTACTGTATATAGGGGCGATGTTTTTGATGTGCACTTCCCTTGGAAGGATATTTTTGGAGCATCAAGCTTTGTTATTACTACAGTAGTTGGATTAATTTTTTCAAATATTATTTATTTAGGAATGAAAAAGAAGATTAGGCTAGAAAATCTATACTTAATTGTAGCTATTCCAATTGGACTTTTATTTATGTTTTGCAATCCACTTGGAAAAGTTCCAGATGAAGATATGCATGCAAGAAAAGCATATGCAATTTCATATGGAAATTTATTTTCTGTAGCAAATGAAGAGGGTAGAGCAACAGAAAAAATGAATCCAAAACTTGAAAAAATGGTTGCAAGATCAGTATCAAGTTATAAAGAAGCAAGAGAACTTATGGCTCTTGATGAAGACAGTCTAGATAAAACTTTAGAGTATTCTACAATGGCTTTATATTCACCAATATGTCATATGCCACAAGGAATAGGCATGTTAGTATCTAGAATCTTTGGTGCAAACTTAGTTGTTCAATGTTATTTTGCAAGACTGTTTAATATGGCATTTTCAATTTTCTTAATGTATATGGCAATAAAAATTATGCCATTTAAGAAAATAATAGTATTCGTGCTGGGCCTTCTTCCAATTACAATGAATGAATTTGCTTCAATGTCATCTGATGCACTAGCTATTGGATTTGGAATATTCTATATTTCATATATACTAAGATTAAAAAATAGTGAAGGATTATTAACTAAGAAACAAAAAGTAATGCTAGTAATTTTTTCAATAATAATGGCATTACTTAAGATAGTGTATGTTCCAGTTGTGTTTATTATGCTTCTTATTCCAAAAGAAAAATATGAATCAAAAGGCAAAAGAAGAAAATTCTTAGTTTGTACAATTGTTGCAGCGATAATTATTAATCTAGTGTGGCTTGCATATTGCTCTAGATTTTTAGTAGAGTATAATCCTGGAGTAGATGGTGGAAAACAGGTAGCAGGAATATTAAAAAATCCATTTGGATATATTTTTATACTATTTAGAACATTAAATACTTATGCTCAAACATTTATCTTAAGTTTATGTGGAGAAGGATTAGGACACTATAATGTTCAAACTTCAGTATTATATGTTTTCTCTAGCTTAATGCTTGCAGTAGTTTTATTCTTTGCAAGGGAAGAAGAGGAAACTGTGGAGTTTTCAGTTTTTGATAAAGTAGTATGCACTATAATATTTTTAGTAATAGCAGCACTAATATATACAAGCTTGTATGTTCAATGGACTGAAGCATTAAAACCAATAATTTATGGAGTTCAAGCAAGATATTTTATTCCAATTTTGCCATTAGCTTCTCTCATTATAGACAATAAAAACTTAATTATAAAGAAATGGAATAAGGCGTATATTGCACTGTTTATGCTGTTTTTCAACTTAAATGCAATATGTATGATACTATTTACATACATAGATGGAAATGTACTTAATTTTTACATCAAATAAAAGGCTTAAAAAGCCTTTTTTTGTTACTAAAATTAGACACAAATTTAATACAATTGTATTGTACATTTGACATTACTTAATGTTAAGATTAAGGTGTATAAATATTTTGATATTAAAGGAAAAACAAAAGATGGTTAGTATTAAAAATGCAAAAATATTAGGAAAGAAAAAAGAAATAGTAGAACAAGATGGAACTGTAGCATATGATATGTATTTACTTAAAGTAGAATATGCTAAAGGTAAACCAAAAAAAGTTAGAGTATTTACACACCCTGGAACAATAGATGGTTCTCATCCTGATCAAGAAGAAATACTTATGAGTGCAGAAAGACTTGAAAAATTGATGGATGAGCAAGGAAGAACTAACTACATATTCGCAGGAAAATTAAAAACTCTTGGTGGAGTAGTATATCCAACTAATGACTATATACTTCCAGGTGGAAAAAGAGCTTGGCAAGTATTCGAAGAAAATGTATATGATTTAAAAGATGCAATAACTCAAATGGAACATGATGAACAGTTATTAAAGGCTGAGGAAAAAGATATCGAAGCTGAAATATCAAAAAATGTTAAAGACATGCTAAGAGAAAGTGCGGAAAGAAGAAAAGCAGCACAAGCTGAAGAACCTAAGAAAACTACATACCCAGATTTAGAGCCTCCTGCATTCTTAAGACAAAAACCAGAAGAGAGAACTGTTGAGGATCCAGATATTCCAGAATTCTTAAAAAGAAAACCTACTACAAGACCTACAGCAAGACCTGTAGTAATACCAGAATTCTTAAAGAAATATCAAGAAGAACTAGCAAAGAATCCTGATGCAGCAAGACCAAGAAGAACTAGTGCGAAAGATTTAGAAATTCCAGATTTCCTAAAGAAAAAACCAGGAGAGGAAGTTTCTAAAACCGAAATACCACCAGTTCCAGAGTTTAGAAGAACAACTCCAAAAGATTTCGAAATACCAAGCTTTTTAAGAAGACAAGGTGAGGATAAAAAGACTACAGGAACACCTAATGCTAAGAAAACAGAGCTTGAAGTACCAGACTTTTTAAAAGATGATAAAGTACCTGAAACAGCAGCTGAAGAATATACAAGAATATTTGGAAGTGGCGCAGAAGAAAAGAAAGATAGTCCAAAAACACCGGAAGAAACTTATGAAGAAATGCTAAAGAAAATAGAGGCACAAATAGCTGAGTTTGATAAGAAAAAAGCAAAAGATCCATCTTCAGTAGATGATAAAATGTATCAAGCAGCAGTAGCAATTAAGAAAATGCTAGAAGTACAACTTGGAAAAGATGAAGATAAAGGAAATAAACCAGGCAGACAAGAAGATGACGGAATGGATCGTTAAAACTATTCTAAAAAAAGAATAAAGAGGATATTAAAACATGGGTAAAATAAAAATAGAGAAAAAGAATCTCCTTAAGATTCTTTTTCTTATCTGTATTTTTATAATAATAAGTATCATTTGGATGTTCATTTCAGGAAAAATGATGGTTAAAGCAAGTGATATAGGTGAGTTTAACCCTGGAATATACCATAAATACGTAGACTCCTTTGGATTGAATCGATATAGCAAAATAGCTGAGTCAACATGGAAGGGAAAATATCAAACAGAGTATTATAAGACTACATCTCGTCCATATTTACTTAAAATAGTTTCATATTCTGATTATTCAAAAGAAATTAAAAAGATAAATGAAATACTTGCATCAACTGCTGGTTTTAAAGTAACAAGGATTAGTAAAAAGTATCACAATCCAACATGCAACTATATAGTACTGGAGGGTTATTTTAGAACAGAATCAGAACTATTCAGCATAAGAGATGTCTTTATAGATGGTGATGAGGTTGTGTTAATATTTGGTGAAGTTAGTAAAAAAGATATGATTAAAATAGCTCCAGATATGGCATACTTTATAGCTATTCCAACGGATCTCCCAGTTACTACAGACGTTACTTCAACATATGTAAAATATTGACCCTAAAAAAACAGAAAAAGTAAAATAAAAATACTAAAAAGGCAAACCGAAAGGTTTGCTTTTTTTTACTTAAAAAATGTTTCAAATACATTTTTTTTATATATCAAATATGTACAATCATTGATTTAAAAGACCATTAAAACCTATAATATAATTGAGAAAATTTATTTTTGAAAGGGAAAAATGAGAGAATTTCTAATTAGACTTGCTAACGCAGAAAATATTGAAGAATACTATGCTGCTCATAGAGAGGAGTTTATTTCCCTTGCAGAAAAAATAGATGACGGAAGTATAAATCGTAGAGAAATAACAGATCTTATATCACAACTTTCTTTTGAAATTGAATTCAACAACGATTTTAAAGAAAGAATATCAATGGATTTATTGTCTGCTCTAATAAAAGCTAATCCAAGCGACATAGGACAAGATACTTTAATGCGAATGGCAGATGACCTTCTTCCTGTAGGAGATATAAGAAAAGAGAAAATAGCAAGAAGCTTAATCCAAGAATTTACGGATTCTGATGATGAAAGAAAAGCGAGAGCTTTAGATTATATATGTGAGTATGTAATATCAAATATTGAGGATGATAAATTAAAAAGTGATTTGGTAGATGAAGCAAAAGTGCTAAAAACTGAAAAGACAATTTCAGATGATAGCCTTTATTCACTTCTTTCTGAATATGAAGATGGATCTGAAGCATATAGGGCAGCTTTATCACTTTTAGATAAACCATTTTTGGCATTAAGTGCAATAGATATGTTCCCAGAAACACTAGATTCAGAACCATTTTACTTTGCACAATTTTTTGAACCTTATGAAATAGAGTTCAAAGAAATCATGGACAGATATAATATAGAAAATGAAGAGGATAGAAAAGGACTAAAAGCTTTTTATGAATCACATGGTATTACCGATGAAAAACTAACAAACATTGGTAAGCAAATAGCGGGAAGTAGATCTAGTATAAGAGCTGAATTAGAATTTGATTATTTGCAAGATTATATTATGCCTTATATCGCAAATAAATCAAAAATAGAGATTGTTAATGAATATCAAAACACATTAGACATGAGTGACGAAAAAATGCCTCAGAGAGCAACCTTGTTTAAAAATCAAATATTAGAATATTTGGATTTAGAAACAAAATGTGAAGCAATAAAAATAGTAACAAAAGGTATTAATAGAGTAGAAGGCGTAATGGGCACATATCTTTCTATCTTTGATGCGCACAGTGAAGAGCTTCAAACTGAGCCAAATAAATTAGTTTATGAAAATGCTATGGATGAAGTACTAGGTAACATGCTTAAAGAAGCAAAAGAATCAGTTATAAATCCAATGGATATGTCAGATCCATTTAACAGTTTCTTTGAAAGAGGATATAGATTAAGTAATTCTAGAGAAAAACTAGTGGATGCAGTAGAAAAGATTTTAACAACTGAAATGAGAAATATGCTTCTTGAAAGCTCAATTAATAGGTCAGTAGAAGACTTTGCTGTAGAGTACTTTACTGAGGAAGAAAAAAGAAGAATTGTTGAAGATCTTTTAAAAGCAAAAGAAGAAGGAAAATTGGATAAGAGTAAAACTTCTGTTGTTCCAGTAGCTGACGTAATAACAACTTTGGCTGCATCAATTAAAGATGAGGAATATACTAAAGATACAATATTAAGAACCCAAAAGTTATTTCCAAAAGTTCCAATATTCGGATTTATAAAGGCACTTAAAGAAATCCAAGATGAAGAATTTTCATTAGGATTTTTGGAAGAACATGGAAGTATAGATGAGATTAGAAAAAATTATCCAAAGCTAGTTAGATCAAAAGAAAAATTAGATAGATTTTTGACTATTGCAAAAACAGAACAAGAGAAAATCGCAATAATTATGTCAGTTGAGGAAGAATCTCTTTTAGACGAGTATCTTCCAGAATTTGAATTTACAAAGATAGCAGAGGATTTAAAAGATCCAGAACCAGTATATATAGGGCTTCCAAAAGATTTATTCTTCGGAGTAGAATTTGAAGCAGAAGGATATGATGAGAAGGAATCTGAAAATTTATTTAAACGAATAGATACTTCAGATTGGGAAATAAAGCACGAAGGAACTTTAACTCATGGTACAGAAGTAACATCAGTAGAACACTTCTCTGATGGAAAAGGTCTTGCTAAAGCCTTAAAGATGGCCGATATTATGACTTCAATGGGATTTGAAGAGTTTGATACCTGCGGCGGTCATATCCATTTCGGATTCGATTATTTTGAAAGTGATGGAACAGATGGAAATGCATCACTAAAGAATCTAATCAGAATATGGAAAGAAGCAGAAGAGATTATTTACAAAATAAGTAACCAGAAGGGAGAATCATCAAGAGAAGGAATAGTAGGTAATGCTATGGCAATGGATGCTAGCATTTATGATGTAGATAATATTGATAACCCTGAATCATTTAGAAATATTTTAGAAGCTGCTAAAGATGAAAAACATTTTGGTTTAAATTTATCAAACTTAAAATCAGAGGATAAAAATACTATAGAATTTAGAGTATCAAATGGAACTATAGACAGAGAGATCCTAAAGAATAATATAAGACTATATGGAACTATGATGTTTGTTGCTAAAGATATGGTATTAAATCCTGAAAAATATAAGGGCAAATTTAATGCATATAGGGATAGAACCTTGTCAGAAAGAGATAAATTAGAAGCTCTTTTAGATTTGTTGTTTGAAGATAACCAGGTAAAACAAATATATAGAGAAAGATGGGATTCAGTAAAAGATGAAGAAATCTACGATACAGTATCAATGGGGGATACAACATTTAAAAGAGGAGATTATACTTTATCATTGTATGCTAAATCATGTGTATCAACAGTTAAGACTACTGATATCCAAAAATATAGAGATTATATGCAAAGGAAAATGCAAAGAAGAATAGATGAAGATAAAGGCATAAGGGACGGTACTACAGATTCTGCGTTTGAATAAAAGGAAAAGGTATGGAAGAAATTTATGCAAAGGCACTTGCCGAGATTGACGATATAATTAAATATGCAGATAAAGAATCAAAAGAAAAAATTTCAGAAGAGTTCATAAAATTTGTTAAAGACAATAAAGATAAAAACTACAAGACTAAAATTGATCCAAGTAAAAAAATTGAAGAACAAGAGATTCTTTATGAGACAAAAGTTATTTTAGCATCTATGTATAGAGACTTTTGGGCAACAGAAGAGGAAAAAAGCGTTATAGATAATAAGATAAACTTTGATCTTGCAATGCAGCAAAAAGAATTTGAAAAAACTGTTAAATCTGCGGAAGAGATGTTCAAAAAAGAAGACGGTGAAATCAATTTAAAAAATATAAGTGAAGAAGTAAATCTTTTGCCAAAAGATGAGTCAAAAAGCATATTTAGTAAAATATTAGATTTTATAAAAAAGCTTTTTTATAAAAAATAACAGAAAAAGTTGTTATTTAAACAAATAAAAGGAATTAAAGAAAATGGATTTATTAAACGAAATTAGTTTTTATATTATCCTATTTTTTTATAAAATAACAATATGGTTCGGAATATTTATATATACAAGTTTTTAAAAGGAGAAAAAATGGCTGTGAATATAAAAAATGTAAGTTTATTAAAAGATAAAAATAGAACAATATATGATGGTGAAACTCCAGCCTATGATATGCATTCATTAAGAGTTACATATGGTGATGGAAGTGTAAAAAGAGTAAGAGTGTTTTCTGAACCCGGCTCAATAGATATAAATAATGATGCGATGATGCAAGGATTTGTTTATGGAAGACTTGAAGATTTAATGAAGACTCAAAAGAGAAAGAATTATATCTTCTTGGGAAAGCCAGTAAGAGTGGGAGGAAGATACTCTGGAGTAACTGACTATGAAAACGAGTATGGAGAGCAAGCGGATAAGTATTTTAATGAAACAGTGCTAGAACTTAAATCAACAATTGAAGAAATGGAAGAAAATGAAAAAGGTAAGGAGCTAGCAGAGATAGAATCAGAAATTAATGCATTGCTTGAAATAGATGAAAGAGAGCATCAAAAAATAGAACTTATATCAAGTATAATAGATCGACTTAATGTATTGGGTGAAAGCACAAATACTAAATTAAAAAAAGTACATGACTTTACAAATGAAACGTCAGGAAGAAGAAAAAAGAACAAAGAGAAAGGGATTTATCCGGAACCAGAACAAGAACAATTTGACGAAGCTAATTCTACTTTAGATGAAATAGAAAGTGAACTTCGGAGATTGTCATGATTTGATTGATAAGGCTGGAGACCATATAGACTAGTATGAAAAGATAATTAATTCATTCCCGGCAGATACATCAGGATTAAAAAGTAAAATTGAAGCTTTAAAATCTAAATATCCTAGACTAAAAAAAGAAGCTGAAAGATTTCTAAAACTATTAATTTCGATGGAAGAAACTAATAGGTTATGTACAGAAGATTTAGATAGTTCTCAAAATATTTTGAAATGCTTTGAAGAATATTATGAAAACGACACGAAAAGTGTGGGACTTTTAAGAGATGTAGTAAGTATGGAATATAAGATACAAAGAGCAGAACATATTAGACACTATATTGAAGGGCCAACTGAAGAAAGTGGAAGAAGAAATCATGAAGAAAGTGAAAATGAAGAAAGATAATAACTAATTTACATAATTTTAGATTGATTTTTGCCTGAAAATAGGCTATAATATAAGAGCTTACTATTAAATTAGGAGAAAAATAAAAATGAATACAAAACGATGGCAAGCCTAACTTTATAATTTTAAATAAAAATAATATAAAGTGAGGTAATAAATTATGGAAAAGAAATTAAAAAGAATATTAACTGGTGATAGACCAACAGGAAGATTACATATAGGACACTACTTTGGATCACTTAAAAATAGAGTAGAAATGCAAAATAGTGGGGAGTATGAACAATTTATTGAAATAGCAGATGTTCAAGCTTTAACAGATAACTTCAATAACCCAGAAAAAGTAAGAAGTAATGTTAGAGAAGTTGTTAAAGACTATTTATCAATAGGAATTGACCCAAATAAAACTACAATCTTCTTACAATCAATGATACCAGAGATTGCAGAACTTACTGTTTTCTATTCAAATCTAGTTACAATTGCAAGGCTTGAAAGAAATCCTACCGTTAAGACTGAACTTGCTCAAAAAAGAGATGTATTTGGAGATTCAGTAACATATGGATTTTTAGGATACCCAGTATCACAAGCTGCAGATATAACATGCTTTGAAGGAGAATATGTTCCAGTAGGTGAAGACCAAGAACCACTTATTGAACAATGTAGAGAAATAGTAAGAAAGTTTAATTCTATATATGGTGAAACATTAGTAGAACCAAAGATAGTATTATCAAAAACAGCAAGAATAAAAGGATTAGATGGAAATGCTAAGATGGGAAAATCTTTAGGAAATGCAATTTATCTATCTGACTCAGAAGATGAGATAAGACGTAAGGTAATGGGAGCATTAACAGATCCAAATAGAATTAAAAAAGATGATTTAGGAAATCCAGATATATGCATGGTAGCATATTATCATAAATTATTCTCAAGCGATGAAGCAGTAAGAAAAGCTGTAGAAGAATGCAAAAAAGGCGAACGTGGATGCGTAGCATGCAAGAAAGAACTTGCAGAAAACATTATAGAATACTTAAGACCAATTAGAGAAAAGAGAGCATATTATGATGCTCATCCAGAAGAAATAGATAGAATATTAATGGAAGGAACAGAAAAAGCAAGACAAACAGCTAAAGAGACTATGAAAAAAGTTAAAAAAGCTATGAGACTTGATTACTTCGAAGGAGTATAAAATGTTTGTAGATTATGCAAAAATACTAATTAAATCGGGTGATGGCGGAAACGGTGCAGCAACATTTAGACGAGAAAAATATGTTGCAGCTGGTGGCCCAGATGGTGGCGACGGTGGAAATGGCGGAAGCGTATTTTTCGAAGTTGACCCAGACCAAAACACACTTATCGACTTTAGATTTACTAAAAAGTTTAAAGCTGAAAATGGACAAAATGGTATGGGAAGCCACAAATTTGGTAAATCTGGAAAAGATATCACAGTTAAAGTACCAGCAGGAACAATTATAAAAGATGCAGAGTCAGGAAAAGTAATTGCTGACCTTAGTGAAAAAGGACAAAGGGTACTTGTTCTAAAAGGCGGAAGAGGAGGTAAAGGAAATTCTCATTTTGCAACTTCAACAAGACAAGCACCAAGATTTGCAATAGATGGTGAAAAAGGAAAAGAAAAAGAAATTATTCTTGAACTTAAACTTTTAGCTGATGTTGGATTAGTTGGTTTTCCAAATGTTGGAAAATCTACAATACTATCAAGAGTTACTAAAGCAACACCAAAGATTGCAGACTATCATTTCACAACAATAGATCCAAATCTAGGAGTAGTAAAAACTTCTCACGGAGACAGTTTCGTTCTAGCAGATATTCCTGGAATTATAGAAGGAGCATCTGAAGGTGTAGGACTTGGAACACAGTTTTTACGCCACGTAGAAAGAACAAGATTACTACTTCATGTTTTAGATATAGCTGGAACTGAAGGAAGAGATCCGCTAGATGATTACAACAAAATAAATGCAGAGCTTAAAAAATATTCTGATAAACTCGCAAATAGAAAACAAATTATAGTAGCTAACAAAATAGATGCTCTTCAAGATGAAGAGAACTTAAAGAGAATCGAAAAGCTAGCTAAAGAAAATGATATTGAAGTATATAAAATATCAGCAGTAACAGGAGAAGGATTAGAAGAATTATTTAACCATGTAGGTGAGATAATTAAAACTCTTCCAAAAGAAGATGTTGTTGATATCGATGAGACAATGGTATATACCTTAGACGATGAAAAAGATCAGTTCGATATAGAAGTAAGAGGTACAGAATTTATCGTAACAGGCCCAGCAGTAGAAAGACTAATGGGAAGAGTAAATATCGGTGACAATGAATCATATGCATATATGGAAAGAATGATTAAAAAACTTGGAATCGATGAAGCACTTCGCGCTAAAGGCGTAAAAGAAGGCGATACTGTAAAACTTCTAGAATGGGAATTTGAGTGGTATGAATAAAAAATAAAAGCAGAAATAAAATTTCTGCTTTATTTTTTGGGTTTTAATACTTATTGAATACTTTTTTTGGTTATGATATCATTTTTATGAACAAATGATAAAAATAAAACTCAAGGGGGATTTTTATGAAGATTAAAGTTTATCAATTATTATTAGTCGCTGTAATATTAATAATTGCAGTAATTACATTAATTTCAACTGCTTTAAAAAGTAACGAGGCACAAGTTATAGACACTGTACAAGAAGTGAAAAATGAAGTCGTAGAGCCGGAAAATAAAATAGAGACAGAAGTAGAAA
>JAEEGL011192390.1_pt1 | contig 15338 bp, 12 predicted proteins | sample 9134231 | NCBI WGS metagenome assembly JAEEGL01 (sample SAMN16246548, study PRJNA631951) | gut metagenome | biome: gut microbiome; feature: rumen; material: fiber-attached | host: Bos | place: Iran: Karaj | collected 2018-10 | reverse complement strand
GATCTCACCCGCGGGAAAATCGGTTATTCGTGGCCGATGCTTTCCGAAGGACGCGACTGGAACATTCTGCGTCACGTCCGACGGATTTTCATTTCGAATTTTCCGCCTATTAAAACGGCGTATCCGTAACCGAACTGGCCGATGCTGGTTCCGTTAAGGTACGAATCGTTCAGGCGCACGTACTGCGGATTTTTCCTGTTGTCCGTGTAAACGTAAAACAGATCGTCTTTTCTGAGCACTGCGAGACTGCTTCTGGAAAAATACCTGCGGGTCATCCGGTCCAGAACCCTGTCGTCGATGCAGTATTTTCCGTAATCGGTGTAAACGGATACGCAGTCGCCTTCGCGGCGGATCACCGCATCGTCGCTGAATACCGCTTCCGCTATCTGGATTCTGTCGCGTCAGGGCGGAAGGTAACTTAGGGAACGAATATTCTGCGTCTTTTGCGAAATGATGCTGACCTTTCCTTTGGAGTATATCTTAGGAAGTTTCGACAGAGCCCCGCTGATTTCAACATCGCCGATGGAAACTATCTGTCCGTTTATGCTCTTAGGAGAATTGCGGACGCTGTCCGTATCGAGTTTGGATCTGAGAATTTCCAGCAGACGCTCCGCATCCTCCGGGTAACCGACCCTGAATCCGCCGCCGAGTGTCATAAGTCCGGCTCCGCACTGATCGCAGAATCTGACTCCGGAATTGCATTCGGCTCCGCAGTTCGCGCATTTCATCTGAATCCGTGCTCTGATGAAGGAAGTGATATTACATTCTGCCGGCCGGGACGGGAAAATTCACGAAGAATCACTATAGTGCTACTATTCGGATCGGTTCAGTCTGGATGCGACGCTGCTCAGGACTTCGCCGCGTATATCTTCGGGAATTTTAACGGATTCCAGAACTTTTTCCAGTGATAATCCGAAACCCTCCATGAGACTCAGGACAGTCTCGGTATAATCGTTCACACGACACCGGAGAGCTTCCTTCCTTCCCTGTTCCAGTCCCAGATCGAACCCGTCTTCCATACCGGATTCGTAACGACCTTCGGCGTAATCTTCATTCAGTGTTGCCAGCATGCTTCCTTCCACCCTGTAAAGTATATCATTTAAAACGATATTAAACAGTTTTCCGAGACGGGTGTTGCGTTCGTCCCAAGATAAATTCTTTGAAAATATGGTATTGGCAAAGACCAGCAGTTCATCATCGGTTTCATCCGGACTGCCCAGGTTCACATCGATAATTCCGCCCGTTTCTTCTCTTTCCGGAGACCGGATTCCAGTGCCAGTCTTCCACACGAGATGCTTTATGACAGTATTTCTGAGTGCTTTTCTAGGATTGAGGAAAATCCATATGCCATAAACCGGACCAAGATCCTTCTCTTTCACTGAGAGATTATCGCACTGGTACCAGTTCATTGCCGTAAAGTACCTGAACTGCCTCTTCTCTATTCCGGGAGCTGTTTTTCCCTGGATTTCTATGTTTAGAAACATTCTCGTTCCCCGGAGGATTATTTCTGTAAGAAAATCGAATTGTATCGTCGAAGTCAGGCTGTGATATTCCTGAGGAAGCCTTTTTACGGTTTTTCCGTCTTCTTCCAGACACAGTCCTTCGTATACCTCCCTGAACAAATACCCCTGCTCTTTGAAAACCGCCTGATAAGAGATAAAAGCGACTATATAAGCGCTGGAAAGAATGGCTTTAGAGAATCTGTCCATTCCTGTCAGGTGTTTTCTGTCCGGGTTGGCTGCCATGGGAAGGGACTCGCTGACCGGCTATTTCAGATCCCATTACCGGTACGAACATAACTAAAACCGCTTTCGGAAGATTCCTGCATTCCGAATACGGCTGTGATGTATAACAGTATTATCTTATGGTTTTACTATCCGCATTCGAATTTATATGGGCATATCGGATTATGTCAGGGACGTAAACGGAGATATTCTGGGAGATATCGCCCGGTATGAATAGAATCTGTTCTGGGTTCAGGCGCATCCGGAAAGGTTTTCTCTGTTATGAGAAACGGGAATAGGTATGCCATTAAAGTCCCTGTTTCCGTTAATATCAGGGATACCGAAGAAACCCTGTATTCTCTGTTCGATGACATTGTCAGGCAGTACAAATCCGAAGCTGCTTCATGGGCTGATCTGTCTGAAAACTGCCCTGATTCGGTTGTGAGGCTCATAGATTACAACGTAACTCCGTTTCCCTGGATGGTGATAGAATACGGGGAAAGCGACCTGAAGAAATATCTGGAAGAAAACCGGGAAGCCTGCATCGGCGTGATTCCGGAACTTCTGCGCAAACTCCAGAACATCCATGACTGCGGCGTGATCCACAGGGATATAAAACCGGAAAATATCCTTTTCGTGAACGGAGAATGGAAATTCTCCGATTTCGGACTGTTCAGAACGATAGGATCTTCTTCCCGCAGCAGTGCCGGGATGAAAGGGACGCCGGAATACATGGCGCCGGAACAGATTTCGAAAAAAACATACGGTTCCGTTGATGTGAGAACCGATATCTGGCAGATGGGGATTCTCCTTTACGTAACTGTTTCCGGACATTCGCCGTACAGCACTGCGGACATAGCCGAACTGGTTATGGAAATACTCGGAGACGGACCTGATATAGAGGCCGCTCCGGAACAGTACAGGAGTATACTATCGAAGGCGCTGGCCAAAAACAAAGATGACAGATATGCTTCCGCATCGGAATTCGCAGATGCTTTAGAATCTGCGGGAACCGGAACAGCCGTTCATGAGAACAGTGCAGTCAGAACCGGGGCGTTCGAAGAGGGAATGGCTTTCATAAAGGGACTGGAGAGTGTTCCGGATTACAAACGTGCTTTTTCAGTGTTTTCCGGTTCGGACGATCCCAGATACATACTGGCTTGTGCTGTTATGAAAGCCGAAGGAACAGGAACGGAAGAGAACCGTCTTTCCGCACTGATGGATGTCCGCAAAGCGAAAATCAGTTATGACAATGCTGCAAAAGAGCCGGGTTCTCTGTGGCTGAAAGGAAAAGCGATAGCCTGCGGACTGCTGGAAACTTCTGACCCGGATGAACCTCTGAAATCGTACCGGATGTCATCCCGCGGAGGATCGTGTCTGGGGCAGTTTGAGGTCTATCAGATTCTTTCTAGGCAGGATGATAAAGATTGCATGGTTGATCTTCTGCTATCTGCTGAAAACGGTTATCTTTCAGCAGCAAAAATACTGATATCCGGGTATTTAAGCGGACAATTAAATGAGGAAAGCGCACCTGTAAGCGTCGAGAAAGTTGTCCATGCATTGAGAACGGCGGCTGAAACCGGAGATGTTGAATCTCAGGTAATATTGGGAAAACTGTTTCTTAACGGAATCATTTTTGAAAAATCCGAGGAAAACGCCCTCGAATGGCTGGAGAAGGCTGCTCTCGGAGGCCATAATAAATCCCGTGTTTTTATTGTTAACAGATTGCTTGCCGAAAAAAGTGTCATTATCCCTGTTGAGACAGTAGTGAGCTGGGATGTTCCAATCGAAATGCCTGATTTTGATTATTCTGTGAAAGCGACTGGTCTTACTTTGACCAAATACACTGACAATAAAAAAATTGTAACCATTCCCAAACTCTTTGTTAGTAATGGTAAACTAGAACGCATTGTCAGTATTGGACATCGTGCATTTGCCGGTTGCAAATCACTTACATCGGTTACAGTTCCAGACTCGGTCACTTCGATTGGAAATGGTGCTTTTTACGAGTGTACATCACTTACATCGGTAACAATTCCTGTTACTACTTCTATAAGATCTAACGCATTTGATCAACGTGCACTTAGAATAATTCACCATGCAAAAATAGAGCACAAGATCCTTGGCCGTAAATTATTCGGTAAAAAGTAAACTCCTTCCTGAACTTTTTTTGTAAACGGATCCCGATTATAAAACGGGTTTATCCAAACGCCGGTTATAGTTCTTCAGAGAAACTTTCCCGAGGTGTTCCGGAAATGTTCGTGAAGAAAATAGCCAATTACAACAGCAGACTGCCTGTAGGCAAGAATACGGTAATAAGAAAAGTCGAAGGATCCTGCGGATACATATTCACGGAATCCGGATACAAAGGCTTCACCCGCAATGACGTGAAAGCGGCCGATTTCACATCCGGAAGAATAATGAAAAAGTATCCCGAAAGCCTGGAAACCATCTGGATTAATGAAGAGATTGCCGAACCTGCCGTTATCAGCCGCTACAGATTCCTGTCCAGAGAATTCACCGACTGCTATGCGGACATGGAAATTCTCTATCAGATCCGCGTGGACCGGGAAACTCCCGGATTCGACGGCACCAATGTGAAAAATCTTTTCAGAAGAGTATTCGAGCTTGCCAAAAAGGACATCGATTTCGATCCTACCATCGGCGCGGACGGCGACCACGGCATCGTAACGATACCGGACGATTACGTATCGGCGGAACTGGCCAGACACGTCTCCGACTGTTTCAGGGATGCCGTGTTCCAGTTTTCTTCCGTCAGGGAATTCTGCGAAGACATCAGACTCAGATGCCTCGAACTCGCCGCGACCGACCCCTTCATTCTCAACTACGGGATCCACATCGCCGCCGTAAAGATAAGATTCGATCTTCAGAGTTCTGAACTTTTAATTAGAAAACGCAGGGAATCCCAGGAAGAGATAGACTTCCTGCAGGCGGATGTGGAATCCGGAGCAGTGAGGCTCGAATTCGAAAACATCAGATCCCGCCAGGAAGCCAAAGCCGAAATCGAACGCATGAAAACAGAGTCTGAGAAGCGCAGAGCTGCCAGAATCTACAGCGGTATCTGAGGGATTGAAGTGCTCGATCTCATAGACATCGCGAAAATCGCAGTCACCGCGGCCGGCATCATGTTCATCTGGATCAACAAGCGCCAGATAGGAAGACTGATCGAAGGGCTGGTTGCAAACAGCGGAATCAGCAATCCCGAAGGAAAAACCGACCGGGAACTTCTGGAAGAAATCGAGGACGCATTCGAGGAGGTACTTTGATGTCTCTGTTCAGTTCCGGAAAGGAATCTCGTACCGTTCTGATCAAGCTCCACAAACTCACCGGTTCCGTTTCGGCGACCGTCAGGGATGCCCCTTCGGAATACGCATACCCCGGCATACTTTACGCGGAAGCCCGCGCGTACCTCTACAGCGATCTTTCAAAATGCCTGAAACTGGCCCGGAAAGCTTCTAGACTTTATTCGGAGGAAGCCGCCCTCGCCCTGAGATACAGGAAGATAAAGAGCGCAGCGGAATCCTCTCAGGACGGCGAAGTAAAGAAGCAGAGGGACGAATACATCCGCAATATCAGAAAAGGAAATTATTCCGCGGCATCCAGAAACCTCGGCCGTCTGGAAAATATGAAGCAGATCTTCGGTTACAGAACCGTACTCAGCGTGCGCATCGACAAAACGCCGTATCCGAAGATTACCGTACGCAACCCGGCTGCCGGCGTAATCAGCGTAGATTCCGTATCCGTACTGGCTGAACGCACGGAATGCGTCCGCGGAACGTCAAGGAGGGATCTGTGGCCGGGACAGTCTTACAGCATCCGTCTGGATGTACCCGAAGGCTCAAAGAAAGCGTACATCAGAATCCTGTACTTTTCCGACGGCTCCCGCCATGAGGAATCGTTCGAGGAGGTGCTCCGATGGAAGCGGCTCTCGGCAGCGCTGTCGATACCGCGATAGGAACCGGATATCTTCCCGCCCAGTGCATAGTATCCGGACTGAACGGTTTCCGCTGCCGCGCAGATACCCTCAGAGTAGAAATCACCGACAGCCGCGGCGAATCAAGAACCGCCGAATACGACTGCAGCAGAACGGGCCCGTCGGCCTGTCCCGTACCTATTCCCGCCGCTTCCCTCGAGGGAAAACTGTACGTATCCTTCAAAGCATTCAAAGATTCCGGAGAAGTATCCCGCTTCGAAACGGAGCTTCCTTCGTTCGGTCCGGATTCGTATCTTCCGGGATCTCCTTTCTCCCAGGATTCACTTTACATCCGTTCCATGCCCGGAAGCAGGCTTGTCGGAAGATCCGATTTCGTGGAAACCGCCGGCAGAGACTCCGCCCGCATATACTGCGGAGAAGGCCTTCCGAAACTGGAAGAAGCGCTTGCGTACATGGAAAGCCTGTACGGATATTTTTCCGGATTCCGTACCGTCAGAACCTCTTCCGGACCCTGCGGAACCGCGAAAATCGGAACTGTAATAGATCTCACGGAAACCCGCGAAGGGACCGTGGAATCCCAGGGCCTTCTTTTCTCCAAAACCGCCGGAGATCTGGGTCTGGAACCGGTGGTTCTCCTTTCCAGGAACAGATGCATATGCGGAATAAAAACCGGGATTTCCGGCGGCGCATACCTGAATTCCGTTCCGCTTCTGCACACGGTATCCGCCTGCTCGGATTTTCCGTTTCCCCTGATGAACATAGGAACTTACATTCTGGCCGAATTCGGAACGGGAAAACCTCTGGACGAAGCCATGGAATCCGCGTCGTATTTCAATGAATTCCAGTCCGTCTGTTTATGTCCGGAACTCATGAAAAAGAAAATCGAGCGCCTCGAAAACACCGTTCTCCCTTTGAAAACGATTTGAAAAAAACAAAAAGAGATGACTGAAATGGAAGAAAACCAGATACTCATACAGGAACTCGAACTCGAACTCGATCGCATCCGCGAGGAGCACAGGAAAAAAACCGGCATAAGATCGGTTACGATCATGACCCGGGACTCCGTCGAAAAGATAGCGGAGATGAAATCCGCAAATTTAGAGGAAGTATCCGCCCTCGTAAAAATCGGGGACCGGGATCTCCGCGAAGAATACGCCAGACGCATCTGCGCCGTGCTCCGGAAACATCTGGAAGTGCCGGAAACCGAAGAAACCGAAGTGTCCGCATCCAAAACGGATCTTTCCGGAGTAATGTCTAAACTGTCCGGAAAACTGACGGACATGTCCAAAATGAACCCTCTCCTGAGAAAAACGAAACTCGGAAAATACGACATGGACATATCCGATATCGGCACCGGGATAATATCCAGAACTTTCTCCGTTTCCGTATGCGACCGCATCAAATCCCCGGAGGAGAGCGAACGCTACGATCGTCTGACTGCCATAGACCACAACTCCAGATCCAAGAGGAGGGACTCCGGACAGAACTCCCTTTACATAGCGTATCCGTTCGTGACGGGAAACGTCAAAGGAAGCGATTTCGCCGTCATGGCTCCCCTGATGCTCACTCCGGTGGTGATCGTGCGCGAATCCACCCGCATAATCCTTAAAAACGATCCCTCCCGCGATTCCATATACAACGAAAACCTGGTCATTTTCCATCTGACGAAGACCGGCTCCAGCAAATCGTACTGGGATACGGACAAATCTAAAATCGTGGCCGATTCCCTCTCCCCGGGCGAAAGATACGACGCAGACAGCATAAGAACAGCCATCTCCAGATATTACAAAGGATTCGAGATGGATATCGTGTTCGACGGAATGGATCCCGTTCCGTTCACTGAATACCAGTCTGACGATCTGGACGAAGCCGCGACCGATACTCTCAGAGTAATCCCCAACATGGTTCTGGGAACTTTCGACAGTCCCGACGGTTCCATCCAAAGAGATTTCGGAAAGATAATCTCTAAAGGAAAAGTCCCGGCTGTGATAGCCGAACTTCTGAAAAACACCAACATGGAAGACTTCTACGGGGAAAGCGGAAAGCCCGCTGCATCCGGAGACGTATCCGAAAGCGACATCCTGTACATCAACTCGCTCAACAGCGCGCAGGAGAACATCATAAAGGCGATAGATTCGGAAGATGCAATCGTCATCCAGGGTCCTCCCGGAACCGGAAAATCCCAGACCATATCCGACATAATCATCACCCGCGTCGCCCGCGGAGAGCATGTTCTGGTCGTTTCGGAGAAAAAAGCCGCTCTCGACGTGATAAAGTCCAGACTCGGCCCCCTGAACAATATGGCCCTCATTCTTCCCGATTCCCAGGACAAAGATTCCTTTTACAAGCAGATAGAATCCGCCATCGATTTCAGAAGCAGCGCCAAGATGACCGACGTTTCCGGCATCGACAGGGAAATCGATTCCGATATCCGGAAACTTTCGAAAATCGATGAAGCGGTATACGGCCCCATGCCGGTTCTCGACGTCGAACCTTACAGAATATACGCTCTCGGAAGAAGATTCGATCTTCTCGACGCGGAAAGCCGCAGAAAATACGACGGAATCATTTCAAAAACCCCCGCCGGCGTATTTTCCCAGAATTTCGAAACTCTCTCGGCGGGATACCGCGAAATGAAAGGATCCAATCTCAGACGCGTGGTTTTCGATTACCTCACGATCGAAAAACTGTATCCCTGGACGCTTTCCGTGAAAAACTGCCTTTCGGAAGAGGACATTGTCCGCATGGTCTCCGAAGCGAAAGACATCAGACAGAAAGAGGAAGAGCCGGCCAAAGGACTTCTCGGGAAACTGAAAAACAGGAGGGAAAACGCTTCGGAGCGCTCCGCCTTCTCCAGAAAATACCTCGTGAAAGGAAGCGATCCCTCCGGAATCATAGACTCTCCGGATCTGGACGACATGGCGGCGGTATACGAAAGATTCAGAATCACCGGCGAAGCCTTCAACGCTCTGGCAGAGGAAACCAGAGATTACGGAAGAGCGGTTTTCGGCGCGGCCGGAGGAAATTTCTCCGGATGCGATGCCGGAAACGAAGACGCTTACTACGCGGTCCTCTGCCGCCATCTCATGTACTTCGAAGCGTCCAACCCCGGACTCCACGGGCTGATGCAGTCCTTCGAATCCATCGCGGATTCCATCGAAGACCGCACATCGAAGAAAACTGCCGCCGTGCGCAGCAACATGGAATGCATTCTCAGGGAAAATCTCGCGGATCTCGGACCCAGCGAACAGGATATCCGTCTGGTGCTGGATAAAAAACAGAACCGCTACTCCGTAACCAAGTTCATAGAGCGCATCCCCCTGATGTCCGCATTCAAAGTCTGGCTCATGACTCCCAACTCGGTCTCCGACATACTTCCCCTGGCGGAAGGAATGTTCGATGTCGTGATCTTCGACGAAGCTTCGCAGATGTATCTGGAACGCAGCATCCCGTCCATATACCGCGGCAGGAAAGTCGTGATAGCCGGAGATCACAGGCAGCTCCGCCCTTCCAGCCTCGGATTTTCCCGCATAATTTACAGCGGAGACGGGGACGATATCGATGACGATACGGATACCGCTCTCGAACAGGAAAGCCTTCTGGATCTCGCCAGATTCCGTTACAGAAACTACGTGCTGAAATTCCATTACAGATCGAAATACGAAGAACTCATAGCGTTCTCCAACAGCGCGTTCTACAAGGGAGAACTGTTCATTTCTCCCAACATAGAATCGCCTTCGTCCCCGCCCATAGAATACCACAACGTCCGCGGAGTCTGGGAGAGCCAGCGCAATACCGCGGAAGCTGAAGCGATAGTCTCTTCGATCAAAGATATTCTCCGCAACCGCCGGGAGAACGAATCCGTCGGAGTGATTACATTCAACTCCGTCCAGAGAGACTGGATTATAGACCTGATCGAGAAGGAAAGGGTAAATGACCCGGATTTCGACCGTCTTATGATAAAAGAATCCTCCCGCAGCGATAACGGCGAAGATATGAGCATTTTCGTGAAAAACATTGAAAACGTCCAGGGCGAGGAGAGGGATATAATCATGTTCTCGGTAGGATACGCCAGAGGCCCCGACGGAAGGATGAACCAGCGTTTCGGATGGCTTAACCAGGCCGGCGGGGAAAACCGTCTGAATGTCGCCATAACCCGCGCCAGAAAGAAGATCCACATATTCGCGTCGCTGGAGCCTCCGGAGTTCGAAGCCGAAGCGACCAAAAACCCCGGCCCCAAGATACTGAAGCAGTATCTCGCTTACGCTAAAGCGATCAGCGAAAGAGACGAAACATCCGCGAAACTGATTTTGGAAAACGTTTCCGAATGCTCCGGAGTTCATGATGCTTCTTCCCGTTCCGCGGTGGAAGAGCTCGGGGCGTATCTTGCGCTCAGAGGATACAACCTGCGCTACAACGTGGGAATAAGCGGATACAACATCGATCTCGCCGTGTACGATGATGAGAAATTCATAATCGGAATCGAAGCGGACAGCAACATCTACCCGGCAATGCATTCGACCCGCGAGCGCGACATCCACCGCTCGCGCTATCTCAGCGGAAGAGGATGGAAAGTCTGCAGATTCTGGATAGCCGAGTACTGGAAGAACCGCGATGCCGAATTCGAAAGAATCCTGAGAAAAATAGAGGATACCGCCGCAATGGCAAACAATAATTAAGCAGACCGTACATAAACAAACCGGTGCAGAACAGAAAACAGTGATGATTATGGATATACTTGACCGCATAGAAAACATCAACGGCATCCAGCTGTCTATGGGAAGCCTGAGCGACTACCAGATAGACGAGAGCATAGGGAACAAAGGCCGCATAGGTTACGGCGGATTCAGCACCGTTTACGCTATGAGGCGCCGCGGAACCCTGTATGCGGTCAAGATACCCAACCAGGCCAATATAGGGGATCCGGAATCCAGCATCAAATTCAATCCGGACGAGAACTTCGTCAGGGCGTACATAAAGGAAGCCCGCATATGGGCTGCCGTAACCGCCGGCGCTCCGGGTTCCGCGGTCAGGCTCATCGATTTCGGGGTGGATCCGTTTCCGTGGATGGTTATGGAATACGCGGACGGCGGAAACTTCAAAGAAGCTATGGACAACGGGACCGCCACCCTCTGGGACGTTGCCGGGCTGCTGAGGTCCCTCCAGTCTATCCACGATCTGGACATAAACCATCTGGACATCAAGCCGGAGAACATCCTTTCGACAAAGGGCAAATGGAAGTTTTCCGACTTCGGCATGTCAAAAATGGTCGGGAGCGCTTCCGTATCCGTAGGAATCAAAGGATCCGGAATTTATCTGGCTCCCGAACAGTGCGGCGGACGCGGTAGCCAGAAGGATTTCACTACGGATCTGTGGCAGGTTGCGGTGATTGTATACCAGATGGTTACCGGCCGCCTTCCCTACGATTCCGATCCCACGGATCTCTCCTCTCTCGCCGTAGAAATCATAATGAACGGGCCGAGAATGGATCTCGTTCCTGAAAAATTCCGTCCGATCCTTTCCAAAGCCTTTAACAAGGATCATTCCCTCAGATTCAGTTCCGCCTCGAGTTTTGCCGAAGCGATAGAAGCGGTCATAGGGGAACCCGAAGTACGGAAAGCACCGAAACCGGTTCTCAGCGAAACTCCCGGACCTATGTTCGGGAAAGGGATGCAGTTTTTCAAAGGACTGGGGTCCGGACCGGATTACAAAGCGGCCCTGGATATGTTCTCTCTCGACGGATCCGTCCCTTCGGCCGTTATGTCGGCGATAATATTCCATGACGGCCACGGAGTACCGAAGGATACCCTGAGGGCGGCGATGATAATCCGCGAACTGGGAACCCTTCCGGAACCTGCGGACGGGGATATGAAATGGGCTTACGGATACATCTCGGAATCCGGTATCGGAAAACAGAAAAATGCTGAAGAGGCAGTGCGTTTCTACGAAGAATCGTGTTCTGACAATTCGTGTCTGGGACAGTTCGCGATGTATAAGCTGCGCAAAGACGAGGATTCCATGGTCGGGCTTCTAATGGCCGCAGAGCACGGATACGCGCCCGCATACCTCCCGGTGTACCGGTTGTACAAAGAAAGAGGCGAAAACGGAATCAGATATCTCATGAAATCCGCAGATTCCGGCGATCCGGACTCGGAACTCGAACTGGGAATGTGTTATGAAACCGGCGACGGGGTTCCTGTTTCCGGAAACGACGCGCTGATCTGGTACAAGAAATCCGCAGAACACGGAAACACGGAAGCTATGTACAGGCTGGGACTTCTGTACGAGTCCGGAACGGTCGCGGACGGATCCACGGAAGATTCCAGAGAATGGTTTGAAAAAGCCGCCGGGCAGGGCCACTCCGGAGCCGCTGCCAGACTGAACGGCTCCGAAGATGTATCCGGAGATGCCGGTACGGATGAAGATCCGGGCGCTCCTGACATTCAGTTCGGGTCTTTGAAATATAAGCAGATACCCGGCGGAGTGTGCGTTACAGGCACATACGGAGAACCGGAATCCGTTGAAATCCCAAGTTCTATCCCGACGGAAGAAGGAAATGTGAAAGTGATCTGCATCGGCAAAGGAGCATTCCGGAAATCAGGAAATCTTGCCGCAGTAAAGATTGCCGGCGGGATTTCCAGAATAGAAAGCGGCGCGTTCGCGAACTGCAAATCGCTGAAAACCGTGATTCTTCCGTCAGGACTTACGGAAATAAGAAGTAACGCGTTCAAAAACTGTATTTCTCTTACACATATCGAAATTCCGGAAGGAGTGAAAAATATCGATTATTCGGCGTTCTCGCACTGTTTTTCTTTAAAATCAATAGTCCTGCCTCAGTCTCTGGATTCGATCGGCAGATGGGCTTTTGAATATTGTTCGTCCCTGCAGACTCTATACTTCCCCGATTCTCTGGATTCGATAGGTTATTCTGCATTTATTTGTTGCAATAATCTGTGTTCGGTAAGCATTTCTAAGAAAACCAGGTACAATCACTCAGTTTTCCCGAGAAAAACGAAGATAACCGTGAGAAATCAGTGACTCCTTGCAAGCAGACGATTTCCGTGCGGGGTTATTCCCCGCTTTCTGATTTTTAATCACAGTCCCGCAGCGGTTTCCAGGGTTTTTTCGTAATCTCCGATGTAATTATCGTAATCGTACGAAAGAGCCTGTTTCAGCGCGGCTTTTCCCGTTTTAATGCGGAGTTCTTCGTCTCCGAGAAGCCTGTTGACGGCTTCTGCGATCGCCGCCGGCTGCGCGGGTTTCACCGTTATTCCCCCTGAACCGACCGTATCCGGAAGTCCGTTGACGTCCGTGCAGACGATCGGCCTTCCGTGAGACATCAGCTCCACCGCGGCCAGACCGAAGGATTCGAACAGGGACGGCATCACAAACAGTCTGCATCCGTCCATCAGGGTTCTCTTTTCTTCTTCGCTGACGAAACCTCTCATTTCGATCTTATTATCCAGTCCGAGCCTGCGTATCTGTCTTTTCAGTTTGTCGGATTCCGGGCCTTTTCCGCAGATTATCAGTTTAGAATCGATATTCTTCATCGCATCGACCAGATAATTCAGGCCCTTGGTCTTCACCAGCCTTCCGAGGGAGAGAATATAATCTCCCTCCGGAGCGGTGTTCGCGGGAGGTATTTCCGAAAGGCAGCAGGGAACCACCGAAGTTTTTTCCTCCGGGATCCCCAGAGATACGGTGTAATCGCGCACGTATCCGCTTACGCACACCACATGTGCAAACGAAGGAAGCACTTTCTTTATGAAGCGTTTATCATTTATCCAGGATATTTTCGCCTGCATTCCGATTCCTTCCCCCCACATGTTGTGCACCGTGAACACCTTCGGGCCCTTGTAAGCCGCGAGATCTTTGTTCCAGGAGGGCGCCCAGCGGTAGTTGTAATTCACTACATCCGCGTCCAGGCCGTTCAGGGTCTCCAGGACGTTTCCGGAATAAACGTACGGAGGATTGTAAATATTCAGGAATTTCGATTTCACGCGGACGATCCTGTATCCGGAATCCGAAACTTCCTCCTCCGGCGTGTCCGGGAGTCTGGATGTGAGTATAGTTACCTCATGGCCTCTCCCGGCCAGTTTCGCGGCGAGACCGTCCATGCGGCGCTCTATTCCTCCTTTGTACGGATAGAAGAAAGGATTGACATCGACGAATTTCATAATTAATCAAGACCTGTCTTTTTCTTGCGGAAGTACGAAGCTGCCATGCTTATTACGATAACCGCCAGAACGAAAGCGATAGTTACCTTCAGGGCCGTATCGCTGCTGAAGTAGCTGTAGAAGAAACTGCTGGCGGCAAGAACCGCTCCGTATTTGATCACGCATCCGATAACGATGTAGAATGCGCATTTCTTCGGATCCCAGGTGTCTATCACCGCAATGAACGCTCCCGCGAACGGGATCATCGGCGCTACGCGGTTGAGAAGCATCACCTTTTCGTCGCTGACCATCAGGAAGTTCACGTACTTGTCCATCACGTTCCCGATTTTTTTCGGTATCCGGATATGTTTGACGATATAATACAGCGAATAAATACCAGCCAGTTCCGCGGCGACAGCGGCTCCTATCAGCAGCATTCCGAACACCGGGGTGGGATTGTAAGCGTACCCCAGAATGAAGAACAGCTCCGGAAGCGCCGGGAATATGAGGGCATCGATCATGAATATGAGGAAGACGCAGAGAAGGACCCCAGCATCCCCGTAATCTCCCAATGCGTTGTATATCAGATCCGAAATGCTCATTTCTTCTTCTCCTTTATGAGTTCTTCATACAGTCCGATAAGCATTTCCGACACCTTTTCTTCGGAATTGTCCGTCGCGGTCTTCAGGGAATTTCTTCTGACTTCATCGGAAGCGTTCAATCCTCTGATAATCGCATCCCCGCAGTCGTCTTCTCCCTTGAAAAGGAATCCGTTCACTCCGTCCTGAATGATGTCATGGAAGGCCCTTGCGTCCAGACAGACGACGGGGATCCCGCAGGCCATGGCCTCCAGCACGGAGAGGCCCTGGGTTTCGAATCCGGAAGCGGAAACGAGGACGTCGGACGCCGCATATGCCGCGGATATCTCCGAATTATCGATATATCCGGTGAACACGACTCTGTCTGTCATTCCAAGCTCCTCCGTCAGGAGCTTGAGATCATTCATGCAGGGCCCGTCTCCGACTATGAGAAGGGCCGCATCAATGTCTTTTACGGAGCGGATAACCAGATCGATGTTCTTTTCATATGACAAGCGCCCCACCGACGCGACGATTTTGCCGGAAAGCCCGTATTTTCTGCGGAATTCCGAACCGTCGATCCCGGGGCGGAAGCGGGAAACGTCGGTCCCGGTGGGGATAACCTCTATCCTCTTCGGTCTGGAAAGGCCGAGCAGCTCGTTTTTTATGCCGGGAGAGGGGGCTATGACGCAGTCCGTCCTCTTCAGAACCGCGCGGATGTACTTCCATATCCATTTCTCGGCGGTTTCCTGTTTTATGCTTACCGGAAGATAGTACTTCAGAACGTCTCCGACCATCGTATGGAACGTCAGAACAACCGGAACCTTCAGAAGGCGGCCGTAAACCAGCCCCCGGATCGCCATCACGGCTATTCCGTGAACGTGGATTATATCGATTTTAAGGGATTCCAGTTTTCTGAGCGCCT
>JAEEGL014646634.1_pt1 | contig 15339 bp, 9 predicted proteins | sample 9134231 | NCBI WGS metagenome assembly JAEEGL01 (sample SAMN16246548, study PRJNA631951) | gut metagenome | biome: gut microbiome; feature: rumen; material: fiber-attached | host: Bos | place: Iran: Karaj | collected 2018-10 | reverse complement strand
GCGCATCGACTACGGCGATGTCACGCTGACTGCCGCCAAGGTGGAGTTGAACAGGGGTACAATGGACTTCACCGCCACTGGCGACGTAAAGGTCAGCCTGGCCAACGATGGCGGCAGCTGGCAGTCCCCTGCAATCAAGGGAAATCTGGACAAGCGGACGCTGTCCTTCGGTCCATACAGAATGTCGTCCCCAATATGGTATGGTGGCGGAGAAGGCGGCAGCGGCGACGGCAATGGCAACGTGACCAGCACCAGCATCTGGCTTAGCACCTGCGACAAAGAAGAGCCCCACTACAGACTCACCGCCAGCACCGTCAACTACTTCAGCGACCACACATTCAGCGCATGGAATGCGCTCTTGAAGTTCGGCAACGTGCCCGTTTTCTACTTCCCGTACCTGTGGGGCACCACGGATGGTGCCAGCGGCTACATTTTCCACCCAGGCTATTCCGGCAAAAAGGGCGCGTACCTAAGGATAGGCCGCGTGAAGAAGTTCGACGATAAAGGCGAAGGCAGCCTGTATCTTGACCTAATGAGCAAACGGGGCGTGGGTCTGGGAAGCGACATTGACTACAAGGACGAAAAACGCTTGTTCAAGGCCAAATTGTATGGCATTCTGGACAGCGATCCGCCAGAAACGGAGCACGGCTACGACAGGCGCTTCAATAGCAAGGACGAACGCTACAGACTAAACACATACTTCCGCGAGGAACTTGCAGAAGGCCTTGACATGAGACTGAACTTGGATGTGCTTAGCGACATCAGCATGCTCAGCGACTGGTTTAGGAGGGACTACCGCCGCATGGAGCAGCCACGTTCCTACTTGGACTTCAACATGGACACGCCCAACTTCTCCACAGGCCTCGCCATACGGCCTCGCCTCAACGACTTCTACACGGTGGTGGAGACCTTGCCAGAATACCGCTTCGAGATGCCCAGGCATAACATCAAGGACACATCCTTCCAGCAGCAGACATCGTTCCGCATGGGTTATTATGCACTGAAATGGCGGAATTTCGACAGGAAAAGAAGCAGCCTGTTCCTCCGGGACGAGGACCGCGACCTGTACGAGGACCCCAACGACTATGAGAGTTTCAGGGCGCATTTCCAGCACTTCCTGTACAGGCCTATACAACTCGGCGATTTGGGCATCTTTACGCCAAGGGCGGGATTTGCGACCACATACTACAGCCGCTCCAGCAAGACTAAACTTACGGACAATGACATCGCCAACATGCTGGATGTGGACGATCCAGACCACCCATACACCAAGACGCTCCTGAAAAACTACGATGCAAAGGGCGGCGATGTGACAAGGCTGGCATGGGAATTCGGCGCAGAATGGAAGACAAGCCTGCGCAGTGACTGGATGGACTGGAAACTTGAAAAACTCAACCTGAACGGAGCGCAGCATGTGCTGGAGCCCTACATAAACTACACCTACGCTCCAGATCCATCCCATGACAGGGACCATATCTACTACTTTGACGAACTGGACAGACTGGACAGGCAGCATTTCGTGCGCTTCGGCCTGGATCAGCGCCTGGTCACCAGGCGCAAGGAAGGCGTCTCCACATATCTTCGCCTGCAATCCTACTATGATTTCCACTTTGACCGAGGCGAGGAATCGGAGCGTCATCCTGGCGACCTAGGCAACAGGCTGGACTTCACTCCCAGGAAAGACCTGGCATACTGGACCGCAGTTGTGTACGATGCAGGTGAGCGCCGCATACAGCGCGGTGAAGCTGGCCTGCGCTTTGGAGAGGAGCAGAAATTGAATTTCGCAATCCGCTACGTTTACCGCAATGACCACCTCTCCCGCAGCACCTGGTCCATGGGCAGTTCGCTGGCAGACTTCAGCGGCGAGAGTTCCTACATTAAGAAACGCTTCGAGTCTGCGGACATAATCAATGCCCGCTTGTTCGTGCCAATCAATCCACTGACCTCACTGGAAATCGAGGCGGAATACGACTTTGACAAGAGCAAACTTTCCGAGCACAGGTATATACTGCGCCGCAGACTGCATTGTTGGGACGTAGGCCTTGGCATGGGCTGGGACAACAGCGACTTCGAGGTAATGCTGATGGCAAGGCTGGTGGCATTCCCCAAGGTACGCATCAACGTGGATTTCTAAAATATCGTAGCGGTGGGCTTTAGCCCTCCGTGGGCTTACACCTGCAAAAGCACAGGTAAAAATACAAATAACAATTTGAGAGGCTAAAAAACTATGGCTAAGCAACGTGCATTCAAGACCGAGGTGCAGAAACTGCTGGACCTGGTCATTCACTCACTTTATTCAAACAAGGAGATTTTCCTGCGAGAACTCATATCCAACGCATCGGACGCAATCGACCGCGTTCGTTTCATCTCGCTGACCGACCAGTCCATCCTGGAAGACAATGCTGACTGGAAAATCAAGTTGATACCTGACAAGGAAGCAAAAACGCTGACCGTGCAGGACAACGGCATTGGCATGGACGACAAGGAACTCGAGCAGAACATCGGCACCATCGCCAGTTCGGGCACGAAACGCTTCCTTGAACAACTCCAGGCCAACAAGGACCAGATGTCGCCAGAGTTGATCGGCCAGTTTGGCGTGGGTTTCTACTCGGCGTTCATGGTGGCGTCGGAAGTGACGGTCATCACAAGGAAGGCTGGCGGAAGCGCCTTCAAGTGGACCAGCAAGGGCGACGGCTTCTACACCATCGAACCCGCTGAAAAGGCCACCCGCGGAACAGACATCATACTGAAACTCACCGAGGAAAACGAGGAATTCCTGGACGAATGGAAACTGCGCAAGACAGTGGAGCGCTTCTCCAACTACGTGGAGCATCCCGTCTGCATGGACATACGCCGCGAGGAAATGCCTCGTGACAAGGACGGCAAGGTCATCGAAGGAGCCGAACCAAAAGTCACCATCACCGAGGAAACCTTGAACTCCATGAAGGCCATCTGGCAGAAGGCGAAGAGCGAGGTCACCGAAGACGAATACAAGGAGTTCTACCGCCATGTGAGCCATGATTTCATGGATCCTCTGGAGACAATACACTGGAACGTGGAAGGCACCACGGAATTCCGTGCCCTGATTTTCATTCCTGAAAAGCCAATCTTTGACATGTTCGTGCCAGAGAACAGGGACAAGGGCGTGCAACTCTACGTGCGCCGTGTCTTCATCACGGACAAGTGCGAGGAACTGGTTCCCTCATACCTTCGCTTCCTGCGCGGTGTTGTTGATTCTGCGGACCTGCCGCTGAACGTGTCCCGCGAAATCTTGCAGGAGAACCGCACCATCCGCCTCATCAAGAAGAACCTGGTGAAGAAAGTGCTGGACACGCTGGCGGAAATGAAGGAAAAGAACGCGGAGAAGTACCTGAAGTTCTGGAACGCGTTTGGCGCAGTGCTGAAGGAAGGTGTTCATATCGACTTCGAGAACAAGGAGCGCCTGGAAGAACTGATGCTGTTTGACAGCACCGCCACTGAGGAAGGCAAGAAAACCAGCCTGGCGGACTATGTCAGCAGGATGCCCGAGGCACAGAAGGAAATCTACTACATCACGGCGGAATCATACCAGGCAGCCAAGAATGCTCCACAGTTGGAGGCATTCGCCGCAAAGGGATACGAGGTGCTCTTCTGCACAGACCCTGTGGACGAGTGGATCATGGGCGAAATGCCTGAATACAAAGAAAAGCAATTCCGCTGCATCACCAAGGGCGACGTGAACCTGGACACCGAGGAGGAGAAGGCCGCCAAGGAAGAGGAACGCAAGAAGGACGCAGAAACCAACAAGAACCTGCTGGAGGCTGTTAAGAAGGCCCTTGGAGACAAGGTGAAGGATGTCTGCCTGTCCCAGCGCCTTACTGAAAGCGCCTGCTGCCTGGTGGGAGATGAATATGCCATGGGCGTGCAGATGGAGCGCGTAATGAAGTCCATCAATCCAGACACGCCCGCCTCCAAGCGCATCCTGGAACTCAATCCAAAGCACCAACTGGTGGCAACAATGCGTGGTCTGCTGGAGAAAGGCGCGACCGCAAAGGTAGAGGAATACGCGAAACTGCTTTACGATGAGGCGCTTCTTACCGCGCAGATGCCACTTGAGGATCCACTGGCATTCACCCGCCGCATTAGCGAACTGCTTGTGGCGGACAGTTCGGCTGAATTGGCTAAATTGTAAACATATAAAACATTCAAACCTTGGAGGTTTCAAAAATGAAATTGAAGCACAACCTTACAGTGCTGCTGGCGTTTTTGGGTTGCATTGCCTTGACTGCCGTGGAACTTGGCGAGATACGGGTTGAAAGCCAGTCAAGCAGCGTGCCAATGTCGGTGCTGGAGCAGATCGTTTCCTATACAGTAGCCTCCAAGGTTGGAGGCGAGTTCAAGGAAAACGTGGTGTCGGAGGATATTGGTCGCCTGGTGAAAAGCGGTAAGTTTGACGATGTGCGTATCAAGACGGATGTGGCCAAGGACGGCAAGGTCATACTTACTTTCGTCCTTAAACCCAAGCCAGTCGTGGGTGACATTTATATCAAGGGCGCCACTACGTACAAGCCCAAGAAACTGGTCAAGTTGCTGAAATTGGAACCTAACCAGGTACTTGACGAAAAAACACTGGCGACGGACCGCGAGGCACTGCTGCAGAAATACCGCAATGCAGGATACTATGGCACCACTGTTACAAGCACTCGCTCCGAGGAAAAGGACGGAAAGGTGGACGTGTCCTACGTGATACGTGAGGAGACCCGCTACAAACTGAAGCAGGTGTACTTTGAAAACAACACTGCTTTCGAACTGGGTGAATTGCGCAGCGAAATCGTGACACGGCGCCAGTGGTGGCGTTACATTCTGCGCCTTGGCAACTACTACAACGAGCAGAATCTGGCGCTGGACAAGGACAAACTGAAGCACCTCTACGGCACAAAAGGATACCTGGACTTCGCAGTAACGGAAGTCAAGCAGGAACCGATTGAGGACGGCAAGTGGATCAAAGTGACATTTGTACTGGAGGAAGGCAGGCAGTACAAGGTGGGCAAGATGTCCATCGAAGGCAATGTGCGCTTCAAGGAAGAGGATTTGCTGAAACTGGCAACCACCAAGGAAGGCGACCTCTACAATGTGGACAGGGAATCCGCAGACACGGATGCCATGCGTGGCGAATACGAACGCCTGGGCTACATGGACCTGCGCTTCTATCCTGTTCATGAAAAGGACAAGGAAAACAACATCGTCAACGTACGTTACAAGGTGATGGAAGGCGGCATCAGCAATGTCCGCAACATAGTCATCACTGGCAATGAAATCACCAAGGACGAGGTCATACGCCGCGAACTGGTGATTGGCCCTGGCGATTTGGGAGACATGGGAAAAGTGCGCTCCTCCAAGCAGCGCCTTATGAACCTGGGCTACTTCGAAACGGTGGAAATGCTCCCCATGGCGACGGACGAGCCAGCGCTGAAGGATTTGAAAATCGACCTGAAGGAAAAAGCAACTGGCCAGATTTCACTGGGCGCAGGCTTCTCCAGTGAAGATTCCGCAATCGCGTTCGTTGAATTCACGGAAACGAACTTCGACCTTGCCAGGATTTTCAACTGGCCACCAAAGGGTGCAGGACAGCGCTTCCGCGTACGTACACAGGTTGGTGACGATGTGGTCAACGCACACATATCCCATACGGAGCCATGGTTCTTGGACAGGCGCCTGGAACTTACCACGGATTTGTTCTGGAGGGAACGCTACGAGGACGAATATGACCAGCGCAACATTGGCGGTGGGCAGACTTTGTCATGGCCAGTGTCATTCCGCATTCCTGGCTTCAACCACATTGAAAACTGGCGCTTTGGACTGGGATACCGCATCGAACACGTGAAAATCTCTGATGTAGATACCCATAAGCCAGAATCTGCCATGACAAAAGGCGACTTCGTGAGAGGACACATTCTGGCAGATGAAGAGGACACATACTGGGCAAACAGGCTGATCATGCGCCTGACCAGGGACACCAGAAATGCCTTCAACTATCCAACACGAGGTTCAAGATTCATCGCCCAGATGGAATACGTCACAGAGGCTTTCGGCAGTTACGAAAGTTATGGCCGTTATTCGCTAAACTGGACAAACTACTCGCCGCTCATCAGAGACCTGGTGCTGAAACTGGATGCAGGATATTCCACTTCCGATGGCGATGAAATGGCTATTTTCGACCGCTATTTCGCAGGCGGCATCGGCACTGTCAGAGGCTTCAAGCGCAGGGATGTGGCGCCTGTGGACTGCTACAAGGATCCATTGGGCGGCAATTCCATGTTCACTGGCACGGTGGAAATCATAAAGCCAATCAAGGACTTCATGTTCGTAAGTACATTCATGGACGCTGGCAATGTATGGTGGGACGAATGCGACTTCGGCAAACTGAACTACAGCATCGGCCTGGGCGTGCAGTTCCGCGCATTGCCAATCAGCATCTACTACGGATATCCCATTTCAACCGCCTACGATCATCTTGACGGAAAGAGCGGGCGTGTTCACTTCAACATCGGCATATCATATTGAGGACCATCAACTCATACATAGCCCGCAACATGCTGGCGACGACGGGAATGGCACTGGGCATTTTGACCTTTGTGCTGCTTTCAGGGCATTTCTACAGGGCCTTTGAACTGCTGTCCAAAGGCGTTCCTCTTTCCACACTGCTTGAGGTGATAGGACTCCTGTTTCCTGAGGTACTACGCATTGTCCTGCCCCTAGCGCTGCTGGTCTCCACGGTTCTGGTATTCAGCCGCATGTCTGCGGACTGCGAGATCATTGCCTTGAAGTCCATGGGCGTAAGCATTTGGCAAACCGTGCTTCCCGCGCTGACAATCAGCATTGTATTCACGCTGATTTGCCTATGGCTGTCCCTTTGGCTTGCGCCTGTATGCCGTTACCGCTCCGAGGTGCTTCGCTCCGAAGCACTGCTGGAAACGCCCCTCAATTTGCTGGAGCCAGGCGAATTCTCAAATATGTTCCCCCAATGCTCGCTGCGCATCGGCAGCCGCAATGGCAAGGAATTGAAAGACGTGCATATCATCGTAGGTGAAAAAGGCAGTAAAAGATGTCAGGACATTTGCGCAGAATCTGGCTCCATGGTATTTGACCCAGAAAAGGGCACTGTCGATTTCAACCTGCGAAACGCAAGCGTAACGGATTTCTCCCTGGAAACAACACCCAAACCAGAAGACACAAGATTCATGGCAGCGAAGAGCATTTCCCTGCCAATTTCACTGGTGGGAAAGAGACAGAGCGTCTGGGCTGTATGGCGCAAGCCAAAATACCTGGATATCAAGGAGTTGTGCGGCAAAATAAGCCAATCACGCATGGCGGGAAGGGACACAACATCAATGGTGCTGGATCTTCATTCCAGGTTCGCAATGGCACTGTCTCCCTTTGCTTTCCTGCTGCTGGGCTTGCCATTCGGCATAAGGAGCCGCCGCTCCGAACTGTCCGTTGGTCTGCTGGTATGCGTGCTTCTGGCAGTGGTCTTTTATGCGTTCACAATGCTTGCAAATGCCATGCGCAAAGTCTCAGGCATACATCCTGAAATTATAATCTGGATACCCAATGTCCTATATCAGGCGGTAGGCTTATATATGCTGAAAAAACTGGAACGGCAAGGATAATTTCTATGGCTTCCGATATCTCGAAAATACGCAACTTCTCAATTGTCGCTCATATAGACCACGGCAAATCAACCTTGGCGGACAGGTTTCTCCTCCACACCAAGACCATCGAGGAGCGCACTTTCCATGACCAGATTCTGGATGCAATGGATCTGGAGCAGGAACGCGGCATCACCATCAAGTCACACCCCGTCAGAATGCATTGTGAGGCGCTGGACGGGCAGCAGTACGTGTTCAATCTGATTGACACTCCTGGACACGTTGACTTCGCATACGAGGTGAGCCGTTCCCTGGCCGCTTGCGAGGGAGCATTGCTGCTGGTGGACGCGGCGCAGGGCGTACAGGCCCAGACTCTGGCAAACGCGAATCTTGCCATCAGGCAGAACCTAACCATAATTCCAGTAATCAACAAGATTGACCTTCCAGCCGCCAACATAGACCTCTGCATGGAGCAAATCGAGGAACTTCTTGCCATACCAAGAGAGGAGGTTCTTCAGGTATCGGCAAAGACAGGTGTAGGCGTACGTGAACTGCTGGAGGCCGTGGCTGCAAGGATACCCGCCCCCGTCACAAAGGAAGGTCCCTTGCAGGCGCTGGTGTATGATTCAGTGTATGACGTGTATCGCGGCGTGGTGACCTACGTGCGCATAATGAATGGCAGCATCAAGGCGGGGGACAACATCAAACTGTTCAGCACAGGCGAGACCACGGAAGTGAAGGAAATAGGCTATTTCAGCCCTGGCATGAAGCCAGGCAAATGCCTGGAGCCAGGCGAGGTAGGCTATGTCATAACCGCCATCAAGGAGCCAGGCAACATACTTGTGGGCGATACCATAACCAGCGCACAGTTCCCATGCCAGGAGGCCCTGCCAGGCTTCCGCCGCGTGCGTCCAATGGTGTTCAGCGGCATCTATCCCATGGACGCAGTGGACTACGAGGCGCTTAAGTTCAGCATTGCCAAACTACGGCTGAACGACGCGGCCTTCGTGGCGCAGCCTGAAAGTTCCGTTGCATTGGGTGCAGGCTTCCGCTGCGGTTTCCTTGGCCTGCTGCACATGGAGATCGTGCAGGAGCGCCTGAGCCGCGAATACAACCAGGACCTGCTGCTCACATATCCCAGCGTCATTTATCACGTCTATATGAAAGACGGCTCCATGAAGGAAGTGGACAATCCACAGTACATGCCCGATCCATCCGCCATCGACCACGTGGAGGAACCTATGATCAAGGCGCAGATAATCTCTCCGTCAACCCATATGGGACAAATCATGAACCTCATCATGGACAAGCGCGGAATCTGCACCAGGACGGACACCGTGGATTCACAGCATGTCATGATTACAGCAAGGATGCCCTTGCACGAAATCGTGCTGGACTTCTACGACAAACTTAAGACAGTCACACGCGGATATGGCAGCATGGACTACGAACCAGACGGATACCAGCCCAGCACCACAGTCAAACTGGAGATTCTGGTCAATGGTGAGCCAGTGGACGCCCTTGCATCAATTGTGCATACGGAGCGCGCCGTTCAGCGTGCCCGCATGATATGCGAGCGACTGAAGGACGCAATACCGCCACAGATGTTCAAGATAGCCGTGCAGGGCGCTGTGGGTGGGCGCATCATTGCCCGCGAGGACGTGCGCCAACTGCGCAAGAACGTGCTTGCCAAATGCTATGGCGGCGATATAACCCGTAAGCGCAAGTTGCTGGACAAGCAGCGCGAGGGCAAGAAGCGCATGAAGGAAATCGGAAACGTGAACATACCGCAGGAGGCATTCGTGGCTGTTCTGCGCTCCAATAACGAGGATTGACGAAAATGTCCATTTTCATTGTACTTCTGCTTGATGCGGCGATAATCTACTTCTTCTTTGGCAACTGGATAGTGGATGCGCTGCGCACAAAGAAAAGCAAGAACCGCCACCAGCTTGACTTGTTCAAAAAATACCTGAAGAAACGGCTTCTGCGTGAAGGCGATCTGTTCAATGAAGCGCAGACTGCCGCGCTCGCGGCGCAGATTGCCGAAATTGAGGCAGTGGATATGAAGAATGCGGAGGCAGTCAAAGCCTGCCTGGAGCATCTAAACTCCGAGAAGGCACAGCGCCAGTTGCCGCCACCGCCAAGTTGCCTCTGGTTCAGGAACAACTATGAGACCATAGTAATAGCGCTTGCGCTGGCATTCGGCATACGCGCCCTGTTTGTGCAGCCATTTAAAATCCCCACGGGCAGTATGCAGCCAACGCTCTGGGGCATCCACTACGAGGCAAGCGACAAGGAACCGCCTTCAGGCAGATTCGCCTACATCTTCAACTACCTGAACTACTCCCAGCGCCCCCTGGACGTGACAGTTGAAAGCGACGGCGCACTGGACATGGACAGTTTCGTGCCAGTTCAATCATCCTTGCTGAACAGCAAATGCAGTTTCCGCATCGGAGGCAAGGCATACGTTGTACCAGGAACGCCAGACAGAATCAAGCGCATCATTTTTGACGATGTGCTGACGCCCAAGGGCAGCCTCTTCTTCCGCAAGGGAGAACGCATATTGCATGGCAATCTTTGCAGCGGCGACCACCTCTTCGTCAACCGCCTGGTATTCAACTACAGGGAGCCACGCAGAGGGGATATCACCGTCTTCATAACAGACGGGCTTACGGATTTGCTGGGACACGGCTTCGGCGGCAGATTCTATGTGAAACGGCTGGTGGGATTGCCAGGCGACACGCTGAAAATCAGCGGCAGGAAACTCTATGTGAAGCCAAAAGGCGAAAATGACTTCAAGGTCATAGACGACTGCCCCGCCTTTGACAAGGTACACAGCGCAGTCGATGGCTACAACGGTTACGTTAACTTTCCATCGGCACAGTACCTGCGGACAACCGATGAGACTTTCACCGTGCCTGAAGGGCAATACTTCATGCTGGGTGACAATAGCGTGAACAGCCTAGACAGCCGCTTCTGGGGCACCGTTCCACGCAAGAACCTCGTGGGCACCGTGCAGATTGTATGGTGGCCATTCGCAGAGCATTGGGGCTGGCTTAGCAATGGTCTCACCCGCAACGCAGGCAAGAACGTATCCGCTGGCTCGGACAACTTCTAATGTGGGCACCCCCGCTGGGTGCGCACGGCGTTTCGCCCCGCGTAATTGAGCCCACAAAAAATAACAATGGACTTTACCACACTGGACACATCAAGACCGCTTTCGCCCAGGGGCTTTCCCCAGGCCACGAAGGTGCTGTGCCCGTGGCAAAAACTATTTCTGGTGTTGCTGTTGCTAGGGATTGTAGCCTGGGCCTGGTGGGACTGGCGCAACGAGTTGCTGGTACTGAATGGCGTACTGACCGTGTTCTACCTTTTGTCAACGCTTTACCGCATGCTGATAATTGACCTGGCCCTGAAGAAGCAGCGTGAAATGGTGGTGGAGAACTTCAGCACGCCGCCAGATGGTAAGGAATGGCCCCGCTACATGGTGATACTGCCCATGTACAAGGAAGCCGCCATTTTGCCCCATCTGGTAGAAGGCATGAAAAAGATGGACTACCCTGCGGAGCGCCTTCAAATAAAGTTGCTCATAGAGGAGGACGACCAGGAGACAATGGAGGCTGCGGAGGCAATGGATTTACAGCCGCCCTTCAGCATCTGCAAGATACCAGTGTCTTATCCACGCACAAAGCCAAAAGCGTGCAATGTGGGCATACAGGAAGGCGAGGCAGACTACCTGGTGATATACGACGCTGAGGACAGGCCTGAACCCGACCAGTTGAAAAAGGCGGTATGGGCATTCCAGCAAGTACCGCCAAACGTGGCATGCATCCAGGCTAAACTGGGCTTCTACAATCCAGTGCAGAATCTGCTCACACGCTGTTTCACCGCTGAATATGCCACCTGGTTCGGCCTTTGCCTGCCTGGAATGGACGCATTAAGCGCGCCAATTCCCCTTGGCGGCACATCGAACCACTTCAGAATGGAGATACTGCGCAAACTGGGTGGATGGGATGAATTCAACGTGACCGAGGACTGCGACCTTGGCCTAAGGCTATTCTCCAACGGATACCGCACACGCATAATGGCCTCCACCACCTGGGAACAGGCATGCCCCTCGTTGCGCTACTGGTTCAAGCAACGCTCCCGCTGGGTGAAAGGCTATATGCAGACCTATTTCGTGCATACCAGGGACTTTTTCCGCTTCCACTGGAAGATGGGCCTGCTCAATGCACTACAATTCCATCTGCTGATTGGCGGCACCTTCCTGAGCCAGTTGATCAATCCCCTGTACTGGATCATGACACTGCTGTGGCTTGTCTGGAAACCTGAAGGACTGGGGGACTTTTTCCCCGCGCCCATTTTTGCCATGGGTTCATTCTGCCTGTTCTTCGGCAACTTTGTATTCATCTACACCAATGCGGTGGCCTGTGTCAGGAACGGCACTGGCTATCTGGCGAAATATTCCCTGCTGATGCCGTTTTACTGGCTGATGATGAGTTACGCCGCCTGGAAAGGCGCCTTGCAACTCCTCTATGCTCCCCACCACTGGGAGAAAACAATGCACTTCAAAAATCAGAAGGGAAATATCAAAACCAACGCATAACACGCAAAGCATCACAGGCCACTTTTTTATAGAATTCTCAAAAAAAGATGATTCTTTCCTATAAGAATCTACAACATAAGTGAATTTGCAAAAACAAAGTGGATTTTCTCGCCGCTGGCGCTACCTTGTGGGTGGTGGGTGGGGGACGGTTTACCGTCCCCCACCCCATGTGTGCACACATTGAGGAGTACGCGCGAGGGTAAAATGAGTGGGCAATGTCCAAGCAAAATGTTGCCTTTGGATGCCGCGCAGACTAGAGCACTAGGCCACCTGGCTGCTAGTTTTCTAGGACGCCAGAAGGACGCCTGGCTGCTGGTTTTCTAGGCCACTAGGCTGCTAGTTTTCCAGGCCACCTGGCTGCTAGTTTTCTAGGCCACCGGGCTGCTGGTTTTCTAGGCCACCTGGTTGCTGGTTTTCTAGGCCACCTGGTTGCTGGTTTTCTAGGCCACTAGGCTGCTGGTTTTCTAGGCCACCTGGTTGCTGGTTTTCTAGGCCACCAGGCTGCTGGTTTTCTAGGCCACCTGGTTGCTGGTTTTCTAGGCCACCTGGTTGCTGGTTTTCTAGGCCACTAGGCTGCTGGTTTTCTAGGCCACCAGGCTGCTGGTTTTCTAGGCCACCAGGCTGCTGGTTTTCTAGGGCACTAGTTTTCTAGGACGCCAGGACACTAGGCTTGCAGGATACCATGTCCAGGCACAGGATCCAAGACATAGCCAAAACGTATGTTTTTGCATCATATACAGAAGTCGAAAAATGAACAAGAAGCAGGTAATTGAGCAGTTGCAGAAACTGGACATGCACCCAAGCAGGCGTTTGGGGCAGAATTTTCTGGTGGATGCGAATATGCTGAATGCGCTGGTGCAGGATGCCCAGGTACAGCCAGGACAGCGGCTGCTGGAAATCGGCCCGGGCCTTGGAATGCTGACCGAAGCTTTGCTGGCGGCTGGCTGTGACGTTACGGCCGTGGAACTGGACCATCGCCTGGCGGCATTTCTCCGCGAGCGTTTTGATAATACGCCCAATTTCCGCCTAGTGGAGGGTGACGCATGCCGCCAGGACTTTGACGCTATAATGGGAAGCGAGCCATACCGCTGCGTCGCCAACCTGCCCTACTCCTGCAGCACGCCTTTTTTAGCAAAAATCGCATCTTGCGCAAATATGCCGCAGGATTTGTGCGTTCTATTACAAAGGGAGATGGCGGAAAGGCTGATTGCACAGCATGGCACCAAGGACTATGGCCTGCCTACGGTAAAGATTGCCCTGCGCTACAAGGCGCACATTCTTCGCACCGTGCCGCCAACAGTATTCTTCCCGCCGCCAGAGGTGACTTCTTCCTTCGTGCGACTGGATATGGATGAGAAATGCAGCGCACAAATCCGCGAACTAACGGAGCGCATCGCGGCGGCGGCTTTCGCGCAACGCCGCAAGAAGTCACTACAACAAATCGTGCCGCTCTTCCCGCAACTGGATATGGAAGGCGTTTTCGCAAAGGCGAATCTGCCGCTGGATGTGCGGGCGGACGGAATTTCCGTGGAAAAATACATTGAATTAGCAAACATAATAAGTGAAATAACTGGAGGAGACAAATGAGTTTTGCGGACATTTTACGCTATGCGTTATTCCAAAGTGACGGCGTAGGCAGAAGCATCGTCATAATACTGCTGGCGGCCAGCGCATGGTTCTGGACCATTTTCATCAGCAAGGTTCTGGTCTTTGCGGGCATACGGCGGGAAAGCCGCAAATTCATCAAGTTCTACGAAAAGGTGGGCTCCCCACTTGCCATGGGAATATATCTGGGCGATTTGAATGGTCCCTTGTGCAACATCTGCCGCGCGGGTATTGAAACATTGTGCGAGGTGCTGGACATAGAGGAGCGCAGGCGCTCCTCATTCCTGCGCAACGCTGTTCTGCCCCGCCCGCTGACCAATGCTGAAATCGAGAAAATACGCACCAGAATGAACCAGCAGTTCAATAGGGAATCCAGGGACCTTGAGAACGACCTGGGCTGGCTCTCCATATTCATCACAGTTTCGCCTTTCCTAGGCCTGTTCGGCACAGTCTGGGGCGTCATGGCAACATTCATCGCCATCGCGCAGACCAGCAGCATCGAAATCAGCGCCATCGCACCTGGAATAAGCGGCGCACTGCTGACTACCGTGGCTGGCCTTACCGTTGCAATTCCTGCCGTCATGGCCAACACAGGCATCAATTCACAAATCAACGACAGAATACAGGAAATGGAAACTTTCATTGATGACTTCCTGGCAAGCATGCAACTTGAAGATTCCAACACCAAGGAAAACACGGAGGCATGATGAATAGGCGCGCTAGGAGACAGAATATAGCGACTATCGACATGTCGCCCCTGATGGACCTGACTTTCATGCTCCTCATCATCTTCGTCATCACTGTGCCCTCCATCTACTATAAAAGCGATGTGAAGTTGACACCGCCTGAATCAACCACAAATGACAAGATGCAGCCTGACGACAACTCCATCTTCGTGGAACTGGACAAAGACGGCGCAATCTGGCTGGGAAAATCAGACAACAAACGCAGCCAGTCTCTTTCCTCCAGCGAAGAACTTACTGAGCGTCTGGTGTCAATCAAGCAGGAAATGCCCGATGTAATTGTGTATCTGGTGGGGGACCAGACACGGCAGTACAAGGATGTGGTAAACATTGCGAACGCCGTGCAGCACGCGGGCATAAGCAATCTATCCCTGGTTTTCACACCTGAAACAGGCAAAGGCAAGCGATGACAGAGGAAAACAACAACAATAACGGCAAGTTAAAGGCAGTGGGTCTGGTGCTGAGCATTGCCCTGCATCTTGCGCTTTGCATTGCCCTCGTCTGCATTTCAGGCGATGTGCCAAAGCCTGATGAAAAGCAGATTGTAAGCATAAATCTGCTGCCAGAGCAGCCCGTGGCAGTGCCTTTCGTTCCCGAACCAGAGCAGCCAAAGCCTGAGCAGCCAAAGCCTGAGCAGCCAAAGCCTGAGCAGCCAAAGCCTGAGCAGCCAAAGCCTGAGCAGCCAAAGCCTGAGCAGCCAAAGCCTGAGCAGCCAAAGCCAAAGCCCAAACCTGAGTCCCCTAAAACTCAGTCCATT
>JAEEGL013972720.1_pt1 | contig 15339 bp, 13 predicted proteins | sample 9134231 | NCBI WGS metagenome assembly JAEEGL01 (sample SAMN16246548, study PRJNA631951) | gut metagenome | biome: gut microbiome; feature: rumen; material: fiber-attached | host: Bos | place: Iran: Karaj | collected 2018-10 | reverse complement strand
TTACGTGTAGCATCAGCGAATGAAAGCTGGCACTCTGTGTTAACGTTGATCTTAGAAACGCCAAGCTCGATTGCCTTCTTGATCATATCAGCTGGGATACCTGTACCACCGTGAAGAACGAGTGGCATTGCACCTGTCTTCTGCTGGATAGCATCAAGTGTCTCAAATGAAAGTCCCTGCCAGTTTTCTGGGTACTTGCCGTGGATGTTACCAATACCAGCTGCAAGCATATCTACTCCAAGGTCAGCAATTGTCTTGCACTCGTTAGGATCAGCACACTCGCCCATACCTACAACACCGTCTTCCTCGCCACCGATTGAACCAACTTCGCACTCGAGAGAAAGGCCAAGACCATGAGCAACATGTACAAGCTCTGTAGACTTAGCAAGGTTCTCCTCAAATGGATAGTGTGAACCATCAAACATGATTGAAGTAAATCCAGCCTGAATGCACTTGTAGCATCCTTCGTATGAGCCGTGATCAAGGTGAAGCGCTACAGGAACAGTGATTCCAAGCTCCTCATCCATTGCTCTAACCATAGCAGCTACTGTCTTGTAGCCTGTCATGTACTTACCAGCACCCTCAGATACACCAAGGATTACAGGTGAGTTAAGCTCCTGAGCTGTAAGAAGAATGGCTTTTGTCCACTCAAGGTTGTTGATGTTAAACTGACCAAATGCATAGTGGCCTGCTTTTGCTTTATCAAGCATTTCTTTTGCAGAAACTAACATAATTATTCCTCCATAAAAACGTATTTAGGTTAATAAACCCTATCTAAGCGAAATTTTAACATAACGCTAAAGTCTATTCAATAGCTATTTCAAGGGCACTTTGCTCATCCACAACAGAAACAATCGTATGACTTCCACCATATTCGCCATCCAAAGTCCATGGTACTTCTTCTGCCGAAGTAAAACGAATGCTACTTGTCTGGAACGAGTCGACCATATCAGAATCAGGAATAATACCTGTCATAAATCCAAGAATCTCATTTAATTCTAGAGGATTCTTTGGTCTTCTAATGAGCGTAACCTCAAAAACACCATCATTGAGTCCTATATCTCCTCTTATAATGCCTTGAAATCCGCCAACCGATTTCGAGTTGGTAATCATTCCAAAGATAAACTCATCATATACAACATTTCCATCATGCTCTACTTGCATTCTAAATGATGGAATATCTCTTAACTGTTTTGCACCCTCGATAATATACGCAGCATGTCCAAGAATATTCTTTAAATCCTGAGAAGTTGCATACGAAACCTCTGTAAAAATACCAAATGCAGCCACATAGACAAATGAATCCGAATTGAATCTACCAATATCACATGGAAAAAGATTGTCAGAAACACTAATCTTGGCTGCATTAAGCATATTCTTATCTATGCCAAGAGAATTCCCAAAATCATTCGTAGACCCCGCAGGTATATAACCAATAGGTTTTCTATTTGATGGTTCGAGCGTCATCATACCCGTAACAACTTCATCAAGTGTTCCATCACCACCGGAGCATATGATTCTATCAAAATTCTCTGCTTGTTCTATTGTCTGTTTTATTGCATCTCCACCAGATTGTGTTATATGAACACTAACCTGATAATCTGCTTTTATCATTGTATCGAGGATATCTGCAAGATGAGCTTTTATTTGTCCCTTGCCTGAGCGAGGATTTATTATGAATAATAATCGCTTTGACATATATCCCTCTTTTTAATAATTATTTTGTAAGAAAATCAGAAAGCTCAGCTACTGCTTTTTCTTCATCATCTCCAGCTGCATCAATGACAACTCTTGATCCTGAAGATAATACCAAACTCATCATACCCATAATGCTCTTTGCATTTACCTTTTTCTCGTCCATTTCGAAATAAATTGAACTGCTAAACTGATTAGCCAACTGCACTAAATGAGCAATAGGTGTTGCTTCCATTGAATTTGACATCTGAATAGTAACTTCTTTTTGCATGACGTCCTCCTGAATAACTAAATAAAACCTTTTACTGACTTACTGCAACTCCTTTGCAATTGAAGCCAGTTTTTTTAACCGATGGTTAACGCCTGATTTTCCTATCGGCGGGTCCAAATATTGACCCAAATCTCCCAATGGTGTGTCTGGATATTCTAGCCTAACATGGGCAATTTCCTGTAATTGAACAGGCAAAGAATCTAAACCAAGTTTTTGTTCTATAAGCTTGATGTCTTCTATTTGCCTAACAGCAGCACTAACAGTCTTGCTAATATTTGCTGTCTCACAGTTAACCTTGCGGTTTATTGTGCCACGAACCTCTTTGACAACTCTAATATTCTCTAACTCCATTACTGAGTGAGCTGCTTCCATAACACGAAGAACTTCTACGATTTGTGAACCATCTTTTAGGTACACAACATACTTGCCATTTCTAAAGACTTGTTTTGCATCTACATCAAAAAATTTCATATTATTTATTATCTTTGATGCTTGGTCTTTTGACTGACACACTATCTCAAAATGATACCCTTTATTAGGATCTGAAATAGAACCAGCCGCAATAAACGCACCTCTAATATATGCTCTCTTACAACATGGCTGCTGCAGAATAATATCATCTACCATAATATTATCATCAGACAGCTTGAGCATTTTTTTCGTCTCTAAAAAGACATCCATAGACATAGCTGTGACATCTTTTCCTATATTAAGTGTTTTATTTAATAAAGTAAAGACTTTTCTACTTACTGCATCATCAGAAGCTACGTCATTTACGATTATCCCCTGCAATGTTATAATCCCCGCGAGCTCTGCAATCATGCAATGTCTACTCTTAGGGATTATATAGAAAAGTTCTTCTTTAACTTGTTTTGAAAATGACAATTACTTTCCTCTCAATGCATCTTTTCCAATATCTCGATGCTCTATTTTAAGTCCGTAAGACTCATCGCCGTTTAAAGCCTCAAAAATCTCATCAGCCAAGCATACCGAACGATGTTTTCCACCAGTGCATCCGATTGCAATAACTAATTGATTTTTGCCTTCTTTTATATAATTAGGTATTAAGAATTTGATTAAGTCAGTTGTCTTTTCAAGAAAGATTTTAGACTCATCATATTTTAAAACAAAATCTTTTATCGGTTGGTCATTACCTGTAAAAGGTCTAAGCTCTGTATCGTAATATGGATTTGGCAAGAATCTAACATCAAAAACAAGATCTGCATCCTCAGGAATGCCATATTTAAACCCAAAAGAAATAATCGTAACAAACAAACTCTTGTAATCAACATCATCTACAAATATTTTTTCAAGTTCTGCCTTTAGCTCTCTTGTAAGTAAATGAGTAGTATCAATTACATAGTCTGCTTCATCTCGTAAAAAGCCAATTGATTCTCTTTCTTTTGCAATTCCTGCTGCAATTCTTTCACGACCAGACAAAGGATGATTTCGTCTAGTCTCTTTATAGCGTTTTATTAAAACATCATCCTCGGCATCTAAAAATAAAATAGAATAATGCCTTTGATCGTTATCTAATTCCTGCAATATATCCGGCAAAAGCTTTACAGAATTGCCACCACGCACATCAATACCTACTACAATTTTTTTATCAAATATGCCATTTTCAGCCAATTCCACTACTGACTTGAGTAATTGTATAGGCAAATTATCAACACAGTAATACCCCATATCCTCAAGTATCTTAAAGGCAGTATTTTTACCCGAACCTGACATTCCAGTCAAAATTAATAGTTTCAATTGATGTTCCTCCCGATAATTCTTACCTCTGGAGAAAGATGAACTCCAAACATTTCAAATACTTTTGCATCAACATCTCGCATCAATGCAATTACATCAGATGCTGTTGCCTCGCCCTTATTAACAACAAATCCACAGTGTTTTTCTGAAACCTGTGCATCTCCAACGGCATAGCCTCTTAATCCTGCATCATCTATAAGCTTTCCTGCAAAATACCCTTCTGGTCTCTTAAAGGTTGATCCTGCACTTGGATAATTTAATGGTTGCTTTTCCATTCTCTGAAGGCGAATAGTTTCAATTTTTTCTTTTATTATTTCTCTATCACCTTTTTGTAGTTTAAGCTTTGCACCTAATACTATGCCACCGTTTTCCATCAAGGCCGAATGTCGGTAAGATAACTCAAGATCTTCGGGTTTCATTTCTAGAAACTTATAATCAGTAGTCAGCACATCGACACTTACCAAAATATCTTTGATTTCTCCGCCATAGGCACCTGCATTCATGAAGATAGCTCCACCTAATGTACCAGGTATTCCAGAAGCAAATTCCAAACCAGTCAGCCCTGCATCCGCCGCCTTGTGTGAAACTTGTGTAAGCAAAGCCCCAGCTTCGACTGTTAAATATTCACCATCTATTGTAATAGTTGACGCATTTCTACCTAAAGAGACAACTACTCCCTCGATGCCATCATCAGACACCAACAGATTACTACCATTGCCAATTACAATAAATGGAATCTGCTGATTTCTAAGCAAATTAATTAATGTAACAACTTCCGATGTGGCCGGCTCTATATAAATATCTGCCGGACCACCAATCTTAAAAGTTGTATGTTTTTTCATTGGCTCATCCACCATTATTTTAGCTTTAGGAAAATGAGCTTGTAGGTCGTTCACTAGACCCAAATAATTATTTCTATGCATACTTAATGAATGCCTCATATCCTAATAGTGCTTCGTATAAATCAACCTTTGAAATAATCTCACAAGGGGCATGCATAGAAAGAACAGCCACACCTGAATCAATTACTTGCATATTGTAATTTCCCATAATATAAGCAATTGTTCCGCCGCCGCCTTGATCAACCTTTCCAAGCTCTGCTGTCTGCCAGAACACATTATCCTTATCCATAATAGAACGGACCTCGCCAACATATTCTGCTGATGCGTCATTAGAGCCACTCTTTCCTCTCGCACCTGTATACTTATTAAACACTAGGCCTCTACCCAAATATGCAGAATTATTCTTTTCAAAAGCAGATGCATAATTAGGATCCAATGCTGCAGAAACATCTGACGAAAGAACTTTAGAATTTGTAAGTGCTCTACGAAGCTTTATCTCGGAATAACCTCCCATGCAATTGTATAGCTCTGCAATTGTATTTTCGAAGAATCTCGATTGCATACCTGTTGCACCAACAGATCCAATCTCTTCTTTATCAACCAATAATGCGCAAGCTGTTTTCTTGAGTTCGGATTTGCAATTCAAGAGTGCCATAAATGAAGGATATGCACATACTCTATCATCATGACCATAGCCTAAAATCATTGAACGGTCAAAGCCAAAATCTCTTGCAGGACCCGCTGGGACAACTTCAATTTCTGCAGAAATGAAGTCTTCTTCCTCAATATCGTATTTTTCCTTAAGAAGTTTTAATACGTTAGCTTTTACCGCATCTTTCTCCTTCTTGCCTTCCTTGTCAAATGCAGGGATGCTGCCAATAATAACGTTTAAATCTTCACCTTCTACTACCTTTGCACCCTTTTTATCCATTTGGTCTGCTGCCAAATGAATGAGTAAATCAGAGATACCAAAAACAGGATCCTGTGGATCTTCACCAACATTTACATTTATAACCTCTCCAGACTTCTTTACCATTACGCCATGAAGCGCCAATGGAATAGTAACCCACTGGTATTTCTTAATTCCGCCGTAATAGTGTGTATCTAGCATTGCTAAATCAGTGTCTTCATATAAAGGATTTTGCTTTAAATCCATACGTGGACTATCAATATGGGCTCCTAAAATATTAAGGCCTGTCTCTAGTGACTCCGTACCGATATTGAATATTGCAACTTCCTTACCTTTGTTTGCTGCGTATACTTTATCTCCAGCCTTAAGAGCTTTACCACTTTTAATAACATCCTCAAGATTTTTATAGCCTGCCTTTTCAGCAGCATCAATAAAGAAGTCTACGCATTCTCTCTCTGTTTTGCACTCTGAAAGGAACTGTCTGTACTCCTCTGCAAATTTAAAAACTTTTTTCTTGTCCTTCTCTGAAGTATACTTACTCCATGCATTTTTACGTTCCATTAAAATAACTCCTAGATTTATCTTTATTTATTATCATCAATGTTGCTTTGAACTCTTCTATACAATTCCTCAGCAGCATTATAACCCATTTTCTTTTGACGATGATTTACTGCGGCAGTCTCACAAATAATAGCAAGATTTCTGCCCGGTCTTATAGGAAGTGAATGACATGTTACATCAATACCAAGAATATTCATGTATTCGTCTGTCATTCCTAAACGATCATATTCTTTTTCTTTCTTCCAATCCTCTAGCTTGATTACTAAGTCTATTCTCTGCTCATCCTTTACAGCCTCTACACCATAGAGAGATTTCACATCGATAATACCGATTCCCCTCAACTCGATAAGATACTGTGTAATTGATGGTGCACGACCATATAAACGCTCATTATTTGGACGTCTAATCTCAACCACATCGTCAGAAACAAGTCTATGTCCTCTACGAATAAGCTCAAGTGCTGCTTCAGATTTTCCTATGCCGGACTCGCCGGTAATAAGAAGGCCTTCACCGTATACATCTACCAATACTCCATGAATAGTAGTATATGGAGCAAAATCCATATTTAATGAATATATTAATGCAGACATAAATTCTGATGTAGAACGGTCTGTACCAAGCACTGGCACTTTTGCCTTCACTGCCTCTTTGATTAGACCATCTGCAGGCTTTTCATCTCTACAGAAGATAACGCAAGGAACAGCGTATGAAAACAGTTTCGCAAAGCTTTCAGCCTGTTCTTCGTCTGACTTTTTTGACAGATATGCAGCTTCTACATTTCCGATTACTTGAATTCTTGTAGGATCAAAATGCTCGTAAAATCCATGCAATTGCAGACCTGGTCTATTAACATCAGCTACTGTTACATGCGCCTCCTCTAAGTTTAATTCTGGTGTGTAATTTACGAGATTAAATCTCTCTTGAATTGTCGCTATAGTAACGAATTTAGTAGTTGCCATATCAGCTACCTCCCATAATTATAATACAAAGTGAACTATTAAAATTGTATATCATTTATTGCTTAATTAACAGTGTGAAAGTAATTATATACATTTTCTGCAGCCTCTCTGGTCATTGACTCTGTTTCCATTAAATCTTCAATTGATGCCTCAGCCATTTTCTCGGCTGAAATATATTTTTTCATAAGAGCTTTTCTACGCTTTGGACCAATACCATCAATATCATCCAAGAAGCTATGTACTTGACCTTTGCTTCTTAAACTTCTGTGATATTCAATTGCAAATCTATGAGCCTCGTCCTGTAATCTCGTTATTAGCTGGAATCCTTGAGAATGTGTATCAATTGGCAATTCTTCGTCTCTGTAATAAAGGCCTCTCGTGCGATGGTGATCATCCTTAACCATACCTGCTATAGGTATATGTAAACCCAACTCAGCCAGCACTTGCTCTGCAATATGCACCTGACCTTTACCACCATCCATCATTATAATATCTGGAAATTTAGTAAAGCTATCCTCTATTACTCCGCCGTTCTCCTCTAGCTCCTCCAAACCGTGGGAAAAGCGCCTTGTAAGCACTTCATACATTGAAGCATAATCATTTGGACCATCAACGGTTTTTATCTTAAATTTACGGTAATCAGAGCGTTTTGGCTTACCTTTTTCGAATACTACCATCGAGCCGACTGATTGAAAACCAGATATATTAGAAATATCAAATGCCTCCATTCGGCTGGCATTAGGTAATCCTAATAACTCTGCAATTTCTCTCATCGCGCCTATTGTGCGCCCTTCTTCTTTTTTTATTTTTTCTCTATCCTGATCCAAGACCATTTGAGCATTTTTAGCCGCCAATTCAACTAGTTTTTCTTTTGAGCCTCTCTTAGGCGTTCTAATGTATACTCTTGATCCCTTTTTATTAGTCAGCCAATCCTCTATTAACTCTGCTTCATCTAAATCATACTGAACAAATATCTCCCTAGGAATAAAAGGCGTTCCCGTATAGTAGTCCTTCAAAAAGTACTGCAGCAAATCTTCCTTTGTGTCATCAACCCTGACATTAATAAAGAAATGCTCGCGACCTATCATTTTTCCTCCCCTAATGAAGAACACTTGAACAACCGCATCCTCTTTTGTGGAGGCCATTGCAATTATATCTCTATCCTCACCGTCTAGTTGAGTTGCTTTTTGACGTCCTGCACAAGCCTTTACTGATTCTATTAAATCGCGATAAAGTGCAGCTTTTTCAAAATCTAATTCTTCTGAAGCGGCAAACATTTTTTCTTCCAAATCTTTTAGCGTGTCAAAATAATTACCGTTTAGAAAATCTATAACCCGATCAATATTCTTTTTATATTCTTCTTGTGAAATATTTCCTTGGCACACACCAAGGCATTGGCCGATATGATAGTTTAAACACGGTCTCTTTTTCCCAAAACTCTCCGGAAATCTTTGAGAACAGGTTCTGACCTTATACAATTTCTGGACTAATTCTACAGTATCATGTACGGCATTTGCTGAAGTGAACGGTCCAAAAAACTTGCTACCATTTTTCTTCATTCGCCTAGAAAAAAGAACCCTTGGATATGGTTCATTTAATGTCACTTCAATGTATGGATAGGTCTTATCGTCTCGAAGCATTGTATTATACTTCGGACGGTACTCTTTAATTAAATTACACTCTAAAATAAGGGCTTCAAGTTCAGAATCTGTAACTATGAACTCAAAATAGTCAATATTAGCTACCATCTGCTTCTTTTTAAGCCCTTCATCATGGCTAGGCTGAAAATATTGTCGAACTCTATTTTTAAGAGAACGCGCCTTGCCAACGTATATTATTTCGTCATTTTTTCCATGCATTAGATAAACTCCCGGTTGGTCCGGGAGTTTACTAAGATCTTTTTCTGTTACCATTTTTTACTCATCAAAAATATCATCATGCACAATATTTCCAGGATCATTTTGCTGAAGCGATTCATTATTTTCAGCATCATTTTCCTGATTTTCTTTTGCTTTTTCCTCTTCTGGATCTGGTAAGCCCTTTATTTCTCTGAAAATCTTCATGAATTCTTTTCCAGTAATTGTCTCATGTTCAAATAGATATTCAGATATCTTATCTAGACTTTCCATATTCTCGGCGAGAAGTTCTTTTGCTTTTGAATAAGCATCTGTAATCATCTGTAAAACTTCGTCATCAATCTGAGCTGCTGTATTCTCACCACAAATCAACGATGCTCTACCATCTAAGTACTGACTTTCAACAGTTGCAAGTCCCATCATGCCAAATTTTTCAGACATACCAAAACGTGTAACCATTGCTCTAGCAATCTTTGTAGCCTGTTCGATATCATTTGCCGCACCAGAAGTGTATGAACCAAATTTGATATCCTCTGCAGCACGGCCGCCCATATAAGTGACGATTTTCGCTACAAGCTCATCCTTAGTCTCCAAGAATTTTTCTTCCTCTGGAGTTTGTAAAGTATATCCTAAAGCACCCATTGTTCTAGGAACAATCGTAATTTTCTGCACCGGCTCAGCATCCTTCTGAAGAGCTGATACTAAAGCATGTCCTACTTCGTGATAAGAAACTATCTTGCGTTCTTTCTCGCTCATTGCTCGGTCTTTCTTTTCCTTACCTCCAACTGCAACAAGCTCAAATGCCTCAAATAAATCCTTTTGATTAACAAATTTACGTTTATCTTTAACAGCAAGAATTGCTGCTTCATTTATAATATTTGCAAGATCTGAACCAACAAGTCCGACTGATGCTAAAGCCATAGCATCTAAGTCAACTGACTCATCCATTTTAACATCCTTGGCATGCACCTTTAGGATTTCTAATCTTCCTTTTTGATCTGGTCTATCTACAATAATTCTTCTATCAAATCTACCTGGACGCAAAAGAGCTTTATCAAGTACTTCCGGTCTATTTGTAGCAGCTAAAATAAGAAGCCCCTTGTTTGAATCAAAGCCATCCATTTCTGAAAGAAGCTGATTAAGAGTCTGCTCACGCTCGTCATTTCCACCACCATAATGAGCATCACGGCTCTTTCCAATTGCATCAATTTCATCAATGAATACAATACATGGAGCAACCTTTTGAGCCTCTTTGAACAAATCACGCACTCGAGATGCACCAACACCTACAAACATCTCAACAAAGTCTGAACCTGCAAGTGAAAAGAATGGTACCCCTGCTTCTCCTGCAACAGCCTTTGCTAGAAGAGTCTTACCTGTTCCTGGAGGTCCTACAAGGAGTGCTCCCTTTGGAAGCTTTGCGCCGATTTCTGTGTACTTCTTTGGATTATGCAAAAAATCAACCATTTCTTGTACGGACTCTTTTGCTTCATCCTGTCCAGCCACATCCTTAAAGGTAATACCTGTCGCCTTTTCCATGTTGTATAGCTTTGCATTGGATTTCCCAACACCCATTGGGCCACCGCCCATTTTTTTCATTAGGAATCCAAGGACCACCCATAGCAATACAAGTGGTAAAACAAATGAAAGTACGTTATATATTATCGCTGCAGTAGAATCCGGTATCGTTCCCTCGAACTCTACATTATGCGCCTCTAAGAGCTCTAGAAGAGACTCTTCGCCCGCACGAATTCTTGCTGTATATAAATTTACGCTACTTCCAGTAGTGCCTGTAGATTCGTACAATTGCTGCACTGCTTCGGCCTGCTCGTCAGTTAATCCATAAGTATTGTTTTCTATTAATGTAATGTTAATTACATCATCTTTAAATGTAACTGACTCTACTTGATCATCTTCAACTAGTCCTAAAAATTCCGAATAAGTAATTTCTTCGCTAGAACTAGATGAAGCACCTTTATACATCATGCTTGTAAAAAACAATGCGATTAATACCAGTATGCCTAATGTATAAAAGGGCTGATGATTCTTTTTATTATTCCCGTTATTTTGATTATTATTCTCGTTCACATCTGCCTCCGAGTTTTTAAATTTCTTATCTTAATATATCAGAAACACGGCCAAAAGTAATGTTTTTAATAAATTTTTAATACTATTTTAGAATTAATTGCACAAAACCAAAAAGGCAGTCCATTTCATATTCAAAATGAACCACCTCTTTTATTACTTTGATAAAATTTCAGTATCGTTTGTGAACTCAGTTCCTGATACTTCTTCAAATTTATGTAGCAAATCTTCTATAGAAAGATTTTTCTTTTCTTCTCCACTGATATTCAAAATAACATGACCCTCATTCATCATAATCAAGCGATTACCATATTTTATAGCATCTCTCATATTATGTGTTACCATCATCGCTGTAAGCCCATGCTCTTTAATCAGCATATCTGTTATTTCAAGAACCTTTGCTGCCGTTTTTGGATCAAGCGCTGCTGTATGTTCGTCCAAAAGCAATACTTTCGGTTTTTGAATTGTAGCCATAAGAAGTGTTAGAGCCTGTCGCTGACCACCTGACAACAAACCTACTTTTGCTGTAAGTCTATCCTCTAATCCTAAATCTAACTCCTTTAGCATTTCATGATATTTTTCGCGTTCTGAAGCTGTTACTCCCCATTTTAAGCCTCTAGTCTTGCCTCTGCGCGCTGCAAGAGCCATATTCTCATCTATCTGCATATTTGCAGCTGTTCCTGTCATAGGATCTTGAAAGACTCTTCCTAAATATCTTGCGCGCTTATGTTCAGGTAAACCTGTTACATCTATACCATCAATTGTAATGCTTCCTCCATCAACAGGCCAAACGCCTGCTACAGCATTTAGAAAAGTAGATTTTCCTGCTCCATTTCCACCAATAACTGTGCAAAACTCACCTTCCTCTAAGTGTAATGTTGCTCCAGAAAGCGCAACTTTTTCGTTTATAGTGCCAGGATTGAAAGTCTTTTGTAAATTTAAAGCATTAAGCATTTTCCTTACCTCCTCTTCTAGCCGCTTTTCTAAACGAACTATTTGCTTTATTTTTCAAATAAGGAACTGCAAGGAAAATAGCAACTATAACAGCTGTAAACAATTTTAAATCATTTGTATTCATCTTCATCTTTAAAACTAGGTCCATAAATACGTAGTAAAGAATTCCGCCAAATACAACAAAAATTAATATCACTGCAAAATTTATTTTCTTTCTGAATATTACATTACAGAAAACTTCGCCAATAATAATTGCAGCCAATCCAATTACGATAGAACCTCTACCATTATTAACATTTGCTTGCCCATTAAACTGTGCGTATAGCGCTCCTGCGAAAGCTACAAGGGCATTCGACAAAACCAACCCTACCGTTTTCATAATATTAATATTAATTCCCTGTGCTTTTGCCATAGCCGGATTTGTACCAGTTGCTCTTAGCGCAGAACCCATTTCTGTACCAAAGAACAAATACATTAATATAATTATAAATGATGCAAAAACTACAACAGTAATCAAAGCATCATTTTGATATCTTAACGAAATTGCTAAATTATATTTATCAACTGATATTGGTAAACTAGATTGTGCATTTGAGATCCTTAGATTTATTGAATACAAAGCAAGCTGTGTAAGTATTCCCGCCAAAATATCTGGTATGCCAAAGGCTGTATGTAAGACACCTGTAATTAATCCAGCTGCTGCTCCTGCAATGAATGCTAACAATATTGCTAAAACCCATGATTTCCCCGAGAGCAATACCATTGCTGCAACTATACCACCTGTTGAAAACGATCCATCTACAGACAAATCTGCAAAGTTTAATAATTTAAATGTAATAAATACGCCCAACGCCATAATTCCATATATAATTCCTTGGGCAACTGTGCCAGGCATTCCTGCTATTATAGTTTCTATCATGACTTAAAACTCCAAAGAGCAAGGTCATTTAATGACCTTGCCCACATCTTTTCTTTATTTTTTTGAATAATAATTATTCGCTCATATCAATTGCTTGATAATCTTCTGGAAGTGTAATTCCAAGCTGCTCAGCAATTACTGGATTATATTCCTTTGTAAAGTCAGAAGCATAATTGATATCCATTGTTGCTGGATCTGTTCCATTTACTAAAATATCATAAGCCATGAGACCTGCTTCATATCCGATGTCATAGTATGAAATTGAAAGAGTAGCAATACCACACCCCTTACAGATTCCTTCTTCGCCTGCTACGATTGGGATACCTGCTGTAACTGCTATATTGTTAATTGTCTCAGCACAGTCAGCTGCCACATTATCTGTAGGTACATAAAGGACCTCACTTGAAGCACATGCAGTCTGGACAACTGTTGAAACATCTGCTGAATCTGCAAAAGTATAAGGTGTTACATTGTAGCCATATTCCTCAAGATACTCTGTGATTTTGTTAGCTTGGTAAATTGAATTATCTTCTCCTGAGCAATAAATGATACCAACCTCTTTTGCATCAGGAAACAGTTCTTTAATTATCTCTGCTTGTCCATCAAGTGGTGCTAAATCAGATGTTCCTGTTACATTAATACCGGTTGCGCCTGACCAATCATCAATAGCAAGTGCTGTAGCATAATCTGTAATAGATGTTGCCACGATTGGAATAGAATTTGTAGCTGTCTGGCTTGCCTGCAATGCAGGAGTGGCATTTGCCATAATTAAATCAACATTATCTGTTACAAATGAATTTGCTATAATCGAACAATTTGATATTTCGCCAGAAGCATTCTGTACATCAATTGTTACTTTATCCCCCAATTTTTCTGTAAGTGCATCTGAAAATCCCTCTGTTGCCGCATCAAGAGCTGGGTGCTGAACGAGCTGCAGTACGCCAACACTATAAGTTTTGTCTGCATCCTCAGTTACTGCTTCAGTATTTGTCTCTGCGTTGTTTTCAGTTTCTTTTTGCTTTGCTGCATCTGTGCCACATCCAATAAAAGAAAGTGCCAAAGCGGACACCATAATCGCACTAAGAATTTTCTTCTTCATAGACTTCTCCTCCTAGTTTTCTTCATGGTGTACACTTTAGCACTTTTAATGGCTAAAGTCAATTATGTAATTGTTAAATCTACATTGCAGTATAACCGCCATCTACAGGCAGGATTACGCCATTAACATATGTGCTGAAAGATGATGCCAAGAATATAGCTGCAGTATCCAATTCTCCCTCCTTACCATATCTACTTAACGGAATCATTGTCTTTGCATACTGCTGGAAAAATTCACTGTCTAACGTTTCTTTAGTCAAAGGTGTTTCAAAATATCCAGGGCATATAGCATTAACTGTAATCCCTTTATTTCCCCATTCTGATGCTAATGCTCTTGTAAGATTCACTACACCTCCTTTAGCCGCATGATATGCAGCTGCTGGAGCAATATTATTACCTACAAGTCCGTACATTGATGCAATATTTATGATTCGTCCATACCCCGCTGGAATCATAGCTTTTTTTGCAATTCCTCGCGCCATTTTGAAGCTTCCAGTTAAGTCAATGGCAACCTCGCCTTCAAACTGTGAATCCTCCATGTCTTCAGCAGATGTAGCGCCTGAACCAGTTCCAGCATTATTAATTAGAATATCTATTCTACCAAATTCCTTTAAGACTTCATCAATCGCCTCATTCACTCTATTGGTATCTGTTATGTCACATTGCACACCAATTGCTTTTACACCGAATTCTTTTTCAATACTAGTTGCTACTTCATCAATTAAATTCTTTCTTCTCGCTACCGCAACAATATTACACCCTTGAGATGCCAAGGCTTTTGCCATTTGAACCCCTAATCCAGATGAACATCCGGTAACCACTGCCACTCGTCCTGACAAATCAAAATACTTTTTTTCCATTATTCTTCCTCCTAATAATAATTTCTTCTTTAATTTAGAAATAATCCTTAGAAGGTATTGTAGCAGTTATATATTTAACATGTAAGCAAAAATGCAAACAATTTTGTATTATTTTTGTATTTTTCTGACAATTTGTTTGTTAATTAACAAACCAATCTTATGTCGGTTTAACATCATATGTGATGGCATTCTTCTCCACAAAATTTCTTTTCTAGTTTGTTACAACATGAGTAAAATCCTGGAATCAAAAAGATAACTGCAAAAAGCCACGCCACTGGGCTTGCCCAAATTGAACCTGCATATCCTATTAGTGGAACAAATATAAATGCAACAAGAATTCTTGCAATCATCTCCATTATTCCTGAATAAATTGCAAATGCCGAAAATCCCATTCCTTGAATTGCAAACCTAAAAATATTTACTGCAGCCAGTAGTGTATAAGTAACTGCATTGGCTAATAAAAACATCATTGCTTGTTCAATAACTATGTCTGTAGATGTGAATAGGCGTAAAATAATTCTTCCTGAAAAAAATAATACTATCAATATTACGACAGCGTATATAGTCCCTA
>JAEEGL013737495.1_pt1 | contig 15339 bp, 12 predicted proteins | sample 9134231 | NCBI WGS metagenome assembly JAEEGL01 (sample SAMN16246548, study PRJNA631951) | gut metagenome | biome: gut microbiome; feature: rumen; material: fiber-attached | host: Bos | place: Iran: Karaj | collected 2018-10 | reverse complement strand
GATGATAGTTCCGCTCCGGGAGCGCTCTCGCTCAGATTTTTGACGTTGCGTTACTAGGTTCGTGAAAAACCTCACCAAGTAACGACGTCAAAAAAAGTCCCGGAGTCGAAACAATCATCATCCGTGACGCATTTTCATTACTGCATTTTCAACTTAACACCGAAATGAAAAAGACCGATCTCATAACGGATCGGTCTTGTTTTTTCGAATAACAGCTGCAAAGTGTGACGTAGTTGAAATTGTCGGCTCTCTCGCAGCGTCGGCGCTTGATGAGTTGAGCAAAGCGAAACGAATCTAGCGAGCGTGAGTTTTCTCACGCGGTCCGCTACGCGAGAGCGAGAGCGGGAGCGTCCGCACAATTCAACTGCGTCGCGATTTGCAGCGTCACTTAGCGGAATGATCATCAGGCGTGACGCCTAACGAAATCATTTTTCAGTAAGTTTAAGAAGTATATCGTTACTGCGCTGTACGAACTGTGTCATCTCATCGGAGGTAAGAGGTGCCTGCTGGAGTTTGGCAAGGTCGTAGAGCTGTTCGGCGAACATTTTGGCGTCGTCGTCTTCTTTGTGGGCCGATAAGTAATCGACGAGAGGATGGTTGGCGTTTAAGACGAGGGTTTCGCCTTCGGAACCGAACATTGAGGTGTCCATGCCGGGCATTGAGTACATTTTCATCATGTCCTGCATACGACGTGACTCTTCGGAAAGTGTGATCATTGAAGCGATCTTTTTGTTTTTGAGTTTCTTGACGGAAACTTTCATGTCTTTCTTTTTGAGAGCCTTTTCGAATACGCCTTTGAGTTCTTCGGCCTGCTTGTCGAGTTCTTCCTGAGCTTTCTTGGAAGTCTTGTTCATGAGCGTATCTTCGATGTCTGCATCGATACGTTTGAACTTAATGCCTTCGTTCTTGGCTTCGAGCTGGGAGATGAAAGGCTGGTCGATGTTGTGTTTTAAGACTACGGCTTCCATCTTGGCCTGTTTGAACATGTTTATGTACTGACTTTGCTGCTGCTCGTCGGTTACATAGTAGATCGTTTTTTCTTTCTTCTCTTCGTCCTGATCTTCCTCGGTCTTATTGTCGTCTACTACTTCGGCTTCGACCTTTTCGCCGTTTTCATCGGTGGCGTTTTCTTCTACATCGATGGGCTTTACTTCGAGGCATTCGGGAAGTGTCATGTACTTGCCGTCAAGGTTTTTGAAGAGGATGTAGTCGGTCATCTTTTCGCAGAACTTGCCGTCCTTTAAGCAACCGTACTTGATGAAGGGACTGATGTCCTCCCAGTATTTCTCGTATTCTTCTTTCTCGGTCTTGCACATGCCGGAAAGCTTGTCTGCCACTTTCTTGGTGATGTAGTCCGAGATCTTCTTTACAAATCCGTCATTCTGAAGTGCCGATCTTGATACGTTTAGCGGAAGATCGGGGCAATCTATAACGCCCTTTAAGAGCATTAAGAATTCGGGAATGACTTCTTTGATGTTATCGGCGATAAATACCTGGTTGTTGTAAAGTTTGATCGTTCCTTCGATCGACTCGTATTCCATGTTGATCTTGGGGAAGTAAAGGATACCCTTTAAGTTGAAGGGGTAATCCATGTTTAAGTGTATCCAGAACAAAGGCTCCTTATAATCTCTGAACACATCGCGGTAAAACTTCTTGTAATCTTCGGGAGTACATTCGTTGGGATGTCTTGTCCACAAAGGGTTGGTCTCGTTAAGGAGCTCGGGACGTTTCTCGATCTTAAGCTTGATATCGTCTCCTTCCTTTTCGGGAGTGATCGTTTCAACGACAACATCCGTATCGAGCTTCTCGTCGAGTTTTATGATCTGCGTTCCCTTGTTGGGAGCTTCGCTTATATATATCTCGGTGGGCATGAACGAACAGTACTTCTCGATCACTTCTTTTGCCTTGTAGATGTTGCAGAACTCCAATACATCGTCGTTTACGAAAAGAGTGATCTCGGTACCGACTTTGTCTCTTGTACCTTCGGTCATGCTGAATTCCGTACCGCCGTCGCATTCCCAATGTACGGTTTTTGCACCCTCTTTGTAGGAAAGTGTGTCGATGTGAACTTCTTTTGCGACCATGAAAGCGGAATAAAATCCGAGTCCGAAGTGACCGATGATCTGATCGTCGTTTGCTTTGTCCTTATATTTTTCAATGAAATCGGTAGCACCCGAGAAAGCGATCTGATTGATATATTCTTCAACCTCTTCTTCGGTCATACCGATACCGTTATCGATAAATTTAAGTGTCTTGTCAGTTGAATTGACAATGACATCTATCCTTCCTTTATAGCCTTCCGGGAAATCATATTCTCCCATCATATTGATCTTTTTAAGCTTTGTTATGGCATCGCAACCGTTAGATATAAGTTCTCTGAAAAATATATCGTGATCGGAATAGAGCCATTTCTTGATTATGGGAAAAATGTTTTCACTGTTGATTGATAAACTGCCTGTTTTAGCCATTGATAACCCTTCTTTCTTTTGGACAAATTGTCCTTATTACCTGTCAAATATTAAGTTTACCCACTTAAAAACAAAAGTCAACAAAAAATTAGCACTCATTTGTCATGAGTGCTAATGATTTTCGGAAAATCCTTGTTTTATGCGCATTTGCGCATTTCTAAAACTTTTATAAACCGCCCACATACTCTTCCGAGAACATGTCGCTCGTTCTCAATCCCTCATCGGAGATCACTTCGATCGACTCATAAAGAGATTTGTTCAAATTCTTCTTAAGTCCCGGAAGATAGCCGTTATAGGTTTCTTCGAACACTTTGTCCTTACGTTCTTTAAGTATGGCGACTTTGTTGGCCTGTGTCTGCTCGATGTCAAACGTGCTCACGCACTTTATTATGTGATAACCGTACTCGGTCTCGACTATTTCCGATATCTCGCCGTTATCGAGGTTAAAAGCCGCCTCTTCAAACGCCTCGGCCATCTCGCCTCTGCCAAACGAGTATGTGATGGCATCACCTTCGTTGTATTCTGCGGCAAGAACTTCAAAATCAACGGGTTCCTCTTCGTTTACCGCCTTTTCTCTTATCTCGCTCGCAAGTCTGTAAGCCTCATCCTTTGCTCTGTCGGAATATTCGACGCGTTTACCGTTTCCGTCAAGAGCATACGTCTTTATGAGGATCTGCTCTACCATTATCGTTCTGGCTTCGTCGTCGCTTATCTCGGGATTGATATCACGGATGATGTAGTCATAAACCTTTAAAGCCGTAACATATTCCTTATATATGGTCGCCACGGTCTCGACCGTGGCGCCCGTATAGGCGATCTCCCTTTTTGTAAGAGACTTATAATACTTTTCGGCACTTTCCTTTATCGCTTCGTTTTCTTCGGGCGTAAGTTCAATACCGTAATCAACGGCCATGAGGTTCATGACTTTGACCTGCGCGATCTTTGCAAGCACAAGGTCTTTTATGCTGTCGGAAAGTTTCTCTCCGGCAAGCGTTTTTTCCCAGATCTCGCTTCCGTAAACGGCCTCATACTCATTCTGCTGGTTTATGAGATAGAGCATCATTTCGGGCATATAACAAGAAAGGGTGTTTATTCTCATAAGCTCCCCTTCTTCAAATTCCGTTGTCAGCACTATCTCCGCCTCCTCGCACGCCGTAAGCGGCATTATTGCAAGAAAAAAAACAAGCGCCGTTACATTTAGTTTCCTAAGTATCTTCTTAAACAAGCAATTCTCCGGTCTTTGTATACCAATGCTCTCCGTTGGTGAGCACATAATCTTCTTTGTTCTTAACACGCTTTACAAAGTCTTCCATCGATTCAAGCTTTGTCGGAAAAGCCATTCCCCCGCCGAACACTTCTACGCTGTGAACATCCGATCCGGCCGTTACCGGAAAGTTGTGCTCTCTTGCATATGCTATCGCCTTTTGATCGAATTCGGGATTGTTATGAGATTTTGACTTTGAACTTGAGTGTGTTGCATTTATCATTTCGCATCCGTCCACATCATCGGGGAACAGTTCGACTTTCTCGATATACCATTCCTCTCTGAAAGGATGTGCCTGAATGAGTATCCCTCCCGCCTCGTTGACGGCTTTTCTAAGTTCGCCGACCGATGCGTTCTTTATCTCCTCATGCTCCTTAAACCACTCCGGTGTTACACCGTACATCAAAAATTCGGGACCGTGGTAACCGGCTTCGCATCCCGGAAATACCTGAAGTCCTATTTTGTCGCCCTCTTCTTTGGCGTTTCTGTAGCCCGCAAAATAGAGATCGACCCATTCTTTCCATGGCAGACTTCTGTCCACGCATGTATTTCCGCCCCAGTTATGGTCAGTTACGATTATGCCCGTATAACCGGCCTCCTTGTGTGCCCTTGCCATATCTTTACCGGCGGATCTGGCGCATGCGCTGGCTTCACTCGTGTGAAGATGCGTCTCGTAAAGATACGGGTACCTTTCTTTAATTTCTTCTACCGTCACCTTTGACTACCTCCTTATGAGTTAAATAGCTACCTCAATGTCGGTTATCTGCGGATGAGTCTCGTAACCCTCAACTTTAACGTCATCTCTGGTGAATTCGTAGAAGTCATGAATATCGGGATTGAGCCAGAACTTCGGTGCCGGCAGGGGCTCTCTTGAAATAAGCTCCTTAATGGCCGGTATGTGTCTGTCATAAATATGAGCGTCTGCGATAACGTGCACAAACTCTCCGACGTTCATATCACACACCTGCGCAAGCATGTGAACGAGCACGGAATACTGAACAACATTCCAGTTATTTGCTGCAAGCACGTCCTGAGACCGCTGGTTTAATATGGCATTTAAAGTAAGCCTGTCTTCGCCCGGGCGCTGAGTAACGTTAAAAGTCATCGAATAAGCGCAAGGATATAACCTCATCTCGCTCAGATCACTGTGAACATATATATTGGTGAGTATTCGGCGCGAAAAAGGATTGTTCTTAAGATCGTAGATGACTCTGTCGACCTGATCCATCATTCCTTCTTTGTAATTGTGCTTAACACTCATCTGGTAGCCGTAAGCTTTACCGATCGAACCGTTTTCATCGGCCCATTCATCCCAGATATGGCTGTGAAGGTCTTTTATGTTATTGGACTTTTGCTGCCATATCCAAAGCATCTCGTCGGTCGCGCTCTTAAGCGCGGTCTTTCTGAGTGTAAGGATCGGAAATTCCTTTCTTAGATCGTAACGGTTTACGACTCCGAACTTCTTTATGGTGTAAGCCGGAGTTCCGTCGGGCCAGTGAGGGCGAACCTTTTCGCCTTCGGTGGAGGTTCCGTTCTCAAGAATATCCTTACACATATCTATAAAAACAACGTCTGCGTAACTCATATGTTAATCATCGGTGTTATGTAAACCGATTATCCTTTCTTTTTTCTTTTTCCCTTTTTGCCGTCTATCTCGTCGATGATAAAGTTGTCCGGATCCCACTTGTCGGCAAGCGAATTGATCTGATTCGTAAACTTCGCCAGATCCTTGTTCGCGTGACCCTGATTCTTCTGAATGACGGCCATAAGTCTTTGACCTGCCGCAACGAGACGTGCAAACGCATCGGATACGATGAATACTTTCTTTTTGCGTTTTTCGGGAGTTGCTTCGTACTCAAACTCTCCGCTTACGAGGTTAAATATCGTGCCCGAGTAAGGTGCCGTTGCCGGGATCTTCATCTCCTTGTTAACGTACTCTGTAAAGGCTTCGGCTGCCTGATCGTCACCGTGTACCACAAATACATGCTTGGGCTTTTCTTTAAAGGCTGCAAGCCACTCAACAAGGCCGTCTTTGTCGGCGTGGCCGGAAAGTCCGGGAAGTGATGCTATCTCAGCTCTTATCGAGATTGGTTCGCCGAAAAGTTTGACTTCCGTGGCGCCGTCGATGATGGCTCGTCCCAAAGTTCCCATCGCCTGATAACCTACGAAAAGAATGGTACATTCCGGTCTCCACAGATTGTGCTTTAAGTGATGTCTTATACGCCCCGCTTCGCACATGCCCGATGCGGAAATGATGACCTTGGGCTCTTCGTCGAAGTTGATCGCTTTTGATTCTTCCGATGTGATGGCAAGGTTGAGTCCCGGGAATGTAAGCGGGTTTTCGCCCCTTCTTATCATCTCCATTGCTTCATCGTCGAAACAGTTAAAGAAATTCTTTTCAAAGATCTCGGTCGCATCTACGGCAAGAGGCGAGTCGACATAGACCGGGAAATCATGATATTTCACGAGACCTCTTTCTTTTATCTGCTTTATGAAATAAAGGATCTCCTGCGTTCTTCCGACCGCAAAAGAAGGAATTACAAGATTACCGCCGCCGTCCAGCGTCTCCTGAATGATCTTGGCAAGATCTTCAACCGGGTTGATGACCGCCTTCTCGTGAAGTCTGTCACCGTAAGTCGATTCCATTATGACATAATCGGCTTTGTCCGTATAAGCGGGGTCTTTGATGAGCGGCTGGTCTTTGTTACCTATGTCGCCCGAAAAACAAACGGTCCTGTGAACGCCGTCTTCATTTAAAAATACTTCGATACTTGACGATCCCAGAAGATGTCCTATGTCGGTAAATCTGATCTTTATACCGTCATATATCTCAACAAGTTCGTCGTAATGTATGGGTACGAGACACTTGATGGCATGCTCCGCATCTTCCATTGTATAGATGGGTTCCGAATCGCCTTCAACAAGCTCGCTCCTTTTCTTTTTACGTGCCTTCCATTCAGCTTCCTGCTGCTGGATATGTGCACAGTCACGAAGCATGATGGAACAAAGGTCTGCGGTTGCGTCCGTTGCGTAGATCGGACCGCGGAATCCGTTCTTGCAGAGCTTGGGCAACATTCCCGAGTGGTCTACATGCGCATGGGTAAGAAGAACAAAATCGATGTCCGCTTCGTTACAGGGAAGTCCTTTACTTTCGTACGACAAATTGCCCTGTTCCATACCGTAGTCCACCACGAACCTTTTGCCGCATGCCTCCACATAATGACATGACCCCGTAACCTGATGATCCGCTCCGACAAACTGAAGTATCATACGTAACCCTCCTGATTATTGTTTTTATCCGAAAAGATTTACAATAAACATTGATAATACCGCGCAAGCCGCAACTATAACGAGACTTTGTTCAAAGAAAGCCATTACAAGTGCCACGATCGTTCCGACGACAGCCGCCAAAGGATTGGCGGTGCAATAAAAGATCGCCGGGAACGTAAGGCTTGCCAGTACCGCATACGGTACATAATATAAAAACGATCGTATGAACCGTGATTTTATCTGTTTAGAAAATAAGGTAAGCGGCAGGGCTCTCGGTATATAAGTTACCAAGGCCATTATTATGACCGCTGCGGTGTATCCGAGTATCTTATTCATGACACACCTCCTTAGTATTTATATCGGCATCTTCGTCGATTTTATTATCATCTTTTATCGGTGCGATTTTTGCCATTATTGCCGCTGCGAGCACAGTCGCGATTATCATTGCAAAGCCTTCCGTGATGAAACCGAATATCGGAATATACCTTAAAGCACACGTGATAACGATAGAAATGGCGATCGCTCCCAAGATCGGGCGTGATTTTTTTGCGGGCGGAATGATTATGGCAATGAACATCGCATAAAGCGCTATTCCCATGGCATCGGCGAGTCTATCCGGCAAAATGCTTCCGGTTATCGCTCCGAGCGCCGTTCCCAATGTCCAGCCAAGTATCGGTGTTGAAATGAGGCCGAACATATAATGTGCCGTAACTTCCTTTTCTCTTGTGGACGCTATCGCGAACACCTCGTCCGTAACAGCGTAGCCGAAAATGAGTTTTTGCCCGATACGTGTTCTTTTTGCCAACTTTTGGGTAAGGGCCAGACTCATCAGCATATATCTTATATTTATGACGAATACCGAAAGACCTATTTCAAAAAAAGAAGCGCCTGCGACCATAAGCCCGGTTCCCGCAAACTGCCCTGCGCTCGTAAGATTTGTGATTGAGATAAGTATTGTCATCCAGATAGGAACGCCGCTTTCCACCGCCCATATACCAAATGTAAAGGATACCGCCAGGTATCCAACCCCAATCGGTATCCCTTTTTTGAATCCGTCTTTTAACTCATCAGCCTTTTTAGCCTGTAACATCTGTCTTTTCGTACTCCATAACACTGCTGTATATCCAATCCAGAAGATCTTCTCTCTTGTATGGCTTTGAGATCACGCTGTTGATCACGCTCTCCGACAACAATGAATCATTATTCGAAAAAGCGTTGGCGGTGATCCCGAGTATCGGAATGTCGCTGTCGTCTCTGTCACTGTTTCTTATGACTTTTGCGGCTTCCATTCCGTCCATGACCGGCATGATAAGATCGGTCACGATAGCGCAATAATAATGCGGCTTTGAATTCATAAACATCTCACATGCTTTGCTGCCGTCATCAACCCATGCCACATTAAACCCTGCAGGCTCAAGCTGCGCCTTTGCTATGCCTGCGTTAATCTCGTTGTCTTCAACCAGAAGAATATTTCTGCCTGAAGCAAAATGCTTAATATCCTCGCTTGAAATCATGTTACATTCCCCTATTTGTACTGTCCCCTGTTTTCAGTTGCTGAAAATGGTGTACCGAGTAAATCGATACACCACTATTTTAACCTTTATTCTGTGCTTCTACAAGACTTACGCCGCAATAAATTTCACGAAGTTTGGGTTTTTCGATCTTACCCGTGGGATTTCTGGGAATATCGGCGAAAATGATCTTCCTGGGACGCTTATATCTGGGCATCGCCTGACAGAATTCATTTATCTCCTCTTCCGTAACGATCATGTTGGGCTTAAGCTCAATGATCGCTGCCGCAATCTCACCGAGTCTTGAATCCGGCATACCGATGACTGCCACATCATGAACCGCATCGTGATTCCTTATGAAGTTTTCGATCTCAACGGGATAAAGGTTCTCACCGCCGCTGATGATAACGTCTTTCTTACGATCGACGAGCATTATGAAGCCGTCCTCGTCTTCAACAGCCATATCGCCGGTGTAAAGCCAGCCGTCTTTAAGTACCTCTTCGGTAGCTTTCTTATCGTGATAATAGCATTTCATAACACCGGGACCCTGCAAAATAAGTTCTCCGACATCGCCACGCTTAACGTCGTTTCCGTTCTCATCGACGATACGTGTCTTCCAGCCGTATCCGGCCTTACCGATGGCACCGACTTTATGGATGTTCTCAACGCCGAGGTGAACAGCGCCGGGTCCGATGGATTCGGAAAGACCGTAGTTTGTATCATATTGATGATTCGGGAAGATTTCTTTCCACCTCTTTATAAGACTGGGCGGAACGGGCTGTGCACCTATGTGCATGAGTCTCCACTGATCAAGTTTGTAATCTTCGAGTTTAAGTTCGCCTCGATCGATGGCTTCCAAAATGTCCTGAGCCCACGGAACGAGCAGCCATACGATGGTACACTGTTCCTGAGATACGGCATCAAAAATGTATTTGGGTTTTGTTCCCTTTAGCAAAACGGCTTTGCCGCCCACAAGGAAACTTCCGAACCAGTGCATCTTTGCGCCTGTATGATAAAGAGGCGGGATGCAAAGGAATACGTCGTCCTTTGTCTGACCGTGATGAGCCTGCTCAACCTTGCAGGAATGCATAAGACTTCTGTGCGCATGCAAAATAGCCTTGGGAAAACCTGTTGTTCCCGACGAGAAGTAGATCGCAGCATCATCGTCATCCGTAAGTTTGATGTCGGGTGATACGCTTGAGCAGTTGGCCGTAAGAGAATTGTAATCCTCGGCGAAGCTCGGGCAGTTGTCACCTACGTAAAAAAGAAGGCGGTTCTTGGATATTCTCTCATCGATGGCTTCGATACGTCCGATGAACTCGGGTCCGAATACCAAAACATCCACATCCGCAAGTTTAAGACAATATTCGATCTCGTCGGATGCATATCTGAAGTTGAGCGGTACCGCAAGTGCACCGGTCTTCAAAATACCAAAATAGATAGGAAGCCACTCAAGACAGTTCATCAACAAAATGGCAACCTTGTCACCCTTTGTAACACCTCTCGATAAGAGCATGTTTGCGAAACGGTTTGCTTTCTCGTTGAAAACGTTCCAGGTGATCTCTCTTCTGTAGTGAGTAGTGGGGTTGGGCTCGATAAGCTCGTACTCTTTCCACGTAACTCTTCTTACTTCCTTAACTTCGGGATTTATCTCCACAAGACAAACGTCATTGCCGTATTTGGCGGCGTTTTGCTCAAGTATTTCTGTAATAGGCATAGCTTTGTTTCCTTTTCTTTACTTTTCTGCTTTAACGCTTTTATCTAACAAAGTACGATAGTACATTTGCTCTCTTTTGTCAATGACCGTCGCCCTGCTCTTCCACGCCCACAATGCCCTGTTTTAGCGGATTTCTCGGCCTTTCGTACCGCTTCTTAATATTTTCAAAAAAACAATTGACATTCTCCGTTTACCTGTGTTAGTATAACTTGCGTGCGAAACAAAGCACACTGTATGCGCGAGTGGCTCAGCGGTGGAGCACAACCTTGCCAAGGTTGGGGTCGCGGGTTCGATCCCCGTCTCGCGCTCTTGAGAGAACATCTTTGAGATGTTCTTTTTTTGTGCTTCAAGCCCGCGTAAAATCTGGATTTGTGGCTTGCGTTCGGAAGACCTGTCGACCAATAAATCGGACAGTGTTTTGGTTAATTTTGGTTAAGATGGTTAAAATCTGGTTAAGTTTGGTTAAGAAAATTTCCTCTGATTTAATGCCTTGAGAGCTGTGCTTGTATCCACTCCGGTGTAATAATTCTTTGCTGCTACCTGCGGTGAGTTGCCGAAAAGCTGTGATGCAAGGATCACATTTCCTCCTGTTGCATTCACCACATCCGTTATCGCATTTCTCCTGAACGAGTGAGTCCCCTTTATCGCATCCCTGCTTATTGTTATGCCAAGCTTCCTGCATATCCTGCTATACAAACGGTAGACCGTATTGTTGTTAATAACACCAAGTTCGGTGGCATCGGGAAACAGGTAATCGGTATCGGGATAATACTTGTCGAGTACGGCATACAGTCTGTCAAGAAACTCATTAAGGGCTTCGGTCCTGGGAAAAAGTCTGTCCTTATACGTCTTGGTATGTTCAACGATCATCCAATGCTCCGGAACATCATTATACTTCTTCACCGATATCTGCTCTCTGCAGATCCATATTCCGTTCATGCGGACATCGGATCTTCTTAACGGAGCAAGTTCTCCTCTTCTGCAGCCGATGAGAATCTGAAGTTCAAGTGCATACGCAGACATGTAGTCAGGCTTCTCTTTCTGATATTCATGAATGGCATTCATGATACGCTTAACGTCAAATTCAGAATGGACTCTCTTATCGTTGCTGACATTTTCTTCGATCATACCGCTGAACTTATTGAAGTTCATTCTGGTATAAAGATTGTCGGAGATCAAGTACTGTTCATAAGCAAAAGAAAACGCCGATCTTAATATTCCCTTCAACGAACCCATCGCCTTTTCACGAAGATTGTATCGTTCAAGATTGAAGAACACGATTCCTTCCACATCCATCTTGGTGATCTCGTCAATGAACTTTTTCTCAAATCCGGTCCCGGCAAAATATCTTTTATACTCGGACCGGTTCCTGTTCACAGTGTTCTGTCGGCTGATCTTCTTGGCTTCCGATTTGACGTATTTGATCTTATCCTCGAGATAAAGTTCATAGACTTCCGCAAAAGTTTTTCTTGCGCGACCGTACACACCTTTTTCATATGCATAGATTTTGTCTTCAAGCTCCTCAACGGATTTAGCGATCAGTTGCTTTCGACCACTCTTCTTTGTCGGATCTTTTACATAGACTCGATAGTATCCGTCGTTACACGGCTTCTTGGGTATCGTATACCGCTCAAGCAATTCTTTCTTTTCAATGTGCATATATAACTCTCGGGCATCCCGTGAGTTCATATTATCATACTGACTGAAATCTTTCATCAAATTCCCCCATAAACGATCAGGCTGATTAGCATAAAAAAAGCCCATACGGCTCAAAAATGGCCGCATAGGCTTTTTCCCGATTAATATGTTCTGTTTTCCGCGTCAATCCGCCGCTTGCCACCCCTATCCCGTATGCGAGATAGTAAAGTGGCAAGCAATGCAAACTTGTACAAGTTTGCAAAAAAATACTTGTTGGGGTCTTTCCCCAATCCCCGTGATCTGACAATTCTTGTCAGGCTGCGCGAAGTATATTTCGCTACAATTTTAAAAATTTCGAAATAAGAAAAAACAAATAATCGTCGGCGGAGCTTTTCACATTTTTTAAAAAAACAAAAAAAGCACCCGGTCGGATGCATTGAAAATTTCTAAAAATATGTTTTTCAAAATCACTTTTCTTATTCCATTGTAATCATAGCATAGGTCAATTTTGATGAAAAGATACATAACAGGGACATCATAGGTAAATCGTTCTGCCCCACATTTTTTATTAGGAAGAAAATTTGCTTTTTTCATTTTTTTGAAGAATGAAAAAACATATCTTAAGCGGACTCCGTCTGCGTAGCCTCTGCAATTTTTGCAGAGATCGAGGGCTTGGGGGAGGTCCCCAACAAGCAAAAATCGTAAACTTTGTACAAGTTTACCTTACTTGCCACTTTACTTTTCCACATGTGGAAAAGGGGAGTGGCAGGCGGTGTCGTTACGCAATAATACAGCATTGGTCTCTGCTAAGATTGACCTTTGTTAAAAAAGATTAATATGAGATCGATTCTATTGCCTGCAGACGACAGATATGTAAAGATATTGTCATAATTCTTTTGAGTACATAATGGGGTTAGTATGAACAAACATATTTCTTCTTACAAAGTCTTAATGATATTTTTCTTCCTGCTCATTCCAGTGACGTTTTTGTTTTTCGGATGCGCGGATAAAAATGTTTCGTTTGAAAGTCCGGTGAGCAGTACGGAGCCTGACTATGAGACATTGTATCAAAACGAAACAATAAATGATGTCATGGAAGGTGAATGGATCAAGGCGGATGTGAACAGTCCGGATACGTTTATGTCCTTGTCGGAGTATGTGTCCGATGTTTTTCCAATCGTCTATCCCGACAAATCATATTATCGTATGCGTTTTGCCGATGACCGTTTCATATATTCTTTCGACAGATATTCGGAACCGGAAGGCAGTACAGAGAATTACACTCAGACAGTATGCTTACATAAACTTGATATTTCCGACAAGACAGTAACTTCCACCGAATACTTTTTCCCGGACAGACTCGTCTGCTCATTTTATAAACCTCAGTCCATAGGCGGAAGGATCTTCGCTTCCTCAGAGAAACGTGATGAGGATGGCAATCTGACAGAGTGCTGCGTTATTGAACTTCTGCCTGACGGGACAATCTCAGAATCTGCAAATCTTGTTGATGTGTTAAAAGAAAACGGATTGTATCCCGAGCAGTTCTACGGTGTGAACTGCAAGCTATTGTATGAGCCTGTTTCTGATATCACATATATACTTACGCCCTCACAGGACTGCGTGATCCCGGTTGATAAAAACGGAAAGGCCCTAGCCGAGTTTACCGGTTTGGAAGGCAGTAAAAAGAAAACCATATCCGACTTTGCATACACCGGGGACGGACATATCATATTCATTTGTTCCGGAGGCGGAAATGAGGACATAGTCATCTTTGAAAACAACGCGCCTAAGAGTCTGTATTCGGGAAAATCCGGATCGGAAGCATTCTTTACCGACAGCGTGATAGACAGTCACGGACGGGTTCTTTTTTCATACGGAACAAATTCTGTTTCGATCATAAGCTGGGATACAAAGACCGGTACACAGGAGAATCTTTATTCCGAGTCATATGACAATGATTATTCGTATGGGTTTGAATGTTTTGCACGAAATGACAAGGGTGAAATGCTTCTGATCGTAAATGATGATCTTAAAGTTTTTTCTTTTGCCGGAGCATCCCAAAAAGTTGAGATAAATGTTACCCAAGTGACTCAGGGCGGTGTTGAATTTGATATGTATATCAAAAAGTATGAGCAGTCCCATCCCGGAGTTACATTCAATACACTTGAAAAAGCCGGGCAATCGGATGCTGATACAGTGTTCACACAGATGTATACGGATATGACTCGCGGCGGGGGTCCCGATATGATTCTCCTCGATGTTGACCGACTTGACTCACTTGCAAAAAGTGATTGTCTGTATGAGCTATCCGGTGTCCTTCGCGATGATATAAAAAACAATATCGTGCCTGCAGTCTGGGAAAGCGGTTATATCGACGGCGGCAAATACGCAATGATGATGTCACCTAATATGTATACCCTTATAATCAGCGGGAAATATTTTGACGGTGAATCGTGGACTATAAAAGATATCATGAATATCGTGGAAGAAAGGGAGCGATCCGGTAATCCGTTTGAACAGCTTACGCTGGACAAAAGTTCTCTTTCCATGTTTATCTTTAATATCTGCGAGTCCGAATTTGTTGATATGAACAGTCATACATGTACATTCGAGTCCGATGATTTTGTAAGGATGCTTGAGATGTGCAAAAAGTATGATACAGCGGACAGCGGAAAACCGGAAAACAGTCTGTCACTGATGAAGGAAGATAAAGCTCTGATCTATGTTGATTATCTTCTTGGCTTTGCAACATACTCGGAACTGCTTGCATCTCTCGGAGAGGACTATCGGACTATAGGCTACCCGCATCAGAACGGAACGGGAAAGATATTGGCAACCACAGGTATAGCCGTAAATAAGGCAGCAATCGAGAATGATGCCAATAAAAAGGCTGTAATAGAGGATTTCTTAAACTGTATGTATTCCCCCGATTATCTCTCGAGTGTAGGTACTATTCTCGTTCCTACGCGACTGGATTATTTTGACGGAAGGATATTGTATTTGGGAGGCAATCCTCATATCAAACTTGACAGTCGAACATATTCACCGATTACTCCCAAGGCGGACGGAACAACATATCTTGATGAATATGTGTATCTTCTTAAAAACTGTGAAGGCATGTCTTCCGATGAAGCATCAGAAAGAATAATAAAGGAGATAATTCTTGAAGAAGCTGAACCATTCTTCGCCGGTGCAAAGTCAGCACGAGAGGTGGCGGAGATCATCCAGAGCAGAGTGAGTATTTATCTTAAGGAGATTGGATAAATCACAGCAATTATACTGATATAGAGAAATAGCGTGAAATATTTGGCATGAGATTTTTGAACTGAGTTAATAGTATTATCAAGCGGTAATATGTTCGATATTTTGGTTAAGATTTGCAGATTTTTTAACCAACGGGATACCCGAAACTCCTTTCTTTACTGGATTTTCTGTCGATTTTTTGCTCGATTCGATCCCCGTCTCGCGCTC
>JAEEGL013082454.1_pt1 | contig 15339 bp, 16 predicted proteins | sample 9134231 | NCBI WGS metagenome assembly JAEEGL01 (sample SAMN16246548, study PRJNA631951) | gut metagenome | biome: gut microbiome; feature: rumen; material: fiber-attached | host: Bos | place: Iran: Karaj | collected 2018-10 | reverse complement strand
TGGTGGAGCTGAGGGGAATCGAACCCCTGACCTTCTGAATGCCATTCAGACGCTCTCCCATCTGAGCTACAACCCCAAAAACAGAAATCGTATAACACAACATTTTTCAAATGTAAAGTAAAAAAATCAAAATGTGTGTTTTTTTGTTTCCGTTTTCGCATATTCCCGTTGACAAGGCGCGAAAAAATATGTATTATCAACGCCAAATGTCAAATTATTAGCAAATCTTTATGAAACAAAAATTATTCGACCAATGCGGCCTGATGCTCTTGAAAGACGAGCGCAGATCGCGCCTGTTCAGGGTGGAAAAGCAGCCGGACGGTTCGCTGAAACTCGCTAAAATGAGGCACCTGTCCGAAGACCATTCTTCGATCGAGGTTTATCCCGAGTGCGGCCTGATTATCAGCTCGCGCACCATATATACCCTCGATGAAAAGGTGGTGGTTTCGCGCCTCGGGGCTGATGTGAGGCTGTATCCGGCCGGAAAATCTTGGATTATCGTCCTTGACTATCACAACGACGGTGATATGCGATATTGCGCCATTTGGTGGAACGGACAGCAGAAGTATGTGTGCGCGTACGGCAATCAACTGCTCAAAAGCGACCGCTATCTGGCCCTGTTCATCAAATACGGCAAATATTGGACGGTGTATGACCTCGACGGTACACTGATTACGGAGCAGGAGTGCCTCGACACCCAGGAAATCGAAATTAAAGGCGATTTTTTGTATGTGCATTCCATCGGCAACCACGCAATCTATTCGCTGCGCAAACAGCGCCAGTATACCTTGCAGTGCTCCCCGGTCTTTGTGTGTCAGCAACTCATTCTGTGCAGCAAACATGACGATTTTGCCATTTGTTGCGGGCTGAACGGCCTGATTAGGAGTTGTTATCGCGGTAAGTTTATGCAATTTGAACGCGCCGAACAGATTGATCTTCTGGATTTTGCCTCGCTCTTTTGCCTCAAACGCGGTAAAAAGTTCTTTCTCTATCGCTTTAACGGCGAGCCGTTTGCGACCGATATCTGCCCGGAGGGTGCCGATGTTGTGGCCGCCGACGAAAAAAATAAGTCCGTTTTAATCGGTGTGGGAGAAAATTATCGCCTGCTGCAAAAATTCTAAACCAAAAGCGTGAACTCGGATGTTCACGCTTTTCGTTTTTTATATGTGCGGTTTTATCAGCCCTTAAAGCCCTGCGCCACCACATACATCTCAACCGAATCCTGTCGGCTGGCGTCGGGTTTGTAGTGCGTGACTTTGGAAAAATGCCGTTTCATATCGTTCAATAAATTTTGCTCGGTGCCGCCCTGAAAAACTTTGGCGATAAAAATGCCGCCTACCGCCAGAATTTCTTTGGCAAAATCGTAGGCCATCTCCACCAGGCCGAGTGTGCGCAAATGGTCAATATTCTGTACGCCGGTGGTGTTAGCCGCCATATCGCTCATCACAACATCGGCCGGTCCGTTGAGCAAGGCTTTAATCATCGCCGGCGCTTCGTCGGCGGTAAAATCCTGTTGCAGCAACACCGCACCCTCAATCGGCTCGGTAGCGAGCAAATCCATCCCGACGATTTGCCCCTCGCCTTTGTTTTTAAGCGCCGCCACCTGCGTCCATCCACCCGGAGCGCAGCCTAAATCAACAATGGTTTTGCCTTTGCCCAGAAAGTGATATTTTTCATCAAGCTGAATAAGTTTAAACGCCGCCCGCGAACGATATCCCTGCCGTTTGGACTCCGCCACATAAGGGTCATTGAGCTGGCGCAACAACCAGCGATTGGAAGACGTGGTGTTATATTTGGCGTTCTTAACCTTAACCGCCAGCATCTTGCGCCCGCGCACCTGTTTTGCCGATTGCGTTAACTTTGCCATTTTTGCCTCAATTCTTCGATAATGGCATCCTGCGCCCCTTTGAGCGAAGCCGTCAGCACCTTGATTTGCAACGTATCGTAAATTTCCTTAAAAATCACGGTGGCCGCCACGATAATCGGCGCGCGATTTTCGCCGATATATTGATTTTTGGCGAGCTGTTCGAAATTCATCTGCCAAATCGCGGCAATCTGCTCGTCGATTTTTAGGGTCTCCGCCGCCATACCGTCCGCCTTATCCTTGTCATAGCCGACGGTGTTCATAACCATACTCATCAAGCGAAGCGGAGTGCTGGAGGTGGATATGCAATCACATTGATTGATATACATCAAAAATTCGGAGCCGTGCAAAAATTCCAGAACATATTTGCGAATTTCGGCGCGTAATCTTTCCGCCTTTGCGGCATCGTACTCGATTAAGTCGAATGCCTCCGCAGCGTTGCGTGCGCCCCAAGGAATCGAAATTGTGTATAAAACTTTCGGGTTCGGCTCGTTGGTGGCCAAGGTTATTTCGGTAGAGCCGCCGCCCAAATCATAAACCAACACATAGGGCGAGCTTGCCGCGGCATTGAGCCGAGCCCCCTTAACATTGAGTAATGCTTCTTCTTCGGCGCTGATAATTTCCAGATTAAGTCCGCACAATTCCCGCACCGTCTGCACAAATTCCGGTCCGTTGGCCGCCATGCGACAAGAGGCGGTAGTCACGGCGCGATAATGCGCAACGCCGTAATTTTTCATTTGTGCGGCATAATCGGTCAAACACTTGAGGGTGCGCGCCATCGCGGTTTCGGTAAAGCTTCCGTTCTGATACATCCCCTCGCCCAATTTAACGGTTTCGGCATGGCGATACAACACATTGCCGGAGCCGTCGGTAATCCGCAAACGGCAGGAGTTTGTTCCCAAATCAATGGCGGCTAAACTTCGGTTTTCCATTATGTTGCCCTCTCCTGTTGCGGCGGCGATAACGTCCGTCACGACGAAAATAATTGTTCTTTTGATGGTGCATCATATCCAGCAAAATCCCCTCACGAATTCCGCGGTCGGCGATGGTTATTTCCGAAACCGGCCAGAAAGTGGTCAAAGCCTCGATAATACTGCAGCCGGATATAGTTAAATCGGCCTTTTGTTTACCAATACAGGAATGGCGGCAACGCCCCTCATAGCCCATCTTTTTAATGCGACCGATAACGGTTTCCACCTCCGAGCCGGACATAGCCAAGCCGTCGACCGCCGCCCGATTATAACGCGGCAGATTGAGGTGCACCGCTCCCAACACCGTTACGGTGCCGGAGGTGCCGATAACCTGAATTTCCTGATTACGGATAGCTTCGGTTATTTGGTATTTTTCTTCAAATTCCTGCAATATCTTTTGGGTGCGCTCAACAATGGTATTATAGGCGAGCGTCGTCATCTCCCGTCCCGGAAAGGCCTCGGAAATCGTAACAACCCCGTAAGGCAACGAAACGAATCCTTCGATAAAAGTTTTGCCGGTTTCGGTAATTCGGGCCAGCGAAATTTCGGTAGAACCGCCGCCGATGTCAAACACCAGCGCCCGCTTAATCATACGGTTCAAGAGCGGCATACAGCCGACCACGGCCAAACGTGCTTCCTCGCGCGAAGAAATCACTTCCATCGGCAGGCCGGTTTCTTTGGTTACGGCCTTAACCAAATCGGCGCAGTTAAGGGCCCGCCGACAAGCGGCCGTCGCCACAAAACGCATCCGCACAATCGGCGAATATTCTTCAAGCACGCCGCGACAGATTTTTAAGGCAGCAAGAGTGCGGCGAATCGCCGGCTTGGAGAGCATATTTTCTTTGATTATTCCCTCGCCCAAACGGGTTATTTTGGAAAAAGTTTCCACCACGTGAAAAGAACTCGGAGTAGGTTCGGCAATTACCAAACGACAGGAGTTCGTTCCCAAATCGATTGCGGCATAATATCCTCCGTTAGGGTTTTGCATATTTGCCGCATTGTTTTGAGATTTTTGAATTGCTCCGGTATGTTCTTTCCTGTCTTGCAAACTCATTTAACTCCGTATATTTCGTCTCTGATTTGCCGACGCAGCTCGTCAATGCAAATCAAGCCTTTATTCTTATCCTGATAATACCAGTATTCCCAACCGTTGCAGGCAGCCGCATTTTGCGCCGCGGCACCCACCTGGTGAATCGAACCCTCGGCAACTTCACTTTTGAGCGAACCGTCGGAACGAATTATTGCCGTCTTTTTGCCGCGGGCGTCGGTCAAACAATCGCCCGGTTGCAACATACCGCGTTCCAAAACCGCACCAAACGGAATTCGCGGCATCTTCTTTTTAACCGTATATTCCATGGCGCAATCGGACATCGGCATCACATTTTCCAAACGCTGACGCGCGCCTTCGACATATTCCGCATCGCGCTCGATACCGATATAGCGGCGTCCCATCTTTTTAGCCACCGCACCGGTAGTGCCCGTACCGAAAAACGGGTCCAGCACCACATCGCCCGGCTTAGAAGAAGCGAGCAACACGCGATACAGCAACGCCTCCGGCTTTTGCGTCGGATGCAGTTTTTCGCCGCCGTTGTTTTTCAGGCGCTCTTTACCGGTACAGATCGGAATTTCCCAAATACTGCGCATTTGCGTTTCGTCGTTCAAGGCCTTCATTGCTTCATAATTAAAGGTATATTTGGCCTTCGGGTTTTTAACCGCCCAAATCAGGGTTTCGTGCGCATTGGTAAAGCGCGTACCCTTAAAATTAGGCATAGGGTTGGTTTTATTCCACACCACATCGTTCAAAATCCAAAAGCCCAGATTTTGCAAAATATAGCCCACACGGAAAATATTATGATACGAGCCGATTACCCAAATCGAGCCGTCCTCTTTTAAAATACGCTTGGCCGCGCTCAACCATTTTTTGGTATATTCATCGTAAGCGGCCAGACTTTCAAAACTGTCCCATTCTTCGGTAACACCGTTTACCACGCTGTTATCCGGACGCAACAAAGTATCGCCGAGTTGCATATTATACGGCGGGTCCGCAAAAATAACGTCAACCGAATTTGCGGGTAATTTATTCATCAGTTCAATGCTGTCTGCATTTATTACAGTATCCAAAACTTCTTGTATTTTCATCCTCTTTCTGCCTGTTTATGATTACAAAGATAAAGTTATAAAGTTATAATTTTATTAAAATAATTAAATAAAAATTCGCTTTAAAAATTTATATCCGTAAAAAACAGGTTTCCCCGCCGTTACCGATATTACTTCAATAATTCGCGTAATTGTTCTTCGCGTGACGAAACGGCCAACATCTCCGCAAACGACATGGTTGCCGATTTAATGCGCAGCCGCTGCAATTCACACAGCTGCTCGGAAAGTTCGTCATAGCGGCCGCTCAGACTATCCAGAATATTCTGGGCATCGCGTCTGATTTCGATGGCCTGCAACAAATAGCCGATGCGTTGTTGCACATAAAAGAAACGGTCGGCGTCCCACTGATGATATCTGAACCACAGCTTGCGCTTCCAATCAGCGGCTTCCGACGGCAACAACACCATATAAGAAACATTAAAGTCCTTATCGAGGCCGAGTTGCTTGAATTCCGGCCACAGCCGCACAAAAGCGCTGATTTCCGCCGGAGTAATTTCCAATTCGTAGGCGGCACGCTTGCGCGCCATAACACGCTCATATTGCTCGGACGGATATTCCCCCAGTTGCGAACGACACACAAAGATAATCGCCACAATGCCGAGTACGAAAAGCATTGTTTGTTTCAAGCCGCGCCCTACCATATAAATTTCTCCATATAGTAATCGATATTCAAACCGTAGCTTTCGGATAAATCGCTTAAACGCTGCTCAATATTGACATCAAGTTGATGTACGCCTTCGGTCAAAAACAACGTTTTGGTACCGAAACTGTTACCCATACGCATATCGGTAGCCATACCGTCGCCTACCACCAGACAGCGTTTTGCCATAAAACCGGGCACACTTTCCGCTAAGTAAGCGGCTATCCGCACGTCCGGTTTACCGAACGGAATAACCTGTCCGCCCATAAGAGCATATTTTTCGGCCACGGCCCCCACGCTTTCCACCACTCCGGCATCGGTAATCAACGAGGTGTTGTTTCCGACACACAAAAGCGGCAGATGCAAGTGCAATGCCTGTTCCAGCACCGACATCATCTCGGCCAGATTAACTCCGGAACTTTCGGTTTCCGCCACAATAAAATCCGCCATAACAATACTGTCGGCCGGTTTATAATCCAACCCGGCAATTACGCTTGAGGCGTTGCCCGACAAACTGTAATATGTTTCGCCGATGCGATTGTTCTTCAAATAAAAATGAGCAATTTCGCCGGCGGTAATCATGGCATAAAAAATATTCATCGGCACATTTTTGTGCTTTAAAGTATAATATAAATCCTTTACCCGCATCCCCGAATTGGAAGCGAGCATGATTTTTTTGCCGCTCTGATACAATTTAATCAACGTATCGACCGCCTCGTCAACAATACCGTCACCGCGCATAATAACGCCGTTGACGCCGCTGATTACCGTATCGAATTCGTCTTTAATTCGCGAAATATATTTCAGTTTTTGGTTCATTAAATTCCGTTTTTTAATTGCACTATAAAATACATCTTAAACGGAATTGGTAAAAATTTAGATAAGATTTCACATCGCCAAAAAGTTATTTATCTGCATAAGCATATTTTGCTCAAAATCAATCGGGTTATTCAGCCATTGTTGCGGATTATCTATTTTATAATAACTTAAGGCCCGACCGCCCCGCACCCGTACCAAAATCACCGTGAGCGGCTGGGTTAAGTCAAAATCCAGGCGATAATCATAAGTATAATCGGCCGCGTAATTTATTTCAAACACATTGAAATCGTTGATGTAATATTTGTTGTACAAGTAATAAATCAGCTTGACGGCGGCGGCACATCCTTCGCACCCCCAATTTTCGTAAAAAATATACATAATCGAGGTGTCGGCATTTTCCGGTGCCGCGTTCACATAATCTTGCAAAGCCCTGCTGTTGCCCTGCAAATCAACATATTGCGCCCGTGCCGAAAAACCGATAACAAACAACAAAACCGCAAGCAGTGCCGCCGCTTTATGCATCATCCCCCCATTCAGAGCGGAGAGCAAGCGTTTTTCAACCACACTTTTTCAATTTCATTCAAATAAGGAGCCAAACTGTTATATACATCTTCATGATATTTGTTCAGCCACGCCTGCTCGCCTTCGCTTAACAAATATTTATCGATCAGCTTTTTATCAATAGGCACTTTGGTCAGATGGCGAAATTCCAAAAAGTTTTCGTTTTGCGGCGATACGGTCGTATATTGCAGATTTTCAATACGAATCCCGTATTTTCCTTCTTTATACACTCCCGGCTCGTTTGAGGTTACCATATTCGGTTTGAAGCCGTAATCGGAACCGCCCGCAGAAATACTAATCGGCCCTTCGTGCACATTGCCGAAACAGGCAACTCCGTGTCCGGTGCCGTGTTTATAGTCTTGGCAACTCTGCCATAATTTTGAGCGGGCGATTATATCCAACCTGGTTCCCGGTGTTCCGAGCGGAAAACGCATCTGCGCCAGGGCAATGTGTGCTTTCAGCACCGCCGTAAAATCGGCAACCATCTCCGCCGTCGGCTCGCCCAAAGCGATTGTTCTGGTAACGTCGGTGGTGCCGTCAAAATATTGTCCGCCGCTGTCAAGCAGTAAAAGCGTATTTTCCGTCAGCGGCGAATTATGTTCGGCATCAGGCTGATAATGTACGATTGCCCCGTTTGCACCACAACCGGCGATGGTTTCAAAACTTTCGCTGAAAAAATATTCCTGCTCGGCACGCAACTCGTGCAATTTTTCAACCACATCCAATTCTTTCAAACCGCGCCAATTATTTTCCAGCCGGGCAAACAATTTAACCAACGCCGCCCCGTCGCGAATATGGCAATTTATTATCCCTTGCAGTTCGGTCGGATTTTTTTCCGCCTTAGACAGAGCGCAAATATCCGGCGCCTTATACAAAACTGCGGTCGCGGCGGCAAGATTTTTGATTTTTTCCGGCGTTGTATGCGCATCGTACATAATTTTTTTATCTGCGGCAGCAGCCAAATATTCGGCAAAACTTTGCCAATTTTTTACCGGCAAATCGGCCTTAAGATTATCGGCAAACAGAGTAACACCGCCGTTTGCTTCAACCAGAGCATAGGCCCGCACAATCGGCGTACACGGCAAATCTCTCGCATATATGTTGAGCAGCCAGGAAACGCTGTCGGCCGATGTAATCAGGCAGGCATCGGCATTCTGCTCATGCAATATTTCGGTTATCAGAGCCAGTTTTTCGGCACGGCTTCGGCCGGCAAAGCGCTCCTCACGCTGCATCACTTCAATCTCGCGCTCGGGCGCCGGCGGCATCAATTCGCCGACATCAACAAAACGCATCTCGCGATAGCGGCGTTTCAAATACTCCGTTTCGGCAATACTGTGACACCAGGCATCATACCCAACCGAGGCGATATTTTTTTGCCGCAACAAATCACATACCGACTTAAAACGCGGCATCTCGTCAACCACGGTTATTTCCTCGGCTTTGGTTTCCAGGCGAGCCTGTAACTCGTAACGGCCGTCCACCAGCAGAAAAGCCTCATCGGCCGTAATAACCGCAATACCGGCCGAACCGCTGAATCCGCACAGTGCCTTGAGTTTATGTTCTTCCGGCAACACATCCTGTCCCAAAAAACGATTGCCGTGACTGACGACATAAGCCTCCACACCGGCAATTTGCATTTTTTTGCGAATCTCTTGTATCATCATCTATTTTACCCTTTTCAACAAAGCGGCGCGCCATTGCCCGTCTTCATAAATTTTTTGCAAAGCCAATCCGTGTTTTTCGTGCTCGCCGATAACCCACTCGGCCTGGTCCTCAATAAATCCGGAGATAACCGCATAACCGCCGATTTTCAAGTGCGATGCCATCTCCGGTGCCATGGCAATCAACGGACGCGCCAAAATATTGGCCAAGATTATGTCATACGGTGCGTTTTCGCGCACTTTCGGGGCGGAATAACCGTCGCTGTATAAGGCCGTAATTTGCGCCGCCACAGCGTTATCAATCGCGTTTTGCGCCGTGACGTTTACCGATTCGTCGTCAATATCCACCGCCACTATTGCCGCTTGCGGCCAGAGTTTGGCCGCCGCCAGCGACAAAATACCCGAACCGGTACCGACATCCAAAACTTTTTGCGCACGGCAACCCGCTGCCTTAATTTCGGAAATACCCAGCAGGCAACACTTGGTGGTTTGATGCTCGGAGCCGAAAGCCGTGGCCGCATATACTTTTATGCCGATTTTGCCGTGAGTATCCGGCGCCGTTTCATGAATGCCGTAAACATAAAAATCTCCGGCCTCTACCGGCGCAAATTTAATCACGTTTTCTTTAAGCCAATCCCTTCCCCGCAACAGCTCGACCGTATATTCCGGCAACTCGACGTTCATGGCCGCGGCGTCAGCTTCCATCGCCGAAACATCGGCATCTGCGCGCATATAACCGACAAGCTGTTCGTTGCCGTCGTCGGTATAATTAAGCTCTACCACCTCAAAAAATTCTTCGGCAAAATTTTCCAGCTGTTCCGGCACCTGTTCGCACGGTTTGAATTTAATAATTTTGCAGTTTCCGAATTTTTGTTCCATTTTTTTTACTTTCGTTATAACTTTTTTTACCAAAGCGGGTTTAATGTAAATCCAGTATATGTACATAAACTTTAAAAAGAGCTTATCATGAAAAAAATATTTATTCCAGCAATAACACTTTTATTAACCGGTTGGGCCGTGTCTTCGCAGGCGCAATACACCGAAACTTACGTAAATCCGGCGTATCAGGGCCGCTGTGGATTACAGGGTTGTCCGGAAGAGGACCCGCCGTTGTTTGAAGATATTTTTGATAAACCGGGCAATGAATCTTATTGGAAAAATCGTTTCAGAACCTATCGCGTATATCCGATTGTGATGTATCCGGAACCTGCCCCGTGCGACGATGTAGGTATGGCCAGCGAGCAAACGGTTAATGCTCACGAATATCAGCGCGGCGTTGTGGTTTCGGCCAACCGCGGACAACGCATGTACGATTCGACGACTTATACTCTGACCACTCATACCATTACCGGTGAAGCCTACAGCTTCAATACCAAGGGAGTGATTTCCAGCAAAACGCACGATTTCAAGATTCACACCGATGATTTGTTCCGCCCGTATGGCGAAGTAAGCATCAATGAAGCGAATTTTATGCTCCTGCGGCTCGATAACACCGCCTACACACTGCTTATCGACGAGAAAGGCAAAATCTATGATAAGATGGGCATCGCTCACGGCGGTAAGTTGTATGTCGGCAACGACGTCATCGTATACAACCCGAAATATATGAAGTTGATTCGGGCCGAGAACGTATCACAATCGGCTTCCGGCAAACAGCTTAATTTTGATATTCGCTATGACGGAATCGAGAACGGTATGCTTTCTTTCCTGGTTTATGATGCGGCATCCGGTACCAAAACCAAGCGTACGGTTTATCCGGCACAGCGCTTTGTCAACATCAACGGCGTAAGCTTTGAAATAATTTATTATACGCCGGAATATATCGAATATCGCTTGAATTAAGCACATAACACCCTAAACGGCCGCCTCGTTTGAGGCGGCTTTTTTTTGCATTATTTCTTACGATTTGCTTTTTTGACCGCGGCAAAAGCGTGACTTTCTTCAACCAGCGCAAACAAAACTTCGTCCGGTACGGTGCCGTCCAACACAATACTTATCCAGCTTTTTTTATTCATGTGATACGCCGGATAGAATCCGTCAAGTTCCAGCAATTCCGGTATTTTGTCGGCGTCTGCTTTTATATTGACCACTTCAACCCCGCCGGACAATTTTTTATCCAGCCGGCTCCTGTCTATACTCAAAATCAGCGCATACCATTTACGGCTGTCCGGGTTGCGAAAAACCCCGTGACGATTGAATTTATCCCATGGAAATTCCGGAGAATCGCCGTAGCGCACAAAAATCTCCCGCGTCAACCGATTGGCTTGCGAATACACAAAGCAATTCATATTGAAACAATGCGCGCGTATATCCAGCAAAATCTGCTCGTAGGCGGCCCGCACTTCGCCGACAAAGCCGGCCTCCATACTTTCCACCCGTAGCGGGAAATAAATATCGTTGCTGTCGGTTTCATAAACTTCGCCGGAAACTTTGCCCGCTTCATCAACTGCCACAGCCGCCTTAAAATCGCCGTGCATAAACTCTTTTTCATAAACCAGACCGGCGGAGGAACGAACAAAACCGTAGCCGGTCAGCTTACCGAAATCGGCAACGGCGCGCATAAATATTTTTTCTTCTATGGTCATTTAGCAACGACACAACTTACAACAGTTTTTTGATATCCGCGATGATTTGCTCCGTGGACATTCCCATTTGTTTGAGTAATTCCTGAGGATTATAGCGGTCGTAGAATTCCTTTTTGAGGCCGTAATTTTTCACTTTCATCGGAGTTATTGCATAAAATGCCGCAACTTTCTGCCCGAAACCGCCGTCGAGAATACCGTCTTCGAGCGTAATTACCAACCGGTGATTTTGCGTCAATTCGTTCAGCAACTTTTCATCCAGGCCGGAAGCAAAACGCGGGTTAATCAGCGTCGGCTTAAAACCGAGTTCTCCGGCTATCGCCCGTGCCAATTCTTCGCCGCGTTGATAAAAATCGCCCAACGCCAAAACAGCGACTTTTTCGCCCGCTTGTTCTACTTTATATGTGTTCAAAGCTCCGAAATCTTTATCTGCCGCGCGCGACGTTACCATATTCCCCGGCATTAAAATCATTACCGGATGCTCTTTTTGTTCCACCGACCAATCAAGCATATTCAAGTATTCTTCTTTTGAAGTCGGCGCCAACATCACTAAATTCGGGATATTTGAAAAAGCGGCAATTGCAAAAATGCCCAAGTGCGTAACATCGGTCAAACCGTCAAACGACGCATAATTCAGCACGATAGTTACCGGGTTATTGTTAATGCAAACATCTTGCGAAATCTGGTCATAAGTGCGTTGCATAAAAGTTGCATTGGTAACAATCAGCGGTTTACCGCCGGCTTTGGCAATCCCCGAAGCCATCGCCACAGCGTGTTCTTCGGTGATACCGGTATCGATATATTGTGCACCGAGCTGTTGTCGCAAATCAGGCGACAAACCGGCCGTCATCGGCATTGCCGGCGTTATCGTTACAAAATTCTTATCCTGTTTGGCTTTATTCATAATATATTGCGCAGTCAGGCCGGTGTAGCTTTCGGCCGGAAAATTCACGTTCCATTTGCCGGTTTGTCGGTCAAACGCAGTGCACCAATGCCATGTTTCGCGATTTTTCTCCGCCAACTCAAATCCCTTGCCTTTCTGCGTATTAATATGCAAAACCACCGGATGGTCAATATCTTTCAGCTTTTGCAAAACCTTAATCATTGCCGCGATGTCGTTGCCGTTATCCTCATAAACGTAATCAAGTCCCAGGGCTTTGAAAAAGTTATGTTCCGCCTTACCCTTGCTCTGTCGCAACTCGGTCAAATTCTGATATAAACCACCGTGAACCTCGGCAATCGACTGTTGATTGTCATTAACGATAATGATTAAATTCGACCGCAATTCCGAGCCGGCAAAATTAAGACCTTCCAACGCCTCACCGCCACCGAGCGAACCGTCGCCGATTATGGCGATTACATTATGCTTTTTCCCTTGCAAATCGCGTGCCTTAGCCAAACCGCAGGCCAAACTGACGGAAGTTGAAGTATGGCCGACATTAAACAAATCGTGCTCACTCTCCTCCGGATTGGTGTAGCCGGAATCTTCACTAAAATGCGTATCGTCAATATATCCTTGCTTACGTCCGGTCAGCATTTTATGCGGATAACTCTGATGCGATACATCAAACACAAACTTATCGCGCGGCGAATCAAACACATAATGCAAGGCAATCGTTGCCTCCACAATCCCGAAATTCGGACCGCAGTGCCCGCCGATTTTAGTCAGACGATTAAACAGCGCCTCGCGAATATCGCCGGCCAGAGTTTTCAGTTGTTCAATATTCAATTTTTTCACGTCTGCCGGAGAGCTGACGGTTTGCAAAATTTCATACATATATTTTTCCTTACCAAAATTAATTTTTATACGTTATTTAAATAGGTTATAAAACTTTAACTCAACCATTTTTTAAAGTTATACAGAAGTTTTTGTGTGTGCCGTGAAGGTATTTTTATAAAAATCCATAAGCAAAAAGGAGCGCTGCAAACCGCTCACGCTCCTTTTATTCAGTGTATTAAAGCAAAAATTATTTGCTGGTCGGGTTGTTAACATCCTTAACCGATACGGACAAATCGTCGGCAATACGAGCCGAACGACCGCGCAAAGCACGCAAGAAGTACAATTTGGCGCGACGAACCTTACCCACGCGGGATACTTCGATTTTGGCCACATTCGGGGAATACAGCGGGAACACACGCTCAACGCCTTCACCGAAAGAAATCTTACGAACGGTAAAAGAAGAATTCAAGCCGTCGTTTTTGCGGGCAATGCAAACGCCTTCATAAATTTGGATACGTTCTCTGTCGCCTTCTTTAACTTTGGTGTGAACACGCAAAGTGTCGCCCGGCTTGAAAGTCGGCATATTTTTGCCTTCCATCAGCTTTTCAATTTGCTCTTTTTCAATATTTTCGATAATGTTCATTTTTTTATTACCTTTTAAGTTAATTTGTTATTCCTATACACCACAATTTATTCAGAATCAAGCATTTTTTCCAATAAATCGGGGCGTCGTTTTGCGGTTATTTGAAGAGCCTGCTGTCTTTGCCATTTGGTAATATTTTCGTGGTGACCGCTCATTAAAACATCCGGTACTTTGCGCCCTTTCCATTCAATCGGCCGCGTATATTGCGGATATTCCAGCAAGTTCTGCTCAAAACTTTCGTTTTCGGTAGATTGCGCGTTGCCGAGAACTCCCGGTAACAAACGCACCACCGCATCAAGCATAATCATTGCCGCCTGCTCGCCGCCGGTCAGGATATAGTCGCCGATGCTTATTTCCTCAATCGAGTACTCCTCAAGCACGCGCTCATCTATTCCCTCAAACCGACCGCAAATAATCGTCAGATTTTCCAATTTGCTCAACTCATGCACTTTGGCTTGCGTCAGCGGCATCCCCTTCGGGCTCATATAAATGATTTTACCGCCTTGGTGATTATGTTCGATTGCCGCACCCAAAACATCCGGCCGCATAATCATTCCGGCACCGCCGCCGCATGGTGTATCGTCCACCGAACCGTGCTTATCAAACGCATAATCGCGAATATTGATTGCTTCCAGCTGCCAAATCCCGTCTTCCAGCGCCTTCCCGGTCAGCGAGGTGCCGAGAAAACCCGGAAAAATCTCCGGAAAAATGGTTAAGATTTTAGCCTTCAGCACCATTGTCGCCCTCGTCATCTGCCGCAAAAATCATGGTTGCGCTGGATACGATAATATATCCTTCATCAATATTGATGGTCGGAACATAGGCTTTGGTAAACGGCAACATTTCCGTTTCTTTCTGCCCTTTGAGTTTGATTTCGATAATATCGCCGGCACCAAAATTTTGAAACGCGGCAACTTTACCGATTTTTTTATCCGGCGTTTTCAGGCAGACATCAAGCCCGATTAAATCCGACAGATAAAACTCCTCCTCATCCAACTCCGGCAACGCCGAACGCGGCACATAAAGCTCGGTTCCGATGAGCGCTTCCGCGTCGTTACGCGTAGTTACGCCCGCAATCTTCACCCGTGCATTGGTTGAAACCAGTCCCACGACTTTGATGGAAAATTTTTTGCTGCCGTCGTCATTTTCAACCGCACCGTATCTGTCCAAATCCAGCGGATTTTGGTTGTTGCTGCGAACTTTAACTTCGCCCTTGATACCGTGTGCAGCCACGATTTTACCGATGCAAACTCTTTTTTCCATAACAAAGCCTTTCTTACAGACTCAAAATAACTCTCTTAATTATTTAACCGAAAATTATTCAGCAGAAGCAGGTTCTTCGGCCGGTTCGGCAGCGCTTGCATTAGCAGCGGCAGCAGCTTCGGCGGCAGCCTGAGCTTTAGCTTCTTTTTCTTTGATTCTTTCCAGAGCCTTAGCTTTAGGCGCTGATTTCTTCGGTTGATTGCCGATTTTCGGAGCGGCGCACAAACCTAAGTTAGCAAACAATTTCTGCAATCTTTCGGTCGGTTGAGCACCTTTGGAAAGCCATGCGGAAACTTTTTCGGTATCCAAAACCAAACGGTCTTTATGGTCTTGAGGCAACAACGGATTGTATGCACCCAATTTTTCGATATAACGACCGTCGCGCGGCGCTCTTTGATCAGCCGCAACAATGTGATAATAAGGACGTTTTTTGGAACCACCGCGAGATAGTCTGATAC
>JAEEGL011556123.1_pt1 | contig 15339 bp, 13 predicted proteins | sample 9134231 | NCBI WGS metagenome assembly JAEEGL01 (sample SAMN16246548, study PRJNA631951) | gut metagenome | biome: gut microbiome; feature: rumen; material: fiber-attached | host: Bos | place: Iran: Karaj | collected 2018-10 | reverse complement strand
AGGCATCGTCATAACCATTGCCGTTAAAGATGATGCGCTTATGCTTGCGGATCACGTCCTTAATCAGATTGTGCAGCGCATCCTCGAAGTTCTCAGCATTCTCCAGGATATCTGCGTACTGCCGCAGAGATTCGGCAACAACTGTGTTGAGTACTACATTGGGGCCGGAGATGGACTGGGCGGAGCCAAGCATTCGGAATTCAAACTTATTGCCGGTAAAAGCAAACGGAGAGGTGCGGTTGCGATCTGTAGAATCCTTGGGGAATTTGGGAAGCACATGCGCGCCGACCTTGATCAGTTCCTTCTCCTTGTTGCCGTAAGGCTCATCGTTTTCAATGGCAGACAGGATCGCTTCAAGCTCAGAGCCAAGGAAGATGGAAACGACTGCAGGAGGCGCCTCGTTGGCCCCGAGACGGTGATCGTTGCCCGCGGAAGCAACACAGAGACGCAGCATATCCTGATAATCGTCTACAGCCTGAATGACCGCACAGAGGAAAAGCAGGAACTGCGCATTCTCATAGGGAGTGTCACCGGGCTCAAGAAGGTTCACGCCGGTGTTGGTGCTGATAGACCAGTTATTGTGCTTGCCGCTGCCGTTGACGCCGGCAAAGGGTTTTTCATGCAGCAGGCAGACCATGCCGTGTTTCCTGGCGATCCGCTGCATCAGTTCCATAGTCAGCTGGTTATGGTCTGCGGCAATGTTGGTAGTGGTGAAGATCGGGGCCAGCTCATGCTGACCGGGCGCCACCTCGTTGTGCTCTGTCTTGGCCAGGACCCCAACCTTCCAAAGTTCTTCGTCCAGCTCGTTCATATACGCCGCCACCCGGGGTTTGATGGCGCCGAAGTAATGATCTTCCAGCTCCTGCCCCTTCGGCGGCTTGGCGCCAAACAGAGTACGGCCGGTATAGATCAGGTCTTTACGCTTCTCATAAATATCTCTGTCGATGAGGAAATACTCCTGCTCCGGACCGACGGTGGTTTTGATGGACGTTACTTTCTCATTGCCGAAAAGCTTGATGACACGCATGCCTTCCCGGTTGATTGCTTCCATTGACCGGAGCAGCGGTGTTTTTTTATCCAGTGCCTCCCCGCCATAGGAGCAAAAAGCGGTGGGAATACAGAGAACACCATCTTTGATAAAGGCATATGAGCTGGGATCCCACGCGGTATAGCCGCGGGCTTCGAAGGTGGCGCGCAGACCGCCGGAAGGAAAACTGGATGCATCCGGTTCACCCTGGATCAATTCCTTTCCGGAAAACTCCATTATGACACGCCCGCCGTCGACGGGAGAAATAAAGCTGTCATGCTTTTCCGCAGTAATCCCGGTCATGGGCTGGAACCAATGGGTGAAATGCGTTGCGCCCTTTTCTATGGCCCAGTCTTTCATCGCATTGGCGACTACAGTCGCAGCATTGCTGTCAAGCCGCTTACCATCGTTGATCGAACTTTGGACCTGCTTGAACACCTCTTTGGGAAGGCGGGCTCTCATAACAGAGTCATTAAAAACCATCGAACCAAACAATTCTGTGACTGTGTTCATAATTTTACCTCTTTTCTTGTATTAAAAAACGGCAGAGGTGCCATACAAGTTCTGCACGACGCCTTTGCCGCTCCATTGATGATCGGATTATATGACATGACGCACAACTTGTCAATAGGATTTTTGGTAATTATAGCCTATCATATGTCACACATATCATTCTTCATACGTCCTGATTATGCCAAGGGCAATTTCGCGGCTTTTACTGCCGGAATCCATCGCAGTCTTTTCGATATAGCGATGCGCCTCTTCTTCGCTCATCTGCAGGTGACTCATGAGCAGCAGCTTGGCGCGATTTACGAGTCTGGTATCATCCAGCTTGCGGCGGAGCGTATTGGCGCGATGACGCATAGATCGAAAGCGCGTGGACACGGCGAGGAGCTGCGGCAGCAGATTCGGCAGATCCCTTAGCTCCCCAAGCAAGATCCCGTTTGCAATACAGGATGGCCACAGATTCGCCATGGCATCCTTATCGCACAAAATAAGGATCGATGCATAGCTCCGCCCGGCCAACTCACAGGCCTGGTCAAACTCCTCACTCCCCAAAAGGATCGCGTCAACGGGATTATCTGCGATGCTCTTTTCGATCTCAGCAGATTCCAAAACAGCTATCTGAGCGGATATATGCAGATCGGGAAGCAAATGCAGCAGCTCTGTCCGCAAAAAACCTACGGAGCTTGACAAGACGATATTGAGTTTACGGCTGGAATCCCCCAATTCACTCAGCTCCTCTATTCTCCGCTGGCACCATAGTTGGACAACACACGAGCGGAGGGATCATCTACATCACAGCCCTCCCACTCCTTGTTCGGCATCCAAAAATCTTTTACCATGGCCGCCTGACCGGGATAATACTTCTCAAAAATCTCACGGTAAAGAAGGCTTTCTTTGGTAAAGGGCGCGGCAAAAGTATATTGCCCATGCTTCTTTGCAAAGTCTTCATCTGAATAAACCGATTCGGCATATTCTTTCAAATCATCCACCATAGAATGACCGACCGCATCGGAGAAAGCCGCTTTCTGCCGCCACAGGATCTCATCTGGGAGGATGTGGTCATCGGCAAAAGCCTTTCGCAGCAGATACTTCCCCATCCCATAGCTGTTGAGCTTCAGCTGCGGGTCGATCTGCATGACGTACCGCACAAAGTCCAGGTCGCCAAACGGAACACGAGCTTCCATGGAGTTCACGGAAATACAGCGGTCCGCACGCAGCACATCGTACATATGAAGCTCATCCACACGCTTCTTGGCTTCCTGCTGGAACGCTTCCGCAGAGGGTGCGAAATCCGTGTACTTGTATCCAAACAGCTCATCGGAGATCTCGCCGGTCATCAGTACCCGGACGTCCGTCTGCTCATGGATCGCCTTGCAGCACAGGTACATGCCCATACTGGCTCTGATCGTAGTAATATCGTAGGTGCCGAGCATCGCGATCACTTCCTCCAGCGAGTCCAACACCTGTTGACGAGTCATAATCACTTCCGTATGCTCCGCACCGATATAATCCGCAGCCTGCCGTGCATATTTCAAGTCGATCGCGTCAAGATCCATGCCAATTGCAAAGGTGCGGATCTTTCTGCCCAGGAGCTTGGCGGAAATGGCACACACCAGACTGGAATCCAGTCCGCCGGAAAGCAAAAATCCCACCGGAGCATCCGCATCCAGACGCTTCTCCACACCGGCGATCAGTTTTTCGCGAATCGTTGCACACACAGTCTCGACAGGATCTGTGTCATACTCCCCTACTGTGGTCAGATCCGCATATCGTATGAACTTTCCATCCACATAGTAATGGCCTGGCGGAAACGGGAAGATTTCGCAGCATAAGCCGACAAGGTTTTTGGCTTCGCTTGCAAAGACCGGTGAGCCGTCTTCCAGATAGCCATAATAAAGCGGACGGATCCCGATGGGGTCTCTGGCGGCAATTAATGCATCCCGGGCGCTGTCATAGAGGATCATGGCAAATTCCGCATCCAACATTCGGAACATATCCAGACCATATTCATGATACAGCGGCAGGATGATCTCACAATCCGAATCGCTCTGGAAGGAATACTTCTTGGACAATTCTGCTTTGATCGGTCTAAAACCGTACAGTTCACCGTTGCACACTACCATGTCTCCGTCTAAATGAAACGGCTGCATTCCGCTTTCCTCCAGGCCCATGATCGAAAGCCTGTGAAAACACAGCATGCCTTCCCCTGCCGCCTCCATACGGCTTTGGTCCGGCCCCCTGGATTTTGTCCGTTCAAAGAACGGTTTTACCATTTCCTCCGTAAGCGTCGGTGATGAGAATCCAAAAATTGAGCACATAAAAAGCACCTCCGAATAACGAACAGCATTCTCCTAAATTGTTTAGGACGAATTGCTGCCGATCCGCGGTGCCACCTAACTTACTGCCCAAAAGCAGTCACTTTTCGAGTCCCATCAAACCCGTATACTTTAACGCCGTATATCGCGTCTCCCCTACTTGGCATCCCGTTCAGTTTGCTGCTCCGAAGTGTTATTCCTGCCGATCCTTGCCGTTGGGCTTTCACCATTCCCCAACTCGCTGCTGCCGGTCTTCCGCAGTACTTGTCTCCATCCTCGCATTTACAATATATCATTTTTATTTTTGCCGCAAATGGAAAATATTGATGTTATGATTTTATCAAGATTTACTATTCATGTCAATTGAAAATACTGCACTAATTTGAAACAGAATTTGTGAGAAATAAGAATGCTTTTTACGAAATTTGAAAATTTCCATACTTTTTTCATTTTTGTTTTTATAAGGTTTTCTGTATAGTATGACTGTTTCCGCATAAACGAAATCCCCAGCTCATTGCGAGCTGGGGATCGCATCGTGTACACTTATTTCAGCATGTCTTCGATCATACCCTTGGGCTGTACACCCACAGAAGATGCTTTGACTTCGCCGTTGACAAAAACCATCAGGGTGGGAATACTGGCAATTCCATACTTGGCAGCCAGTTCGGGCTCCTCATCCACATCGATCTTACCGACTTTAATGACGCCCTCCTGCTCCTCGGCAATCTTTTCGATGGTGGGAGCAAGCATGCGGCAGGGGCCGCACCAGGTCGCCCAGAAATCAACCAAGACGGGCTTATCGGATTTCAGTACCTCTTCTTCAAAATTTTGCTCAGTGAGAATAATTTCTGCCATTGTAGTTCTCCTTTCTATTTTTCAATGAACCGTATACTCTCAATGCCATTCATCAGTATTTCTTCTGTCATGGAGCCAATATGCGCAGACTTTACAGCTCCGTCGGACTGAATAAAAACTGTCATCGGGATGGAGTATACCCCATAAGTGCGTACTGCGTCAAGTTCCGTGTCATAGAACACCGGAAAGCTGAAAGCATTGTCCTCCAGGAACTCTTGAACGATCTCCTTCGTGTCTCTTCCGTCTGTTATATCAACCAGCATGAACTGTATCTCTTCTCCGTAATCCTGATAGGCCTGCTCCAGATAGGGCATTTCGCTCCGGCAGGGGCCGCACCAGGTCGCCCAGAAATTCAGCACGATAGGTTTACCGAAATAATCGGAAAGATGCACAAGTTCATCATCTTCATTATAAATGAAAAAATCTGCCGCCAAATCATCGGAGAGTGTCGGCGTTTCCTCAACCGAAGTATCCTCTTCTATCAGAGGATCTATACTCGTCAAGTTTTTATACAAAAAGGAAGCGCAGATCAGCAATGCCGCCAACAAGATAACCAAAATGATAATCAATACTTTTCTGTTCATATAAACCTCTTAAGAGAACAAAGACAACAACCGATTGAGATAGCCGGAGGCCATCAAAAGCCCCACGAGGATCAGAAAAACACCACAGATCCGATTGATCGCACGCATATGTGCTTTCATAAAAGAAAAAGCAGATTTGAGCTGATCGATCAAAATGGCGGACAGGATAAAAGGTACACCCATGCCCAGCGCATAAACCAGAAGGAGCAGAGTACCTGTAACAGCTGTGGATGAATTGGCCGCCAGCATCAGAGCCGAGCCAAGAAAAGCGCCGACACACGGGGTTAAGCTGACGGCATAGATCAGCCCAAAAAGAATCGCAGAAAATATATTCTGCACCTGTGTCCCGGGCCGCATTCCTGTAAAAAACGGCAAATGGATCCAGTCCAGAAATGACAGACCAAAAAGAATCACGATCCCGCCGGTGATGATGTTGACCGGTGTCTGGTATTGCCGCAGCAATGAACCCAAACTGCCGGCAAACAAACCCAACAGACAAAACACGAACGTGAAGCCAAAAACAAAAAACAGCGCACGCAGAAAAATGCCGGAGCGTCTGCCGCTTGTCCCGCCAAAATAAGAGATATAGACAGGAAGCATCGGAAGCATGCATGGCGAGATAAACGATAACAAACCCTCTAAAAACGTAATCAAAAACCGCATGTGCGAACTCCATGTCTCATCATAATATTTGATGCAATTGAATTGTAGCATACACCTCCCCTTTTTTCAAGTTGTTCCTGAACGTATTCCGATATTCCTTGCAATCAATTTAAAGGGATGATATTATAGTAACAACTATATTTTGGAGTTGAGTAAATGGAAGATCAACACATCAAAAAGAAAAATCTCATCATGTTCCCGCTTGGAACTGTCGGCAGGGATATGATGTACAACCTCGTCACCAGTTATCTCCTGACCTTTGTTCTTTTCACACATAAACTGACTGCGGCTCAACTGTCAGCCATCACCGCTATTATGGTCGCTGCACGTATTTTTGATGCACTGAACGATCCCATCATGGGCAACATCATTGAGCGTACAAGGACCAAATGGGGCAAGTTCAAGCCCTGGCTCGTGATCGGCATTTTGACCACTTCTGTCGTCATCTATCTGGCTTTCAACGTTCAACTTCAGGGATGGGCATTCGTATGGTTCTTCGGAATCATTTATTTTGCTTACAGCATCACCTATACGATGCACGATATCTCCTATTGGGGTATGGTCCCTGCGCTCAGCTCCGATGCCAATACACGCAACCAATACACCTCCCGGGCCACGCTTTTCGCTGGGATCGGAGGAATGCTGGCTGCTGCATTTATCCCGATGTTTACCGCCGGCGACAATGCTATAGGCGGCAACGCGGTCACCGCGTATGGGCGGATCGCTCTGATCATTGCGATCCTGGGCCCTGTATTTCTGGCGTTCACCGTATTTGGAGTCACAGAACAGCGCAGCTACAAGGATGATCCTGTCCCCCCTGTGAGCTTCAAAAAGATCGTCGGCACCATCACCGGAAACGATCAGCTGATGTGGATCGCTTTGATTTTCCTCCTGCAGCAGATCGGAAACGGCATTGTGCTTTCCGGTATCGGCCAAACCTACATCTACGTTGAATTTGGCTACAAAGGGATTTTCTTTACCGCTTTCCAGATGCTGGGCATGGTGGTCACCGCCTTCCTGATGATCTTTTATCCGGCGATCTCACGCCACATGAATCGGAAAAAGCTCATGAGCATCCTCATGGCGGTCTCTGCTGCAGGTTATGCCATCATGCTCCTGGCCGGTCTGGTACTGGGGACAGGCAATGCCAAATTTGCTCTGATCACATTGGGCTATATGCTGGCCAATTTTGGGCAGTACGGCTTCTATCTCATCATGATGATCTCCATCATGAATACCGTAGAGTACAACGAGTACGTCCACGGCACCAGAGACGAGGGCATTGTGTCCTCTCTGCGCCCCTTCCTGACAAAGATGGCCTCCGCACTCACGGTTGCCATCGCGAACTTCACCTATATCATTTTCAACATCATCCATTATACCAACGGCATAGCTGATCTGGAGCAGGCAGCGAACGCCGGTGAGATCACTGCGGAACAGAAGGCTTCTGAAATCACTGTTTTGCTGCAGGGCGTTCAGCACAGCCAGACCCTCGGGCTGCTGGTCGTGATGACTGTGGTTCCTCTTGCCCTGATGTTCCTGTCCTATGTTCTGTATAAAAAGCGTTACAAACTGGACGAAGGGGAATATCAGAGGATTTGCCGAGAAATCGAGCAGCGCAAGGCGGGTAAAGCATGAATCTGACGCGTGCGGTTCTTCGTTTTTCCGCCCCCCTGCCCCGGCTTGAGGACTACCAGCGCTTTCTCTTCATCGGGCCTCACCCGGATGATATCGAGATCGGAGCGGGAGCCAGTGCAGCGAAGCTGGCCAGGGCCGGAAAAGATATCTGTTTTCTGATTTGCGCGGACGGACGCTTTGGCGGCGGCTATGTACCTGAGCTCTCTCCGGATGAACTTGCCGCGGTCAGAAAAGAGGAAGCTATCTGCTCGGCCCGGGCACTCTCTGTAAAGGACGTTCGATTTTTGGGGCTCTCAGACGGCGGGTTTTATGCAATGGAAGATCTGCTTCGGGGGATGGCGCAGGTCATAGGAGATTTCCAGCCTCAGGTGATTTTTGCGCCGGACCCCTGTGTGACAAGTGAGTGTCACATCGACCACCTCAATGTCGGAAATGCGGCGCGCCGTTTGTCTTGCTTTGCCCCATACAGAGGCATTATGGCCCAATACGGTGCAAAGGAGGCTCCCGTTCAGGCATTAGCCTATTATATGACTGCGAAACCCAATCGATATATAAAGACTTCGGGGTACCTGACCACACAATTAAGCGCCATTTTCGACTTTCATAAAAGTCAGTTCCCGAATTACTCTCCGGAAGCAAAAGCCATTTCAACTTATCTGAAGCTGCGTGCTTATGATTTCGGGCTCCGTTCCCTCTCCGGATGTGCGGAAGGATTCCGTGTGCTCTCCCCTACCCATATGCATTGTCTGCCGGAAGCCGGCGATTAAAAAAAGACTGCTGGTCCTTTTGGATCAGCAGTCTTTTTTTGCTTCATTACTCTGCAGTATAGTTATCGAAATAGCCCTGGATAAACACGATCGGCGTTCCCTTATCTCCGCTGCCGGAGGTCAAGTCACACAAGGAGCCGATCAGATCGGTCAAGCGGCGGGGCGTGGTGCCTTCCGAGACCATTTTCCCCACCAGATCGTCGTCCTTCTTCTGGATCTCATTCTTGATCGCGTCGCGCAGTGCTTCACCGGAGAGTTGCGCAAAATCGTTATCGGCCAGATATTTGAGCTTCAACTCGTTGGGCGTTCCTTCCAGGCCGGCAGTATAGGCTGGGGAAACCACAGGATCAGCCAATTCCCAAATCTTCCCGACAGGATCTTTGAAAGCCCCGTCACCGTAAACCATTACCTCTACGTGCTTTCCGGTTTTCTCCAAAATCTCAGCCTGGATCGCATCAACCAACGGCTGGCAATTCCGGGGGAACAGCTTCACTTTATCCTCTGTGGCTTTGTTGGAGCCGAGCAGACCATAGTTTTCATTATAGCCGCTACCGTTGACAGAGGCCGTCATGATCTCATCCAGACCATATACATTCTCGCCGCCTGCAGCCTTCAGGATCCGTTTGGTGCGGCTCCTGGTATGGATATCGCAGCAAATCACGTTTTTGGTGTACTTCAGGATCTCACGGGCGTCATTGGCAAAAAGCACTTCCACCTCTGCTCCGCAGCTTCGAATCAGATCCGAGTAATACGCTACGTAATCCACGCCGGTAAAACGATGGACATTGTAACCAAAGAGCTCGCGGTATCGTTCAAGGCTCAGAACATCCCGATAAGGATCCACATCTTTTGCATCCATGCTGTCCCAATCGATCAGGTGATTGCCCACTTCATCGGAAGGATAGGACAACATCAGAACGATTTTTTTCGCCCCTTTTGCGATGCCGCGCAGGCAGATAGCAAAACGGTTGCGGCTGAGGATCGGGAAGATCACGCCAACTGTCCCACCGCCAAGTTTTTCCTTCACGTCAGCAGCAATGTCATCCACCGTGCAATAGTTCCCCTGGGCCCTGGCCACAATGGCTTCGGTCATGGCAACAATATCACGGTCGCGGATCTGGAAGCCATCCTGTCTGGCAGCTTCCAGAACAGAATCAACAACGATCGCTTTGAGATCATCGCCCTCACGGATGATCGGGGCTCGGATCCCTCTTGAAACAGTTCCTACCATACGGCTCATAGCAAGCACCTCGTTTTCTTTTGTTGACTTTCATAATATACTACGCTTTCAAATAAATGTAAATAAGTATTCCCCATTTACTTCTTTTAAAGAAAATGGGGAATATTATTTCATCGATCGAACGCCGGGTTTATTGCGTAAATATTTCTCTGATCCATCTTCTCCATAGCGAGTCGGAGACCTTCTCCGAAGCGCTGATAATGCACCACTTCCCGCTCACGCAGATAGCGCATTACATTGTTCACATCAGGATCATCGCTCAGGCGCAGAATATTATCGTAAGTGACACGGGCTTTTTGCTCAGCAGCAAGATCTTCGTTCAAATCTGCGATCACGTCGCCTTTGACCTGCAGACTTGCCGCCGTCCATGGGAAACCGGAGGCAGCCGTCGGATACACACCGGCGGTGTGATCCACAAAATAAGTGTCGAGACCTGCGCGTTTGATCTCTTCCGGTGTCATTTCTCTCGTCAGTTGATGGATCACAGCTGCAACCATCTCCAAATGGCCAAGCTCCTCGGTGCCAATATCGGTGAGCAAGCCTTTCAACTCTGCATAGGGCATGGAATAGCGCTGACTTAAATAACGCATCGACGCCCCGAGTTCTCCATCAGGTCCGCCGTACTGACTTATGATGAATTTGGCAAGCGCCGGATTGGGATTCTTGATCTTTACCGGATATTGAAGTTTCTTTTCATAGACAAACACGGCTTAACCTCCCATTCTTGGGCTGTAGTCCCACGGCCAGGGATCTTTCAGCCATGCGAATTCCTGCATTCCCAGCATATCTTCTTGCCGAATCACTCCGCAGCGCCTCACATATCGCTCGCGGGCCTCCTGCTTCAGTGCCAGAAAGCTTTGATACAGAGCAAAGGCTTCATCATCGTCGGCATGGGTATCCAGATATAGCTCCATCTCATCTGTGACAAAATCGATCGCCATCATTTCTGTCAGCGGCGTGGACGCCAGCTCATCATTTACAAGATTCATAAACGGCAGATCCAGTCCCGGGAACAAAGTGCCCCGGGCCAACGCCTTCTCTGATTCATAAGTCGGTTCGGACGATTTCTGCATAGGGACATAAGCCGCAGCCAAAGGTGCCGGATCCGGCAGATTTCCATATCTGTAAGCATTCTCTCTTAAGGTTTTATTCACGCTGATTCCTCCTGTATGGTATTGAGGAAAGCCCCAAGCCATTCTATGCCAGGAACAATAAAATGCCACCAGACGGCTCCTGATGGCCGCCTGGTGGCGTTTTGTTTATTGGATCATTGCGGAGAAGTCCGCTTCACTGATGATAGGGATCCCGAGGGCTTCCGCTTTCGTGAGCTTGCTGCCTGCGTTCTCCCCCGCTAAGACATAGTTTGTTTTCCTGGATACGGAAGAGGAGGTTTTCCCTCCATAGCTTTCAATAATCGCCGAAGCCTCATCCCGCGTATAGGTGCTAAGCGCTCCGGTCAAGACAAAGGTCAAACCGGCGAAGCGATTATCCAGTTTCTCCTCGTGGCTTGTAAAATCCAGTCCGGCCTCCCGCAGCAATCGGATCTGGTGCTGAGACTGCGGATTTTGGAACCACTCTATGATATAATCCGCCGTCACAGCGCCGATATCCGGAATCGCTGTCAGTTCCTCAGCGCTCGCTTCCATCAGGCTGTCCAGATCCTCAAAGCAGGAAGCCAGGACTTTGGCTGCCTTCTGTCCAACCTGACGGATGCCAAAAGCACAGAGAAGTCTGGCAAGTCCTGCGTGCTTGCTCTCCTCAATGGCGGCCAGCAGCTTCTGGGCGGATCTTTTCCCCATGCGTCCCTGGCCGACCAAAGAATCCTCCTGGAGATAATACAGATCTGCCGCAGACGATACAAGCTCCCGATTGATCAGGCTCTCACAGACAGAGCTCCCAAGACCATCGATATCCATAGCTTCTTTGGAGGCAAAGTGTGTGAGATTGCGCAGGCGCTGCGCAGGACACTCCGGACTGGTACAGCGCAGAGCCGCCCCATCTTCATCCCGAACGACAGGGGATCCGCACTCCGGACAAAAAGCAGGCAAACGATAAGGCGCCGCATCAGCCGGTCGCTTTTTCATATTGACGGAGAGTACCTCAGGAATGATTTCCCCGGCTTTTTGCAGCAGGACCGTATCTCCGATGCGAAGATCCAAACGGTCGATATTATCTTGATTGTGGAGTGTCGCAGCCGAGACGGTAGTCCCGGCCAGGCGAATGGGCTCCACAATGACTTTGGGAGTCAGGACGCCCGTCCGTCCCACCTGAACGAGGATATCCACTACCCTGCTCTCTTTCTTCTCCGGCGGATATTTGAATGCCACCGCCCAACGGGGGGCTTTTGCCGTACTGCCCAAATCGATGCGCTGCTGGAGGGAATTGATCTTGATTACAGCCCCATCCATATCATAGGGCAATTCATCCCGGTATTCGCCGAGCCATTCGATCCGCTCCACGCAGTCATGGATATTGTCATAGCGCGAATAGGCCACCACCGGAAAGCCCATATCCCGCATGGCATCCAGTGTCTGTGCGTGAGTCTGATATACCGTGTCGGAATCATACTGCATGTTAAAACAGATGATATCCAGTTTTCGTGAAGCGGCAACTTTCGGATCCAGCTGACGCATAGAGCCCGCCGCTGCGTTTCTGGGATTGGCAAGCAGCTGTTCGCCATTCAACTCCCGCTGGCGGTTGAGCTCTTCAAAGACCGCCTTGGACATATAGACCTCGCCGCGGACGATCAAGCGCTTTGGTGCGTTTTCTATATGCAGCGGAAGAGATCTGACCGTTCTGAGGTTCTCCGTCACGTTCTCTCCGATGAGCCCGTCACCTCTGGTTGCGCCGCGCACAAAGACGCCGTCCTCGTATTCCAGGGACATGGAGAGGCCGTCGATCTTCGGCTCCACCGTGTAATCATGCTTGCCAGGAATCAGGCTATCCATGCGTTCTCCAAAGGAGAACAGTTCATCGTAAGAAAAAACATCAGTCAAGCTTTCCAGCGGCACCTGATGCCGTACCTGCTCGAATTGGGAAAGAGCTTCCCCGCCTACACGCTGTGTGGGAGAGTCGGGGGTAACCAGCTCCGGATGTTCCGCCTCAAGCTGCTTGAGGCGGTTCATCAGCATATCATATTCATAATCAGAGATTTCCGGGGCATCTAGCACATAATAAAGCTTGTTATGCCGCTCCAGCTCTCTGCGAAGCTTTAAGATTTCTTTTTGAGCGTCCATCTTTTGTGCTCCTTGTCACTGTAAATGAAAATAGGTCTCCGGGACCTGCCCCACCACCATGGTATCGGCAATCAAAACATCTGTGGAGACCTGGGTGCTTTCCGTTCCCCACGGGATCAAAACGTCGATATCGACAACCACATGCAGATTGATCTGATGTTTGGTCTGGTTGATGCCCGCTGTTAAAACATTGTTGCTGAATTCCACCCGGGATGACGTAAGCATGATGATCTGCACGGGAACAGACGGCCCCCGCCCCATCAAAAGGCTGACGCCGGATAGATTCCCGATGGGAATGGACACGGTCAAGACCCGGTTCTCGGTCGATCCGATCACCCGTTCCAGGATCTCGGCGGAGAGCGCATTGATGTGCGCCATATCGCTTCTGATCGCGGTGATCTCTCCGGCATCGTTTTTTTCTACATGCACGAAATAACCGGGAGTATAGTCCTCTTCCAGCATGATTTCCTCAATCACGTGATTAATCTGCCCCATTACCGCGTCACTGGCGTCGGAAACCGCGATCTGCGAAGACAGCTCTTTGAGAAAGATACCGGCCAGAGCGAGAAAAAGCAGCGCGACTGACAAAAACACGAGGAAAGGGATCCCTGGAAAACGGCGCCGCACTTCGTTTTCCTGGCTTGGGTGGATATATCTGGGTACGTGTCTTCTCGGACTTTTGAAATACATGGAGCCACCTCCCCATGTATTCTATGCGCCATTACTCGTCCAACATTGCACTGACTGCCATCATTACGCCCAATTTGCCGGACTCATATGTCAATCCACCCTGCATATAAACAGAATACGGCTCCCGAATCGGCCCGTCCGCTGAAAGCTCGATGGACGATCCCTGTACAAAAGCGCCGGCCGCCATAATGACCGGGCAGTCATACCCGGGCATGGGCCAGGGCTCCGGCGTCACATAGGAATCCACCGGCGCTCCCGATTGGATGCCAAGACAAAACCGTTTCATCCGTTCGGGGCTGCCCAGTTTGACGTTCTGGATGATATCCGAACGCTTCTCCTGAACCCCCGGGGACGTTTCGATCCCAAGTTCCTCCATCATGGCCGCACAGAAAACAGCTGTTTTCAAGGCCTGCGCTACGATATGGGGCGCCATAAAAAAACCCTGATACAAAAGCCTGTTATTCCCCAGCGTGGAGCCGCATTCTCCACCGATGCCGGGGGTAGTCAAGCGCATGGCCGCCCGCTCCACCAGCTCCGCTTTGCCGGCTATGTAGCCGCCGGTGGGTGCGATGCCGCCCCCTGGATTTTTAATCAAGGAACCTGCAATAATATCTGCGCCCACTTGGGTCGGCTCGATCACACCGGTAAACTCACCATAGCAATTATCCACCATAATATGTGCTCCGGGATTTACCTGACGGACCGTGTCACAGATCAAGCCGATCTCTTCAACTGTGAGCGCCCGTCGGTCCTCGTACCCCCGGGAACGCTGGATCATCACGCCGGTCACCTTCGGGTCAGCGGCCGCCGCTCGGATCGCTTTATAATCCGGATCCCCATTTTCGGTCAAATCGACCTGCGCATAATGGATCCCATAAAACTTGAGCGATCCGAAATGCTCACCGTTGATACCGATGGCGCTTCGCAGCGTATCATAAGGCATTCCAGTCACGGCGAGGACTGTCTCACCGGGTTTGGAGAGGGAAAACATGGCGGCAGTAAGCGCATGGGTCCCATTGACAAAGCCCAATCGAACCAGGGCTGCTTCTGCATCAAACACCTGTGCGTAGATCCGATCCAGGGTCTCTCTGCCCAGATCGTCATATCCGTAGCCCGTTGTGCCGCCAAAGCAACTGTCGGAAACCTTCTGCGCCTGAAAGGCCTCCATGACCTTGCGTGTATTGCTCTCCGCCACCCGATCAATCTCAGCAAATCGAGTCGTACACCGCAGCTCCGCGCGGGCCGCCATCTCATAGACTTCCGGCCTGATATCAGTTATTTTCATTATCTTTTAACTCCATAACAAGCTGCTTGAAGAGATTGCCTCTGGATTCGAAATTCTTGAACCTGTCAAAAGAGGCACACGCGGGAGACAGCAGGACGATATCCCCAGCTTCAGCATACGCAGCCGCGGTATGCACGGCCGCTTCAAATTCCGGTTCTTCAACAAGCGGTACCTTAGTGGCATCATAGTAGGGCGAGGAGACGATGGCGTCCCGGATCTTCGCAGCAGTATCGCCGGTCAGAATCACACGCTTTGCGTTTTGGCAGAGCTCATCCCCCAAAGAATCAAACGGGATGTGCTTGTCATATCCGCCCACGATAATGATGGGTTTCTTTTTCAGAGCATGCAGCCCGGCGATCGTCCTGGTGGGGCTGGTCCCAATGGAATCGTTGATAAAGGTAACGCCGTTCAGCTCCCTGACGTGCTCCAGGCGGTGCGCAACGCCGCCAAAGCGCATCGCCACATCTCTGCAGATCTCGGCGCTCACGAAGCCTCTGACGGCCTCAAACGCGGCGAGATAATTGAGCAGATT
>JAEEGL017332332.1_pt1 | contig 15340 bp, 9 predicted proteins | sample 9134231 | NCBI WGS metagenome assembly JAEEGL01 (sample SAMN16246548, study PRJNA631951) | gut metagenome | biome: gut microbiome; feature: rumen; material: fiber-attached | host: Bos | place: Iran: Karaj | collected 2018-10 | reverse complement strand
CTTTTCTTAAATACTCCACGATGGAGCATCCAAAGTATTTTTTAAATTCTCTGATTAAATGGACATGGCTGTAGTTAGAATAGTTAACAACATCAGATACTGTCCATGAAATGTGTTCCTGACGGTGCATCTCTGCAATTAAGTCTAATAACCATCTCGGATTGTTGCTAACCACATTAAATAATTGGTCAATAACAGTGTTGAAAATCAAACTGGTGATATAGTTCATAATCATCAATTGTTTTTGTTCATCAGCGTTATTGTATAAAAGACAATATGTTTCGATTTTATTTACATAAATATCACTCATAGAGATACTTATCTCATCGTAATTCAATAAGTCTTCAAAGAAGGTGTCTGAGTAACTATTTGCCCATCTTTCAATTGCTTCGCATTTTACCATAATGTTCAAATGAGATGCAGTGGTGCTTGTTTGCTGTAACATATGCAAATCATTTGGCCTAATGATGATGATTTGACCTCTATTAATTAATTCTTCTTTGCCATTGATGGTGTGTTTATATTGACCAGTAAGGACGATTAAAAACTCCCAGTAATTGTGTGTATGCAATATGGGGAAGTCGTGATAAAGGAGATTGTAGGCAAAATCTTTGCTAGGATCCGCGAAAGCATCAGCGTATAAGTTTTTCATAGATTTATTATTTAAGGAAATATAAAAAAATACAAGTTTCAACAAATTTTGAATAATGTATTATTTACTAATGAGTAGTAAAATAAAAGTTACTTAAAACCATGCCTTTAATTGAGATAAAAAACTTAAATGTTTCCTACTATAACAACTCGCAAGAGATAGTGGCGTTAGACAATATCGATGTCACTTTTGAGGATGTAAAGATAACGGCGATTATCGGTCCTTCAGGATCTGGCAAAAGTACGTTAATTAGAACCATCTGTGGGTTTCTTGATTATGAAGGAACCATCCTTTTTAATCACGAGAATAGTGCAACGATTAACTATAAGAAAAGAAATACTTCTTATGTCGATCAAGCGATAACTCTCAACCCTCATTTAGATGTTTATAACAACATCGCTTCTCCTTTAATTATTAACAAAGTTAATCGTATGGAGATTGATAAGAAAATTAAGAATATGTTATCTGATTTAGATATCAGTAAATGTCTATCTTTATTTCCTTCACAATTATCCGTAGGACAAGCACAAATGGTTTTATTAGCTAAGGCTATTATTAAGAATCCTGATTTATTACTATTAGATGAAGCTTTTAGCAATCTTGATCAATCCAATAAAAATCGTTTTTTTAATCTTATTAGAGAACAACAAAAATCACACCCTATGACAATTCTATTTATCTCTCATAAATATGAAGAAATACAATCTCTTGCTGATAGGGTAGTGGTTTTAGAAAAAGGTAAAGTTAAGGAAATTATCAATAAAGAAGATAAAAAGTTTATCTCTTTAAAAGAAATGATGGAAAATAGTGGTGATGAATTCTAATCTTCCAGTTACCAGAAAAAGTCAGTTTAAACACATTATCCAATTCCGTTGGAAATTCTTGTTTTTGATGGGCGGCATCTTAGTTCTTTTTGCCATCCCATTATTAGCATCATTGTTCATTAAAGATTTGAAGGCGATATCGATTGTCAGCGTATCGGAAGGCCATGATGTGGGCGCATTATTTATAAATGATTTGTTTTATGCCGTATTTATAATTCCTTTCTCAATTGTCTTTTTTGTCGGTCTATCTGGCGTTTATTACATCATTCGAAAATACATTTGGGCCGATGGTGTAATCTTTAAATATGATTTCTTTTTTGGCATCAAACAAAACTGGAAACATTTTGCCATTACAGGTTTTTTGTTCTCTCTAATTTTCTATGGTCTATATCTCGCAACAGTCTATATTGAAATACCATTCTTGAGATATCTACCTCTAGCGGTTTGTTTTATTTTTATCTATCCAGTATTTTTGGTTCATATGAATCTCACAGTTATTTATAAAAATAACTACTTAGCCCAATTTAAGAATGGATTTGTCCTATATGTGAAGAGATGTTTTGTCTATTTGCCCCTCTTCTTGTTAGCGATTATCATCCCTTGTGTTTTTATGATTTTCTCTATTCCGTTAATCGTTAAATATGTGGTTTTATTTGCCTTAATTTATTTATTTATACCCCTCTATGTTTTGTTGATTAGTGAATATTCCATTCATGTATTTGACGAAAACATCAACAAGATTAATCACCCAGATTTATACAAAAAAGGCCTCTTTGAATAGGTCGGCTATGATAAAAAATTACAAGAAATTGATATTAGTCAAACTTTAATCGCGTGTGTGCATAGTTTATAATAATTCATAGATATTTGTTTTGGAGATTTGTTTTATGAAAAGCAGAATTAATATTTCGCGACTCCTTATTGCTATCGTGTGCTCATCTTGTTTGATGGGTGTTTCCGCATGTAAAAAGAATAAAGGTGCCCCCCATTCGAAAGATGGGAAAGCCGTTATTAACATCGGCACATACGATGGTGGTGTTGGCTATGAATGGATTAACACTATATGCGCAAAGTTCAATGAACAATTCGCAGATTACACTGACGCAACCCTCGAATCGATGGGTTTAAAGGGTGTGGAATTTAGAGTGGATCCTAATGAAAGTTACTATGGTGAAAATTTAGAAAGTGGTTTGACCGCAGACATTTACTTTACCGAAATGGTTGACTATGCCTACTATGCCAGAAAAGGCCTCTTCTTAGATATTACTGATGTTGTTACCTCTGACTTAGCTGACTGTGGTGACACCGGTTCTATCGAAGATAAACTAGATGACAACTTCAAAACATTCTTAAAATGTATCGATAACAAATATTATGGTCTTCCATTCTATGAAGGCTTCTATAACTTAATGTATGACGTCGATTTGTTTGATAGCGAACGTTTATTCTTCGACGAAGAAGGTGTCATTGGTGAAACCAGTGAAAGCACAAACTTATCTAAAGGCCCAGATAATGTTGCAGGTACATGGGATGATGGCTTACCACGTACATACGAAGAATTCGATGTCTTGATGGATAATTTAAGTGGTAGTTATACACCTATCGTTTTAACGGGTGGCACAACTAGTTATGTGAATAGATATATTCAAAACCACTTTGTTAATTACGAAGGCAAAGAACAATCATTGTTAAATTACACATTTAATGGTTCCGCAAAGAACTTAGGCACCGTTGAACAAAATGATAACAACATCGTTGTTACTAAAGACGCAATCGCCACTAATATTAGTCAATATAGCGAAGGCGTGGAACTCCAAAGACAACTTGGTAAATACTACGCTTTAGATTTCTTAAAGAATCACATGATGAACGGCAGCTTAAGAACTGCCTCTAACCACAAAGAAGCACAAAAAGATTTCATCTCCACCAAATATGGCAACAACAGAAAAGACTATGCCTATGGTCTTATCGTTGAAGGTTCCTGGTGGGAAAATGAAGCCGCCACATATTTGAAGGCCGATGAATCCAAAGGCGGTGGAAAGCTCAATCGTCGCTTTGGCATCTTACCAATTCCCAAAGTTTCTGAAGAACAATTAGGAGAAAAACAAACCGTCATTTCTCTTAACTCATCCTTCTGTTTTGTGGCCAAAAACACTGTATATCCTGAACTTTCTAAGCAAGTTTTGAAGTTTTTCCACACAAATAAGTCACTTTCTTCCTTTACTACAAGCACCTCTACCACAAGAGCGTTCACCTATACGATTGAAGAATCTGACGCTCCAAACTGTTCATATTTCGCTCGTCAATTAATTGAGATGAAAAAGACATGTGATATCGTTTATCCATATTCCTCTGATAGTCATGTCTTAGATAAGAAAACATATTTCTCAATGGATAAATATCCCTGGTCCATCGGTGTGACAACATCCAACGCTTTTGATCAATTCAATAACAATCTCGAAACGCCAGTTTCCTACTTCAAGAAAATGTATACATACGCGAACAATTGGTGGAACAAATAACAAAACATGACTAAGGCATTACTTGGTAGCCACAATCGAAAAAGCAAAGTAAAAACAAGCACGAGAGACGCTATATTTTTCTACGCTTTAATCATCCTACCAGTAGTGCAATTTCTTATTTTTTACATATATGTAAACTTCAATAGTATCTTAATGAGTTTTCAAAGATACGATAGTACTCAGGCCGACTTTATCTTTTTATCTGATAACATTTTTAAAAACTTCCAAGGCGTCTTTGAATTAACAAACCTCGGCTTAGATTTAGGAAAACTTATTCTTAACTCTGTTATTCTGTGGGTGTGCATTGTTGTCTTTGGAACTGTTCCCGCAATTATCTTTTCTTACTACATCTACCGTAAAAGAGCTCTTTGCCATTTCTTTAAGTTCTTCTTGTTCCTACCAAGTATCATTCCCTCAATCTTGTTAACTACTATTTTTAAAGGTTTCATGATTGACTATGTCTCTAACATCATGCAAGTCTTTGGTACTACTTTTAAAACTAGTAGTGGTCTCCTAGATCCATATTCAAATACCGCATTCCCCATATTACTTGCTTATTACATTTGGATTTCTTTTGGTTCGCAAGTTTTGTTCTACACAAATGCGATGGCCCAAATATCCCCGTCCTTATTAGAAGCTAGTCAAATTGATGGATGTAGTGAATCAAGAACTTTATTACATATTGTTTTACCGAGTATTTTACCAACAGTAAAAACATTTATCATAGCTAGCATCGCTGGATTATTTACTAACCAAATGATGTTATTCAATTTCTATGGTGTCATAGATAATGCACCGAGAATTGCTACAATTGGTTATTTCATTTATTCAATGGCCGCGCCTGGTCCATCTAATTACGATAATTATCCCCTTATGGCGGCCTTCGGCCTTTGCTGTTCCGTTCTCGCTATTGCCGCTATATTTGGTGTCAATAGAGTGTTTAAGAGGTTTGAAAAATGATGAAAAGGATAAATAACAAAGTACATCATAAGACAAGCCCTCTATTCGTTATTGTTTTTATCGTACTCATTATCTATGTCGTCGTTTTATTAATCCCATTGATTTGGGGATTATTTATCTCATTTGTTTCTAGAGATGCTTATAGTGAGTATTTACATAATCCTTTAACATTACCGACAAGTTATTCATTTATGAATTACATCAACGGTTTTAATGACTTCAACATCAAACCGGTTGGTTCATATACCGAACAAAACATCTTTGAGATTTTAGGACAAACATTGATTTATTCAATTAGTTGTTCGTTAGCAGCGACTATTGTTCCATGCATATGTGCGTATGCCGCAGCGAGATATAATTTCAAGTTCGGCAAAGTCATCTATGGTATTGTGATTGTCACAATGGCTATACCTATCGTTGGTAACTTGCCATCTGAAATCGTCGTGGCTCAAAGACTAGGAATCTTTGATAACCTTTGGTTATTCTGGATTATGAAAGCCAACTTCCTCAGCATTTATTTCTTATTGTTCCATTCCATCTTTAAAGGTATTCCGATGGCGTATACAGAGGCCGCGAAAATCGATGGTGCTAGCAACTTTAAGATTATGATTAACTGCATTATGCCGTTCGCTTTTGGAACCATTGGAATCGTGTTCCTACTTAATTTCATTAACTTCTGGAACGATTATCAAATTCCTTACTACTATTTACCATCCTATCCAGTGGTGGGAACAGCAGTATTTAATTTCTCACTCCACACCGAGAAGTTTGGTGGCATCCCTCAACTTATCGCCATGATATTCATCGTCGCTATACCAATCATTGCTTTAGCAATCGCTTTTAATAAGAAGTTGATGAGCAATTTATCCGATGGAGGCATTAAAGAATGAGAAAGAGAGTTAGTACTATTCTTTTAGCCTTAGCTTCTTTCACATTGTTGGCTTTTGGACCAGCGATGAGGTTTAACATTGCTTTTGAACAAGGTGTAGCGCTACCTAACGAAGTTACTATTGGAACCAGTCTTAATGTCGCGATGGTGGACATTGAACACAATGGCGAAACCAAAACTGCGACATCTTGTCTAGTTCACACCCCTTCAGGTGCGGAAATTAATTCAACAAAGATCAATTTCTCTGAACCAGGTAAATATTTATTTGAATTCTCTGCGATGTTTGGCGAAGAAAAAGTCACCAAATCTTTAGAGACCATCTCAGTACGCACACCAGCGAGCATGTTCTCAGTTTCTAACGCTACAGTGAGTCAAGGTTCATTTGCTTATAATGACAAACTTGATGCATCCGTGGGAGTTGAAGATTATAAAGGTGTTAAAGTCACCTCTCGTGATGGCGGGACAGTGACGTTTAATAAGGTTTTAGACTTCACAAACTCCACAAAAACCGCCTCTTTTATCGATTTTATTGTCGAACCATCCACTTTAGGGGCCTATGACATCGGTGAAATAATTGTGACTTTAACCGACGCTGATGATCCAAATAACAAGGTGGATATTAGATATGTTGATGGTCTAGCAGGTTCAGGCAATCAGATGCGTTTAACATATGCGACGGCCAGAGCCACTGGACAAAACTATGCTGGTTATGAAAACTGGTCTGGTCAGTGGCATATTAATAATGACCAAACTGGCACCGCGACATTCTTATCATTAAGAGGTCTTGATGAGCAAATCATCAATTCCTTTGGAGTGGGCTATTTGAACTCTCAGTTATTCTTTGACTACTCATCCAAACAAATTCTTGTAAAGTCAGAATACACTGTCGTGGATAGCACAGTTCTTATCAATGATTTAGATAACACGAATATATACCCAACCAATCCATGGTCAGGATTTAAGAATAATAGGGCGATTTTATCAATCACCACAAAAGATGTCGCTGGTACAGGCGGTAAATATATCATTAAATCCATTTTTGGATATGACCTCTCACAAGAATTATTAAGAGATATTAAAGCACCAAAACTATCGATCGATTTCGATGGTAATGATAGAGATAATTTGCCACTTGCCAAAAAGAATAATACCTATCCGATTTTCAAGGCTGATGTCTTTGATAATTTTGATGACGACTTATTGTTAAAAACCAATGTCCAGTTCTATGACAAAGGTAGTCATACCTATATGGACATTAGAAATGATGGTAGTAGATTTACCACCAGTTATTATGGTGAATATTTAGTGTCCTATTATTGCGCTGATAGAACCGGAAATATTGTCCAAGATTCTTATAAAGTTAACTGCTCAGCAGCAGTCCAAGATTTAGTTATTACTGTTCCCGAAGACAGCGCTACCCATAGAGCGTACGATAGAGTAGAACTTTGTTCTATGGATGATGTTATTATCAATAACGCTCAAGGAAGAGTGACATTAAAGAGATACTTAATTGATCCAAATGGCGATGCCACTGAATTAACAAATGATTACTTCGTTCCTACAACCATTGGTGTCTATAAAGTGAAATATATTGTCAGTGATATCTATGATAGTCCAGTGACTAAAATCATAGATTTTAATATTCAAAACATTGAACATCCAATCATCGTTGATAGCATTATTTTGCCTGCAGTTATGATTAATGGTCAGTACTATGACATTCCATCTGTTTCCTGCAAATATCCAAGTGGTAATTCCATCTTTGATGGCACGGTTGATGTCTATGTTAATGGAGCAATTTTCACTGATGAGAAATTACATGTGACATCATTAAATGATATCGTTATTGATTTTGTTCCTCAATCATCTATGGAACATAAGCAATCCTTTACCATTAGAGTGGTGGAAGGCAATGATTCCGATGGAAAGATTATTAAGAGTAATTACTTCTATTCTGATGATTCTAACTACGTAGTGGAAAACATTAAAAACAAAGCTATGCAGTTTACCACCAACAGTGAATCAAAGATTAACTTTATTAAATCAATTTCTTCTAATGACTTGTCATTATCCTTTGGTTTAGATGATGAGACAATCGCCAATTACGATAGTTTCAATATTGTAATCAGAGATAAGAATTATCCAGATAACACCGTGACATTAAAAGTTGTACCAAGTGGTAACAACCTTAAACTTTATACACCTCATGAAAGCATTCCTCGTGAATTAGCATGTGATAGTAACAAACAATTTGAACTATATTATCGACCATATAACAAAGCATTGCGTGATATTAATTATAAAGACATTTGTCAGATTAAATATTTCGATAATGGTGCTGATTTTGCGGGATTTTCTGATGAAGTTTACATCTCTTTTGGCTTTGAAAATCTCACCAATATCTCAAATGTTTCGTTGTTATTCATCAACAATCAATCATTTAAGACCTCAATCGTGAAAGATAATGCTGGTCCTCAAATAATTACTGATAGCAATTTGAACTGGGCGAATGAACTAGGTGAAGAAATTACTATCGCTAAGGCTAAAGCTTATGATGTCCTTTCTTATGTTGAATATCTATCTGTCACCATGACCGATAGCACAGGCAATAAGATTTTAAATAACGCTGACGCGTCAAAGGATTATAAAGTCACCCTTAGTAAGTACGGTAACTATCGTATTGAATATAGTTCTAGAGACGGTAACAGTAGAACATCTATCCGTTCATATACTATTTGTTGTATTGAAAATGAAAAACCAGAATTAACAGTTAATTTAACTGTAAAGGATGAATATGCAGTTGGTTCCGTTTTCACTCTTCCAACATATTCATTTAATGACAATTCAAAGAATTGTACTTTAGACATCTCCTTATATCTACCTAGTGGTCAAGGTATTGCCATTGAACACGATGAAATGAGAGATGGAGAAATTTATAAAGAGAACTATTTGGATGTTGATTACTATTCTAGTGAATTAGTGCAAAGCAACAACTCCATTAAATTATATAAGGCCGGCAAGTATACACTTAGATATTTAGTGGTGGATGCATATGGCAATGTGAATTTACAAGAATTCATTTTGAATGTGAGGTAATGGTGTGATGAAGAGCAATTTTAACAAACTATTATATATTCCATTACTCAGTATGCTTTTGGTTTCATGCAATAACACCAAAATTGTTTATGAATATAATGTCGTGGAGAAGGTGAAACTTGTTTCTAATAACGTTTCTGATTATCAACTAGTCATACCAAATTCCTCAAATGAATATATCGGTTTAGCGGTTAGTGAATTTGTCGATGTTATGAAACAAGCCAGCGGTGCTTCTTTCACCGTTATTGATGAATCCGTAAAAACAGTGAATAACGCATTACCATATATTTCCTTTGGTAATACGGTGTTGAGCACTAATAAGGGTGTTTCTATGCCCGATGATAAAGAATATCTCAATAGTGGATATTACATCGTAAATAAAGACAACAATGTCTATGTTCTTGCTGATGATAATTACAACCTTGAAGGTGTTTTATATGGAACATATAGGCTATTAGAAATCTTAGTTGACTACAAAGCCTATGCTGATGATGAAATCTATGTCAAAGAATCAGATGATGTTTATTTACCCGCGATTGATGAATCCTATGTTCCAACCTTTGATGAACGTGAACTTGGATATAAAGAATTAATCACCAACAAGACTTTAGCGTCTCGCTTAAGACTCTTTAATAAAGAGACTGATAAGAGATGGGCATTACATGGCCATACCTCTACAAACAAATATCACAATCTCTTGAATCAAGAGATCTATCATGACGAACATCCAGAATGGTTTGCGGACGCTTCCGCAGACACCTTCTATCAACTATGTTATACCGCGCATGGTGTGGACTATGATGGCATGGTCAATGAGATGGCTAAAAACTTATATAACAATTACATTATCAAGAATTCAACCGCTCAATACTTTATGATTGGCCAAGAAGACAATAGAGCGTTCTGCACTTGTGATGCTTGCCAAGTCAAGAGTCATCAATATGGTTGCGATGGCAAGGTCAGTGGTCTTATCGTTTTATTCTTAAATGATGTCATCGATAAAGTCGAAAGCATTATGAGAGAAAATAATGATACTGAAAATCTTAATAGAGATATTAGATATGTGTTCTTTGGATATAACCAATCCATCAAACCATTCAAGAGTGATTTAATCGTGCCAAATAAGAAACTTTATATCGAATTTGCGCCAATTGAGCTGGATTTTGCTAAAGATTTCCAAACTGGCGCCACCAATAGCGAGCTCGCTTCTTGCCTTGAGCAATGGGATGAAATTCTCGATGGCAGAATCGTCGTTTATTCCTATGATGTGAACTTCAAGAACTTCTTGATGAATTTCAACAACTTTGGTTCCTTTAAACCATATCTTGAAGAATATCAAAAACATCATGTGAAGTATTTCTATTCACAAGGCGCTGTTATTAATAATGTGACAGGTTTAACCAATATGCGCTTATTTGTGGAAAGCCAATTGTTATGGAACATTGACCAAAACTACGAAGACCTCGTTCATGAGTTTATGGAACATTATTATAAAGATGCCGCGGAGAGCCTTGAGTTATATTACAAGATTACTAGAGATAGATACACTTACTATGTAAATAGCACTCAAACTGTGTGTGGTATCAAGAGTGAAATTGTCGATAATCTTGAATGTTGGAATAAGCCCACGATTGATGCTTTACATAACGCCTTAAAAGAGGGATTAAAAGCCATTGAAAAATATCAAGGTGTAGATGATGAACTTTATACAAAGTTGTACTATCGAATCAAACGAGAAATGATTACCACATATTATGTGTTGATTAGTTATTATTCTGATTTCTTCAGTCAGGATGCTTTAGAAGAGATGAAGGCTGATTTCAATTACTTGGTTAATTACTTCAAACTAACCAAGATATCGGAAGCCGGTTCGGGAATTGGATTTTAATGGGTGGTAGCGTTATGAATAAGATTATTAAATCCATTGCCTTTTTTATTCTCACCAGTATGCTTTCATGCTGCTCTAGCAAAGTGCAAGTGATTCATGAAGATGTCCTTGATCCAGTCGATATCATATTAAGTGACAAAGAAAAAGTTTTAGCCGTTGGAGAAACTTATCAAATTGATGCGACATATTTTGTTGAAGAAGGAAATGAACAAAAAGTTAACTTCTCATATTTAAGTTTAAATGAGAGTGTCGCCACTGTATCTAATACCGGTTTGGTGGAAGCTTTAGGCATCGGCGAAGCCATTATCCAAATCACTTATGAGAAATCCAAATCTTTATTAAAGATAATTGTCGAGGAAAAAGAAGAATCCGCTTTACTGGGATTAACTATTTATGATGATTTCATTTCATTATATGAAGATGACCAGTATGAATTCAGATATGCCGCCAAATTAAATGGCAAAACAGTCGATTTAACGGCCGTTTATTCTAATTATGATAATTCAATCATCAGTATCAATAACAACGTTATTACTGCCTTAAATGCCGGCTCAACATCTGCGAAGATAAGTGTTACTTATGGGCAGATGACTGCCGAGAAGATTTTTACCGTTTCTGTGAAGCAACCAACATATTATTTGGCATGTAATTATGAAAGTACACAAGTAGTCGTGGGCGAAGAAGATTTAGCGGTCACCTATTGTTTAAACTTTGGTCCTAACTTTGTGAGAAACATTCCTTTATCTGAATTACACCCCGATATTTCTGACGAAGAAATTGCCACTATTGAGAACGGTGCAATAAAAGGTTTGAAGAAAGGCTATTTTGATTTAGGTGTTTGGTATAATGTCCCTGAAAATGGTGCAACCATCACCTCCATAGATTCATTTAGATGTAGAGAAAGATATAGTGTTAAATCTTTTGATTTAGATGAGACTATTTATGTTCTTGATGGCGACAAAATTAACTATGTGCCCACAAACGAAGATCCCAATCTCGTTTTTGATGCTTGGTTAAAAGATGGTAAAGAATTTGATGAACCAGTGGAAAGTGATTTAAGACTTGGTGTGAGATGGAGAATCAACGAATTCAATTTTGCCCAAGATGTAAGAGGCGCGAGATCCTTTGCGCCTAGTGAAGGCGAACACGGAGAAACCATCAACGCTGTTTACTATAATGACAACGATATTTTCAAAGATGGATTGAAATATGATTTATCAAAGAATTGCCATGATGGAAACGCCACTGAAGACATCATTGCTTATATCTATTTACCCAAAATGGACTACAGAAAGGCCACAAAAGTGACATATTTCTGGAAAACTAACGGTTATGTCACTATCGATATAGACCACTGGTATGGTGGAGCTTTAGCAATGGGTGGAACCATCGATGTGACTTATGATGGTGTTACTTTAACTCAAACAATTACTCAGACTTATGATATTTCTGATCCATTTAGTGGAAGAAGTTATAAGAATGTTTCTAGAACAGTATCATGTAATGACCAAGCGATTATTCAAGGTCAGGATAATTTCCAATCCATATCTTATTGGGCATACACCGATATAACTACGACAAGTTGTATTTATCTATCCAATCCAAATATTTATATTTCTCATGATTATTTGCCATATATTAGATTAGGCAACTATGTTGGCACTGCTTTCTATACCACTGATCCTAATGCTCATTATGATAGTGATGTGAAGAAACCCACAATCATTCAAAATGTGTCCGCAAGCGGTAATCCAAATGATGATTATTTGTATTATTATCAAGACCGTCAATATAGCGAGCAGATGGGCTATACACACTGTCGCGCCGACTATACATTAACGGTACCTGCTATTAATTTTGCAAAGCAAGATACCGCGATTATTATGCCTTATAACATTGAAGGCGGTTTCTATATCGGCTTCGATGAAAGCAAAGCAACCACCGATTGTACTGGCCAAGTTCACTTTGATTATAAAGTGGCAACTGGACTAGTTATTTCATTACGCTCTGAAAACGGTGAATTAAGATATAGCTACACTTGTAATGATTCTAATGTCATTAACGGTGTTACTGGATTTACTTTCCCAGTATGCTATTCCACACATTGTTTCCAAAGAGGTTTGATGTTATATCAACCCAGATTTGTAGAAAAATGTACCAACCATAACTATGTTATAAGCACAGAAGCTATCGGTGTTAAAGTTTGTTCAATCTGTGGTGAAGTTGTTGATTATCACGCTTCTCTTGATGAGATTGATTTTACCGTTTCTACATATGGAGCAGAGGGTGGAAGATGGGCCACTTATGTTCAACCGACCGCTAAAACTATGATTTTTGAAATCACTGAGGGTGGCGCGGAAAATGTAATAAAATTACCAAAAATTAACTTTAATGCATTCTATAATGTTGTCTTTAATTTATCAGGCAATGCTTGGGAATCGAGAGTGGGATTAGAGAGTGGTTCTTATGCTTTCCCAGACAACTATAATTCAGGCAATCCACATACTGGTGTCCTGGGATTTATGAGACATAATGGTGTTTTAGCAGTTACTTTAGAATGTCCTACTGGGATAAATCAATCAATTACTATTGATGATCCCGAAATTATGAACGGCACAAAATCAGTATCAATTTATATGTATTCTACAACCGCGTATAGAACAATAACCGCGGAATTAGTGGAATTAGATTAATTCTAAAAATTGTAATAATTTATCATAAGTTTGTCGCTTTGTATTAAAACTATAGTTTATTTTTCTAATTATCTTTTTTCTTGTTATAACTAAGTTATCAGTTAGTATTTTTACGATGCAAGTTATTTTCTAGGAGGATTATACTATGCGTAAAAAATTTATCGTGCTGTCATTGATTGGCGCAATGGCCACAGGTGCTGCTTTTACTATTGCCCTCGCCAATAAAAACAAATTTACCGCAGTCAGTGGTTCCAGCAACACTTATAACCATTACGAAGCTGTGGCAGCAACATGTACAGCCTATGGAATTAAAGAATATTGGACAGACTGTCGCGGTGATACAACCACAACTCAACCTACTGGTGTGACATTCATTGAAAAAGGTCAACCCACTGCCGAAGATATTCAATTTATTATTGATAATTACGGAACAAACGACGAAAGACTCGTTGCTCCAATTCCACACAGTTATGTCAATAGTGTTGTGACTGATAAGATTGGTTACTTTGGTACAGTTTGTGAACACTGTGGTGTCGCTGGTGGATTATCCGATGACATTATGCAATTAGCAAATATCGATTTTACGCTTGCTACTTATGGCGCGAATGGTGGTAAATGGGGAACCAATGTCCAGCCAACCGCTAAAACAATGACATATGAAGTTACAGCCGGACATGAAGAAAATGAAATCTTCTTACCAAAGATTAACTTCAGTTTATATACTATTGTTTCATTAACATTAACCGGTAATGTCTGGGATGCTAGAGTTGGTTTACAAACTGGTTCTTATGCTTTCCCATATAGTGCTTCTGGTGTCCATAGCGGAACACTATCATTCTCTATTGGCGCTTCTCAAGTAGTGGCCACTTTAGAATGTTCTGATGGCGTGAACCAAAACCTTACTATTACTGATTCCGACATTATCAATGGTAATAAAGCACTTTCACTCTTTATGGTTGCTGATGACGCTTATAGAGCAATCACTATTGAGTTAACCGCTTTAGCTGATTCTTGTGCTCACAACTATGTTGTAGATACTACATGTATTGGTAAAGAAATTTGTTCCGTTTGTGGAGACGCACGCGGAATCGCTAATCCAACAATCGACTTTACCGCTAATTTATATGGTGCTAATACCGTTTACGAATCTTGGGGCGATTATGCACAAGATGGTTGGGTCAGAGCAGATAACGCTGGTTCAGTATCGTTTGTCAATTATCAAGATGGACAGATTTCTACTTATAATTTACCAAAGATTTATTTTGTTGGATTCTCTTCACTAACAATTGATGTTGCCGTTAATTATGGTTTGGTGAAATATTCTCTCGATCATAGTTTCTCATCTGAATTTGAAGTTCCATTTGCCGCATACTCTTTACAAGTGGTGTTTGAAAATATCACCAGTTCCGGTATGACTGTTAAGATCCTTGATGCTTTTGGAACCGCTCAAGTAACAGCCACTTGTTCAGATGCAAATGTTCTTAATGGTTTAGAAAACTATCAAATGTTTGTTAAGGGTAGTGGAAATGTTGGTTGGGATGCATTCTCCAACTTCACATTTGTTGCATAGATTACTCATTAAAATTTAAATCAATTAAAGCCACTATGTGGCTTTTTCTTTCTTTATTTTTCTACACAATCTTAAATTATTAAGACATTCCCTTTGTATAGAATTAAACAATTAAATAAAATAGTAAGAGAGGTCATCGTTATGGAAATCATTAAAGTGCAAAAAGGTTATTTAACTATTCTTACTGGAAAGACAGACATGGGTAAAAGCACAATTACTGTCTTTGACTGTGGTGAAAATTTAAAG
>JAEEGL016753990.1_pt1 | contig 15340 bp, 17 predicted proteins | sample 9134231 | NCBI WGS metagenome assembly JAEEGL01 (sample SAMN16246548, study PRJNA631951) | gut metagenome | biome: gut microbiome; feature: rumen; material: fiber-attached | host: Bos | place: Iran: Karaj | collected 2018-10 | reverse complement strand
TTTGTTTGCGTTTCCCTGCCTTTTTTATGTCCGGTTTCAGATAATCGATGAAGATTCGGAGGAATTCACAATGAAAAAAGTGTTTAGTTTGGTTCTGTCTTTTATGCTGTTTGTTTCCTGTGCCGCAATCGGAACAGGCAATGCGGAAAACAAAAAGATCAATATTGTTGCGACCATATTCCCGATCTGGGACTGGGTGCGTGAGGTTGTCGGCAGCGACGCGGAACATGCAGAGATTACGCTGCTGATGGATAACGGAGTAGATCTTCACAGCTATCAGCCCACAGCGCAGGATATTCTGAAAATATCCACTGCCGATTTGTTTGTATATGTCGGCGGGGAAAGCGACGAATGGGTGGAGGATGTGCTGAAATCGGCTATGAATCCCGGGCTGAAGGTCATCAGCCTGGTGGACGCCATAGGCGAGGAGATCAAAATGGAGGAAATCGTGGAAGGCATGGAGCATGAACATGACCACGATCACGAAGAAGATCACGATCATGAGGACCATGAAGAACATGATGAAGAACTGGATCATGACCATGAAGAGGAAGCGGATGAACACGTCTGGCTTTCGCTGCGCTGCGCCCGGAAACTGACAGCGGCTATTGCAGACATGTTATCCGGGATTGATCCGGCGTCCGGGGAACGTTACCAGGCCAATGCGGCTGCCTATATGGCGAAACTGGACGACCTGGACGGACAGTACGCCGAGACAGTCAGAAATGCCAAATTCAAAACCATCCTCTTTGGCGACCGTTTTCCGTTCCGTTATCTGGCGGATGATTACGGGCTGAACTATTATGCCGCGTTTTCAGGCTGCTCCGCCGAAAGCGAGGCCAGCTTTGCAACGATTCTTTTCCTTACACAGAAAGTCGACGAACTGGGACTGCCTGCCGTGCTGACGATTGAACATCCACGGACGCGTATCGCGGAAACGATTGTACAGAACACCGCAGCCAAAGACCAGAAAATACTGACGCTGGATTCCATGCAGGGAACCACAGCGGCGGATGTTCAGGCCGGTATGACTTATCTGTCCGTGATGCAGGCCAATCTGGAAGTGCTGAAGGAAGCTCTGAACTGAAAGAATATGCGGGGAACAGGGTTTTCCCTGTTTCCCGCCCCTGGAGGAAGCGGGAAATGGCGCAGCTGACATGCAGCAATCTGAAACTGGGTTACGAGGGACACGTTGTTCTCAGCGGACTGGATTTTTCCGTGGATGCGGGGAACTATCTGTGCATCGTGGGAGAAAACGGCTCCGGGAAAAGCACCCTGATGAAAACCATCCTGGGTCTGCTGAAACCTGCCGGCGGAAAAATTATCTGGGACGAAGGCCTGCAGGAAAACGAAATCGGATACCTTCCGCAGCAGACTGCGATGCAGAAAGACTTCCCGGCCACAGTGCGGGAAATCGTTTTGTCCGGGTGTCAGGGACGTGCCGGAAGGCGGCCGTTTTACAGCAGGGCGGAAAAGGAACTGGCCCGGCAGAATATGGAACGGATGGGGGTTATGACGCTGTCCCGTCGGTGCTACCGGGAACTGTCCGGGGGCCAGCAGCAGCGCGTTCTGCTGGCGCGGGCATTGTGCGCTACACGGAAGATCCTGCTGATGGATGAGCCGGTTTCGGGTCTTGACCCCAAAGTGACTGCGGAAATGTATGACCTGATCTGCCGACTGAACCAGGAAGGAGTGACCATCATCATGATTTCCCATGATATCACTGCGGCTGTCCGTTATGCTTCCCATATTCTCCACGTGGGCAATGAGTTTTTTTTCGGCACGGCGGATGAGTACCGGAAGAGCAGTCTGGCAGAACGTTTTCTGCTTCCGGAAGGAGGTGCGCTGGTATGATTGAGCAGCTGAGAACCTATCTGAGTATCTCCTTCGTACAGTATGCCATGATTGTCGGTGTGCTGATCGCACTGTGTTCCTCTCTGCTGGGCGTTACGCTGGTACTCAAGCGCTTTTCGTTTATCGGGGACGGTCTTTCCCATGTGGCTTTCGGCGCGATGGCGATTGCCGGAGTGCTGCACCTGACAGACGATATGCTGTTTGTGCTGCCGTTTACCGTCCTGTCCGCGATCCTGCTCCTTCGCACCGGCCAGAATACGAAAATCAAGGGCGACGCAGCGATTGCGATGATCTCAGTCGGCGCGCTGGCTGTGGGGTATCTGCTGCTCAGCCTCTTTTCCACCTCAGCGAACCTGTCCGGAGATGTCTGCACGACGCTTTTCGGTTCCACATCCATCCTGACGCTGACGCAGGCGGAGGTATGGCTTTGCACAGGCCTTTCTGTCGCGGTCGTTCTGATCTTTATCCTTTTTTACAACAGGATTTTCGCTGTGACGTTTGACGAGGACTTTGCCAGGGCTTCCGGCACAAAGGCAGACGCATACAATCTGCTGATTGCGGTCGTCATTGCTGTCATTATTGTCCTCGCGATGAAACTGGCGGGATCCCTGCTGATCTCGGCGCTGATCATCTTCCCGGCCATGAGCGCGATGCGCCTCTTCAGAAGTTTCAAAGGCGTCACAGTCTGTTCCGCGATCCTTTCCGTCACATGCGCCCTGCTGGGAATTCTGATCTCCATTCTCTGGAGTACGCCTGTGGGATCTACGATTGTTGCCGTGGATATCGGGGCTTTTCTGATCTTCTGGCTGATTGCCAAAGTACAAGGAGGAATCGCAAAATGAAGAATACTGCAAAGGTTTTCTTTTTCTTCCTGATGATTGCTGCTTTGTGCACGTGCCTTCTTTTCAGCGCCGGCGCGGAAGCGGCAGATCCGGCAGAGCCGCTGACTGTCGATCTGGACATATCCGGCATGAGCGGGACAATCGTGTACGCACAGATCTATAACCTGCTGTCCGATCCCGCTCCCTGGATCGGAAAAATTATCCGGATGGCCGGCTATTACAGTTTTTACGAGGATCAGGAAAAGGGTATTGTATATCATGCATGCATCATTCCGGACGCAACGGCATGCTGCGCTCAGGGAATAGAATTCGTCCGGACGGGTGAGCATAACTGGCCGGACGATTATCCGGAACAAGGCACTGATATCACGGTAACCGGACGGCTTGAAATCTACGAGGAGAATGGATACACTTATCTTCACCTTATGGATGCGGAATTGCTATTGGACCAGAGTCAGGAAATCCAACCATGAAAAGAGTTTTACCTGCAGTCTACCCGGTCAGGATTCTTCTGCTTTTGCTGAAAAAGCGCGGCGATGCTTCCGGATGATTTCTTAAGGTGAAGAAAAATAATACCCGGATGCGTTGTACATCCGGGTAATGAGATATAAAGTTCGTTTTTCTGGCAGAGAATCCGATGCCTCAGGCATGTGCTTCGTTTGGAACTTTTTTCCGTTCGTACCATTTATCCGGGCTGTAGCCGACGAGATAGAAGGGAAGATATTGAATCAGGAGCATCAGGTTCTTAACCGAGAAATAATTTGCGATTTCGAAAACGGAAAGGATTGTGGAAACTATGAAGAGACCGCACCAGATCAGACTGTTCCTGTTATGATCATCGCCGCCCAGAATATAAACAATCAACAGGATGTATTCAAGCATATAGTACAGCGTTTTCGCGAAAGAATCCACTTCGCCGTAAGGGATAACATACTGATTGACAAGGCAGATCAGCAGCGCGGTGATTGTCAGTATCAGTGCAATGGTTTTCTTCCGGAAGGTGATGAGAATCATGGATATCGCCATACAGGTGAACTGGATAAACGTGCTTGCAAGATAGATCACAACATCAGTGCTGTTGTAACTCTGAAGAGTAAGTACGATGGATGTGACTCTGTACAGGATGTAAAGAATTCCAAGGATAATCACAAGTTTTTGTTTCAAAGTGGTTTTTGTTTCCACCATGTTCATCACTCCTTACACACAATTTTATTCGGAATCCCCCGCATGTCAACCCCTCATTCACTGATCTGTTTTTTCATTTCATTTGATTTCTTCCGAATCCCATGCCAGGAACAGGATCTGAAAAAGACGGTCTTCCGGAATGGTGAACCGATCCCGCAACTTCAATGTTTTTTCAAGGAACGGTCTGTATACTGTTCCTGTCCGCGGGAGGGGAGGATGCTCCTGCAGACAGGACAGGATGAAAGGAAGGATTCCAATGAAGAAAATTCTCAGTATTCTGCTAGTACTGATGATGCTGTTTTCCGTAACTGCATTTGCTGAAAGCGGTTCCGGCGAAACCCCTCCGGGAAACCCGCCGGCCGGTGACATGGGAACACCCCCGGACAAGCCCGACGGCGGAATGCCCGGAGGAACCCCTCCGGGAGATCCGCCAGGCGGTGACATGGGAACACCCCCGGACAAGCCCGACGGTGAAATGCCCGGCGGCGGCTTCGGTGGCGGAACGCCTCCCGGTGGTGGTACTGCATCCTTTGAATATACAGCTTCGACCGAGATTACGGAGGCAACAGAGCAGACTGAACAGACCTATATCTCCGATACCGCCGACGAAAGCGCGCTGATCGTCAATACGACGGACGCGGTGACTGTCACCGGTCCGACGGTTACAAAGACCGGTGATTCCAATGGCGGCGACAGCTGCAACTTTTACGGGCTGAACGCAGCGCTGCTGGTGATGGGTGGGTCTGTCACCACGATTTCAGGCGGTACGATCACCTCTGACGCCTCCGGCGCCAACGGCGTGTTCTGCTACGGCGGAAACGGCGCTTCCAACGGAGCCGGCGGTGACGGCACGACGGTGATCATCTCTGATACGACCATCACCACCACGGGCGATGGTTCCGGCGGTATTATGACAACCGGCGGCGGCGTCACCTATGCGAACAACCTGACGGTTACGACTTCCGGCCGCTCCTCCGCACCGATCCGCACGGACCGCGGCGGCGGAACCGTGGTGGTGGACGGCGGTACTTATACCTCCAACGGACAGGGTTCTCCGGCGATCTACTCCACCGCGGACATCACTGTGAAGAACGCGACGCTGGTTTCCAACCTGTCCGAGGGCGTGTGCATCGAGGGAATGAACAGCATCACGCTGGAGAACTGCGACATGACCGCCGGCAACACCTCCATGAACGGCAACGCCACGTTCCTGGACGCCATTATGATCTACCAGTCCATGAGCGGCGACGCGGACAGCGGAACATCATCCTTTACCATGACGGGCGGCAGTCTGACCAGCCTTTCCGGGCACATGTTCCATGTGACCAACACCCATGCGGTGATCACTCTTTCCGGTGTAACGCTGAACAACGAAGGCAGCGATGTGCTTCTCTCTGTATGCGACGATGGCTGGAACGGCGCTGCCAACACAGCGGAGATGGTTGCGGACACGCAGGCGCTGAGCGGAACGATTCTTGTCGGCGACAATTCCACCATGACCCTGACGCTGCAAAACGGTTCAGCATTTGAAGGCACGTTCAGCGGTGAAATCACGAACGCAAAGGGATCTGCTGTTTCCGCAGAAATCGGCACGGTGAATGTGATTCTGGACAGCACCAGCACCTGGACGCTGACTGCCGATACCTATATCTCCAGCTTTGACGGCGATGCGGCCAATGTTGCCGGGAACGGTTATACGCTCTATGTGAACGGCACCGCACTGGAAGGTATTCAGTAAAGGCTGCAGCGGAACAGAAAAATCCGGCGGCGTATGATGATACTTATCTCATCAAGTTACAAATATCACAAGGGAAACTCCTGTGAACCTGCAGGAGTTTTCTTCGTTTTTCTGCAGCTTTGATCCTTCCGCACAGCTTCCGGCAGGCAGGGAGACCTGCCATAATCGCAGAAATATGGTATACTTGCGGAGGATATCCGGCCTGTTTCTTTTTTGCAGTTTCCGGTTTAAAAAACGGCGTAATGAATCAGGCGGTGAAACGAAGCGTGAGCCAGGATTGTCAGCAATTTTCATTTGACATGACGGGGAGGATCATACGAATGGATTACATTCACGATCTGAGAAAGATCATCGGCCCCCGGAAGATCATTCTGAACTGTGCCGGGGCACTGATTATCAGGGACGGAAAAATCCTGTTTCAGCGCAGGACAGATAACGGCAGATGGGGGCTGATCGGCGGACTGCTGGAAATGAACGAGACCTACGAGCAGGCTGCACTCCGGGAGATCCGGGAGGAAACAGGACTGGCAGTGAAACTGGAGAGTTTTCTCGGGATTTTCCACAATCACCATATGGTCTGGAACAACGGAGACGCGGCGCATGTGCTTTCGGCCATGTATACAGCCAGCATTGTCAGCGGAGAGCCAAGAGTCGATGAGGAATCCTATGAACTGCGGTTTTTCGGAAAAGATGAGCTTCCGGAGCTGTTTGCGGAGGATCACATCGCGGCGATGGAGGCCTATTTCCGCGGGGTGAGGTATCCGCTGCTGCAGGAGAACGTTTTCAGAGGGTGAAAGCCTGAGACGGATCAGGAAAGGCGGAGAGAAATGACGCTTATGAGAAAGGGTATCCGGATTGCCGATACGACCCGGGAAGAGCGCGAGCAGATTGTTGCGGAATCCATCGGGAACATTTCCGGCCTGTGTGACGGCTGCAGCCCCGGGATGATTGAAATGTATCAGGACTATATTGACGGAAAGAAGGAACTGCGTGAAATAAACGCAGCGTTCCGGGCAGGGTATATGTCCGGCGCAACAGGACCGGAAAAAAACAGCTGTGACTATGCCGGATCATAATTCTTCCGGAAAAGCGGATTGCAGAAGCTGTGCATCTGTGAGCCATCTGTATCAACAGACCAATCCGGAACAGAATGGAAGATGTTTCCCCGAACTTTTCATCGACTATGCTGCTTTTGAAAAGAGCTTCCCGGAGCCCGGCGGCAGGATCGTCTGTTATCAGCAATCAGAATGATAAACAGACAGGAAATGCCGGCTGAATTCCTCAATCTGAGCAATCGCCCAGTCCGTTTTCTTCGGCTCCCGGTCGCACAGATGGATCAGGGCGGAGACGGGCGCAGTATAAGCAAAGGCCAGCATTGCGGGATCATCGCGGCGGATCAGTTCCTTGTCCATCATCCCGGCAAAGATGTGCGTAAACATCTCTGTCAGCCCGGTCAGAAAGTGTTTTGTCGCCAGTTCCCGCGCGCGGCCGTCCCGGAATTGCTCCAGCGTGAGCACTTTCCTCGTCTTCATAATCTGCTCGTCGCGGATGGTAAATTCCGCCATTCGCATGGTCAGGGTGATGAATTCTTCCGCAGAGTCCGGTACAGGCGGAAGATGCTCTGGAGAACCGAAACGTTCTCCGTAATAGGCGGTCATTTTGTCAAGCAGCGCATTCCAGACGGCTTCCTTGCTTTCAAAATGCTTGTAGATACCTGACTTGACGAGGCCGAGGGAAGCGGACAGTTCCCGGATGTTGGTTCCTTCGTATCCCTTTTGCGCGAACATATCCAGCGCCGCTGTCAGGATCCTCTCCTTCGTGCCTTTTGCCATGCGAACCTCCAATGAAGCTTTAGTGACCATTCGTTCGCCTATTATAGGGAAAGAAAGAACGCCCTGTCAATCCGTCTGTGCAGTTTTTACCGGGCCATCGTCTCCGCCTGGCGTATCAGCGCTTCAAAGGATAACTGCACAATGCTTTGAAAAAAGTACGGATAAAGAACCGGAACATGAAGGAATTGCGGGATTCCGCAAAAAAATGAGCGAGGCATCGAAACAAGATGAAAATCGGCATTCTGTCTGATACCCATGATCTTCTTCGTCCGGAAGTGCTTGACGCGCTTCAGGGCTGCGACTGTATTCTCCATGGCGGGGATATCAGCAGTCAGCGCGTTCTTGATCAGCTGGAGCAGATTGCTCCTGTGAAAGCAGTTCGCGGCAATAATGACAGGGATTGGGCTGAACATCTGCCCTTATTCCTGGATTTCGAGCTGGGCGGACTCCGGATTTTCATGACCCATAAGAAAAAAGATCTGCCTGCGGATCTGACGCGATACGATCTGGTGATCTGCGGTCACTCCCATCAGTATGCTTCCATCTGGCAGGATGATGTCGGGAAACGACGCACTTTGATTTTTAATCCTGGGAGCTGCGGCCCCAGACGTTTCATTCAGCCGATTACCATGGCAATCCTGATCATCGATTCGGACGGATGGAATGTAAAACAGATCCGGATTCCGCATCCGGCAAAAGACAAAGCACCCAAGATCGACAGCGGGAATATTTACAGGCAGATTGAAGTCGTGGTTCATGATACGGATAAAGGCCTGTCGGTGGATTCGATTGCTCAGAAGCATGGGCTCGACAGGGAACTGGTGGAACAGATCGTCAGACTTTATGTGACGCATCCCGGAGTGACAACAGACGGCATCATGACGAAAATGGGACTGCTGGGAAAACTCTGAGGAACTTCCTGCTGTTCCGGAAAATTCAGACGATCAGGAAAAAGGAGAGTGTGTACAATGCAGTTCATGATTAAAGCCCTGGATGGGGAAGGCAAACTGGCAAAGCGGATGGAAGTCAGGCCGCGGCATCTGGAAGGAATGGAAAAGCTCCGTTCCAATATCATCTGTGCAGGCGGGTTGCTGGATGATGAAGGGATAATGAAAGGCTCTGTGCTTATCCTTGATTTCCCGTCCCGCGCTGAACTTGATGCTTACCTGGCTGCCGAGCCTTATGTGGTTGAGCATGTCTGGGAAAAGGTCGAAGTTGAAACGATGAATGTAGTCATTGGAGGGAAATGATTATGAAAGAGAAAATCAATGTGTTTGACTATTCGGAACAGATCATGAAGGCACTGCGCCGGGGCATATTACTGAACACAAACGGCGACAAGTTTAACAGCATGGTGATCAGCTGGGGCCACTTTGGCGTTATCTGGGGGCAGCCCACCTTTGTTGTTTATGTGCGGGAACATCGCTACACAAAACCGCAGCTGGATCAAACCATGGAATTTACGCTCAGCATTCCGCTGGATAAACCTGATCCGCTGATCAGCAAAGTGTGCGGGAGTCTGTCCGGGCACAGTATTGATAAGGTAAAAGAAGCGAAACTGACGCTTGTTGATCCGGAAACAAACAGCACTCCGGCGATTGCTGAATATCCGCTCACACTGGAATGCAAAGTGCTTTACACACAGAAGCAGGATCTTTCCCTGATTCCTGAAGAAATCCGGGAATCGGATTATCCGCAGGATGTGGACGGATCCAATCCGCTGGCGAATCGCGATCCGCATACCGCCTATATCGGAAAAATAACAGATGCCTACATTATCAGATAAGACAATATGCTGCGGAGGCCTGAGCGTGAAAACAGTCTCAAAGTTTTTTGAAGAGCTGACGATAAGGGAACTATATGAGATTCTGAGGACGCGTTCTGAGATATTTGTTGTCGAACAGAATTGCGTTTATCAGGATCTTGACGGCAAGGATTATGAGAGTCTCCATGTCTTCTTTGAGGAAAACGGAAGAGTTCAGGCATGCCTCAGATCATTTATGAAGGATCCGGAAACCGCGCAGATGGGAAGGGTGGTTACACTGGTTCACGGGAAAGGCCTTGGCAGGGAGCTGCTTAAGGCCGGCATTGAACAGATCCGTAAAAAACAAAATCCCAGGCAGATACTGATCGAAGCCCAATGTTATGCAACCGGATATTATGAACGGGAAGGCTTTCAGGTGTGTTCGGATGAGTTCCTGGAAGACGGAATCCCGCATGTCCAAATGATTTTGAAACTGTAACAGAATGATCAGATGGAGGAATTTTTTCCATGAAATACTGCATTGAATGCGGGACGGCACTGATTGATAAAGAACTGGAACATGAAGGGATTGTTCCTTTCTGTCCGAACTGCCAGGAGTACTGTTTTCCTGTGTACAACGTTGCGGTCAGCATGATTATCGTCAATGAAGAGAATCAGAAAACGCTGCTGGTAAAACAGTACGGGAAAGATTTTTTCCGCCTGGTTGCCGGATATGTGAACAGGGAAGAAACGCTGGAACAAGCGGCAGTGCGTGAACTGAAGGAAGAAACCGGAATGACAGCAGGACGCATCGTATTCAACCGAACCCGTTTTTTCGAGCCATCCAATACACTGATGTGCAATTTTACCGTCTTTGTGGAAGACGATCATGAATTGAATCCAAACTATGAAATCGATTCCTGCGAATGGTTTTCGTTCGATGACGCGCGGAGAAATATCGATCCGAAAATCCTTGCCGGCATTTTTTTGAATGCCTATCTGGATGATGTGCAGAAATGCGGAAAGGACAGTGCTGCAGGAGGCGAGGTGCGATGAAACCCCTGCGGGATGATGTTCTGAAGTATATCCGCAAGACATACAGGGGCGAAATCGAGTATCCCTGGATGCGCTATCCGGACTATGGAGTCGTTCGCCACAAGGACAATCAGAAATGGTATGCGCTTTTCATGGATATCCCGCGATCAAAGCTCGGACTTTCCGGCGATGAGATCGTTGACGTCCTGAACATAAAACTCGCAGATTTCCTGACAAGGGATTTCCTGATCAAACGCGAAGGTTTTTTCCCGGGATATCATATTGCCAGGGGAAACTGGATATCCATTCTGCTGGACGGAACCGTTGACCTGGATGAGATCTGCCGCCTGATTGACGTGAGCTACAAGGTCACGGCTTCAGCAAAGACGAAAAAAGCCATCCGGCCTCCAAAGGAATGGATTATTCCGTCCAACCCGAAGTATTATGACAGCGTGCACGCTTTTGACAACACGGACGAGATTGACTGGAAGCAGGGCAGCGGAATCAAAACAGGTGATATTGTCTTTCTGTATATCGGCCTGCCCGTATCGGCTGTTCTGTATAAATGCATCGTTACGAAAACGGATATCCCGTGGCAGTTTCGGACGGAAGGGCTCACAATTACCAGACTGATGCGGATTCGGCTCCTGAAGAGATATGCCCCGGATCGCTTTACATTTGAAGTGCTGAAAAAAGAATACGGGATCTTTGCGGTACGCGGCCCCAGAGGGATTCCGCAAAAACTGAGCGAGGCGTTGAAACGGTAAGACAGAATCCTTACAGAGGCCGCCGTCCGCCGGTCTGAATCTGTCCGGATCATTCAAAACTGGCGTCGCTTCCGCTGCGAAGCACCCACGCAAAAGCTTTTGCCGTGCGAAGATCGGGATCTTTGAAGTGATTTCCCTCATTCCATTCGAGGAAGCAGTTTAACCCGCGGTCTTTCAGCAGAACATATGTCTCACGTATCCTGTCGCCCATGGCCGCCATAACGGGGTTGCGCGCTTTTTCCTCCCTGTCTCCGAGACTGAGATAAACGGTATCGGTTTTGATTTCATTCTTTCTCATATATTCGGCAAAACCCGGGAACCACACAGAGGGAGACGCCGCTGCGACTCCTTTGAAAACATCTGTCTGATACGCCGCCCATAACGCAAACAGTCCGGCGAGCGAATAACCGCCGATATAATATGTCCTGCTTTTATCGCTGCACAGTTTGAGCAGTTTACCAAGAGTTTCCGAAGCTCCGTTCCCGAAGTTTTCTTTACCGAATACCGCCGGAGCTTCCCATGGCGAAAGGTCGATGTTCCAATGATCAATCCTGACAGCGATCAGGCGAAAGCTCCTGTTGCAGCTGTTGATAATTGCCGCAAACTCATTTTCGATTCCTTCAAGGTCATGATCGTCGACCGGCTGGATCAGAACGATGCCGGAGTCCGGATCACCGAATTCGTATGTTTTCATCTTCACAGATCCTTTCCCATCATGGTAGCTTATCTCAGAAATATCTTCTGCAGGTCCGGTCTTCTCAGTTTCCTGGGAAGTATACCATTTCTGCGTAAAAAAAAGTAGAAGAAAGCCGCAGGCGTCCCTGCGGCGGTAATGACGGTGCAGTATATGCTGTTTTTCCATGAAAAAAGCACTGCCGGCAGTATCCTTTGCTGGCGGTAATCCGTAATGATATGATACTATATTCAGAGACGGGAAAACAGCCGTGCTCCGGAACACCCGGCTGGGAAGCAGAAATACCGACAGGGCGGCGAATGCAGAAAGAGATAGACCTATGACATACGAGGAAGCAGTAAAAAGGCTGAAATGTGGAACGAAGAAGTGCACCGTGATGGAAAGACCTGTCAGAGATTTTGAAAATCAGCGATTAATATGAAATATCAGAATAGTACCAGGGGAATCTTCCTGGATCGTCCAAACCGTTTTATTGCGCACGTTGAGGTTGACGGGCACATCGAGACCGTCCATGTGAAAAACACAGGACGATGCCGTGAGCTGCTGCTGCCGGGGGCGGAAATATGGCTGACAGCGCCGGAGACTGAAGGAAGAAAGACGAAATATGATCTGATTGCTGTAAGAAAAAGCAACGGCCTTATGATCAACATTGACAGTCAGGCGCCGAACAAGGTGGTACATGAATGGCTTGAAAAACAGCAGTATGATTTGATTCGCCCTGAATATACATACGGCGAATCAAGAATTGATTTTTATCTGGAACGCGGATCTGAACGAACGCTGATGGAAGTAAAAGGCTGCACGCTGGAAGTTGATGGTACAGGCTATTTCCCGGATGCTCCGACCGAGCGGGGAGTCAGGCATCTTCATGAGCTGTCGAAGGCTTTATCAGACGGATACAGCGCCGTACTCGCTTTTGCAATCCAGATGGAAGGAATTACAGAAGTCAGACCGAATATTCAGACGCATCCGGAGTTTGGAACTGCTTTGGAAGAAGCGAAGGCCGCCGGGGTCAGCGTTCTGTTCCTGCCATGTCATGTGGAACCGGACGGATTGTGGGTGAAATAATTCAGGCGGATGCGTTCTGAGAGGCTCATCCATTTCCAAGATGTACATGTTCCATAATCAGTTCAGTAATACCTCCTTCACCGGTATCAGTATGGACGAAGCATCCGCTGCCGGCGGTCGTCAGTGCCTTTTCCGTTCGCTCAAGGGTCGCCTGAAGCTCCTGGAGCGGGCTTCATTCTCCCGTTCGCGCTAACGAACTCAGCTCATTTGACTTCGGCACTCTCCACCGTGGAGTCATTCGCATTATTCACATCCCCCCGGCCTGATGCATCTGTGCGTTTCAGCACAGTGTCAGCACTTCTCAATGAGTATGCAGAAAAGGTCCTAATGCCCGGAAATCAACTGTAATCCCGAAAAAACCAGTTCTTGTTTGCATACCCCATTATTGAATGAGACAGCCCTGTACTCCGGCAAACAGATGTTCCTGAAACCGTGCTCCGCATGCTATAATCTGTTGTGATGCTGATGATCGGAGATGAAATCATGCACAGAAAAAAACAGAAATGCAAAACCAGTCCGACCCGAAGAGTCGGAAAGACGGCCGGTATTTTTGTCCTGCTTGCGATGGCATTTTTTCTGGTGACAGGATGCTCCGGGAGCGGACCCAGAGCCATCACCTCCCTGGACCAGCTGTCCGAACCGGGAATCCGCATCGGCGTGTCCGGCAGCGTCATTGAATATGATATGCTGAAAAAAGATTATCCGGGCGCGACGGTGATTCCCTATGCGGATTACCTGCTGGGCTATCGGGACGTGGCCAACGGCCGGCTGGATGTGTTTATCCACGCGCGCATGGAGATGAAGCTTGCCATTGAGCACGGGACTAAAGACGTGAAGCTTCTGGACGGAACTTATCATGCAAATGATATTGCGGTGGGGATTTCCCCGGCGACAAAGATCCCGAACCTGCAGGAGAAGATCAATACCTTTATCCGTGAGCTTCGGGCAGACGGCACGCTGGAGGATATGTTCAACCGCTGGGTGATCCGCGGCGAGTATGAAATGCCCGTGATTCCCAAGGCGGAGAGACCGAAATACCATCTGCGGGTGGCTACAGCCGGCACAGCAATGCCCTATACCTACTATGTCGGAACACAGCTCAACGGGTATGATATCGAACTGGCAACCCGCTTTGCTTCCTGGCTGGGCGCGGATGTGGAGTTCAAGGTGATCGATTTCGGCGGAATCATCGCCGCGGCGGCTACCGGCAAAGTGGACTGCATTATGTCCAATCTTTACCGCACTGAGGAAAACAGCAAAACGATTCCCTTTTCCGAAACGCTGTTCGTTGTGGAGATGACCGGAATGGTGCGGGACAGTGCCAGCGCGGCTGCCGGAAAATCCTTCTGGGACACGATTGCGGCGAGCTTTGAGAAAACCTTTATCCGGGAGAGCCGGTGGAAGCTTCTTCTGGAAGGAATCGGCACAACGCTGCTGATTACGGTGCTGTCCATCCTTCTGGGGACAGCGCTCGGCTTCGGCGTTTTCCTGCTGTGCAGGAAAGGAAACCGCCTGGCGAACGGCCTGACGCATATTATGATCCGGCTGGTGACAGGACTGCCGACGGTGGTGCTGCTGATGGTTCTCTATTACATCATCTTCGGGGGACTTTCCATCCCCGGGACGATTGTGTCCGTTATCTGCTTCACGCTGGTTTTCGGCTCAGCCGTCTTTGCCATGGTGAATACCGGCGTATCCACCGTGGACAAGGGGCAGACGGAGGCGGCCTATTCCCTGGGATTCACGGACCGGAAAGCCTTCTTCGATGTGGTTCTGCCGCAGGCGATGCCGTATATCATGCCGAATTACAGGGAACAGGTTGCTGCGCTGGTCAAAGCCACATCCGTTGTCGGATATGTTACGGTACAGGACCTGACCAAGATGGGGGACATTATCCGCAGCCGCACTTTTGAGGCGTTTTTCCCGCTGCTGGTGGTCGCGCTGGTTTATTTCATCCTTGCGGATCTCCTGACCGCCCTTGCACGCAGGCTTGAACTTCACACGGATCCGAAGAGAAGAACGAAGGAAAAGATCATGAAGGGAGTGAAGGCCGGTGATTGAGCTGATCCACCTGGAAAAGAAATATGAGCAGACCGTCCCCCTGAAGGACGTGAACGCGGTAATCAACCGGGGAGATGTGATCTCGGTGATCGGCCCCTCCGGCACGGGAAAATCCACATTGCTCCGCTGCATCAACCTGCTGGAAAAGCCGACGGGCGGGCAGATCCTCCTGGACGGCGAGGATATTACGGACCCGAAATACGATGCCGTAAAAGCCCGGCGGCGGATGGGAATGGTTTTCCAGAGCTTCAATCTGTTCGGGCACCTGACAGTGATTGAAAACCTGATGCTGGCACAGCGGGAAGTCCTGAAAAAAACAAAGCAGGAAGCCTATGACACAGGGACGGCGCTGCTGAAGCGGGTCGGACTGGCCGGCCGGGAATTTCAGTATCCCGACCAGCTGAGCGGCGGACAGAAACAGCGCATTGCCATCGCACGGACCCTGGCCATGGATCCGGATGTGATTCTGCTGGATGAGCCGACAAGCGCCCTGGATCCCACCATGGTCGGAGAAGTGCAG
>JAEEGL014264530.1_pt1 | contig 15340 bp, 12 predicted proteins | sample 9134231 | NCBI WGS metagenome assembly JAEEGL01 (sample SAMN16246548, study PRJNA631951) | gut metagenome | biome: gut microbiome; feature: rumen; material: fiber-attached | host: Bos | place: Iran: Karaj | collected 2018-10 | reverse complement strand
TTGGGCTGCACTCTCGATTGAGAGTAAGACCATAGCTGCTGAATTTTATGAAATTCAGCGTGCACGGTTGGCGGCATATTAGACCCCTCCCCAGAACAAAAGTCCTCCCCCGTATGGGGGAGGCAATTTTTTGTCTAAAGGGGTACTTGATGGTATAATATATCTTTATGAATGCAAGTGAAATCCGTCAAAAATATCTAGAATTTATGAAGTCGAAAGGGCATGTGCAAATTCCGCCAGCGCCACTTGTGCTTGATAATGATTCGACGACATTGTTTACTGGTTCAGGAATGCAGCCGCTTTTGCCGTTTCTTTTAGGGCGAGAGCATGAAGACGGTCATCGTTTGACGAATTCGCAGCCTTGCATGCGCCTTCAGGATATAGAGGATGTGGGCGATCCGCGCCACACGACGGTATTCGAGATGCTTGGTAACTGGTCGCTTGGCGATTATTTCAAAGAAGAGCAGATTCGCAATTTCTTTACTTTTTTGACGAAAGAGGTAGGGCTTGATCCAGAGAAGATTTATGTCACTTGCTTTATCGGTAATGAAAAATATGGAATTCCGCGCGATGATGAGGCGGCGAAGATTTGGCAGTCGGTGTTTGCTGAGGTAGGAATTGAGGCAAAGATTGTCGAGATTAATACGGCGGAGAACGGCGATAAGCGCGGTATTCGTCCGGGCGAGCGAATTTTCTTCTATAACGATAAGGAGAACTGGTGGTCACGTGCGGGTGGAATTGAGGAGACGCCGATTGGCGATCCGTGCGGCCCTGATTCGGAAGTGTTCTATGATTTTGGTGAAGACAAACAAGATGTCGATAAATATGGCCTAAGCCATCCAGCATCAGATGGAGCGCGCTTTATGGAGATTGGCAACCAGGTCTTTATGCAATATCGTCGCCAAGAAGATGGGAGCTTCGCGGAGCTAGAGCATAAGAATGTGGATTTTGGTGGCGGTCTTGAGCGAATTGCGGCGGCAGCGATTGATTCGTATGATGTATTTCAGATTTCGCTCTTAAAGCCGATTGTTGATAAGTTAGTTGAGCTTTCGGGCAAGAAATATGAAGACAATATGGCAGAGATGAGGATTATCGCCGATCATCTGCGCGGTGCATATTTATTAACCGCGCAGGGCTTGCGTCCGTCAAATAAACAGCAGGGCTATGCACTGAGGCGCTTGATTCGTCGTGCGATTTTGATGGCGCTGAATCTTGGCATTGAGGATAATTTCCTTTCGGGCGTATTGCCGTTAATCGCAGATAACTACAAAGATTTACCAGATAGTATTCTAGCAAATCGTGATGATGTGCTAGCTGTAATGGATGCGGAAGAGCAGGCTTTCCGTCGCACGATGCGTCGCGGTATGAAAGAGCTGAACCGCCTTAAGGCAAGCGGCCTTACTGGCAAAGAGCTCTTTATGTTGCAGGATACGTATGGATTCCCGCTAGAGCTTTCGGTTGAAGAAGCGAAGCGTCAAGGAATTGAGTTATCAAATGATTGGCAAAAGGAATTTGATGCGGCACTTGCGGAACAACGTGATCGTAGTAAAACTGCTTCGAAGGGCATGTTTAAGGGTGGTCTCGAGGATCATGGAGAGATGTCGACGAAATATCATACAGCGACGCATCTGCTACTTGCAGCTTTGCAGCAGCTGATTGATCCAAGTATCTGTCAGAAGGGCAGCAATATTACTTCTGAACGTATGCGTCTAGATTTTAACGTTGATCATAAGTTGACGCCAGAAGAATTAAAAAAGCTTGAAGATCAGGTAAATGAGTGGATTCAGGCAGATTTGCCGGTCGTGCACGATGAATACGATAAGGCCTATGCGCGCGACATACTCAAGGCACATGGCAGTTTCTGGGATAAGTATCCAGAAAAGCTGACGGTCTATACGATTGGAGATTTTGATAAACCAACCTCGCGCGAGGTTTGTGGTGGTCCACATGTTGAGCATACGGGTGTGCTGGGGCACTTTAAGATTAAGAAGGAAGAAGCGTCTTCGGCGGGCGTTCGTCGCATTAAAGCGATACTCCAATAGTGATTTTTGTTGTTTTTTTGTAAAAACATAAGTATAATGGTTGTATGGAACAAAGTGGGCAAGTAGGTGTTAATGCAGCCGCGCCAATGGCGCCGCCGCCAGGTGTTACTGCGCCGATGGCGAGTGCTCAAAACGTAGCGAGAACAAATGATATACGTATTGAGAATCTTCTCGAGGAATGCGTCAGAAGGAAGGCGAGTGATTTACATATTCAGGTTAGCTTACCACCAATTCTTAGGGTTGATGGTGCTTTGCAACCAATTTCGGGATATGGCCCACTAGATGAAATTACGATTGAGAAGCTGATTTTTGCTACCCTCGAAGAGGACCAAAAGCAAATTCTTCTTAAGGATAAAGAGTTTGATTATTCGTTTTCATTTGGCGATATGAGGCGTTTCCGCGTCAATGCTTTTCATGAGAAGGGTAATCTTGCAGCAGCGTTTCGTTTAATTCCAAATCAGGTGCAGACAATTCAGGAACTTGGCATGCCGTCAGTTGTGACGAGCTTTGCGGATTATCCGCGTGGTTTGGTGCTCGTGACTGGGCCGACGGGTTCCGGTAAGTCGACGACGCTTGCAGCACTAGTCGATAAGATTAATTCTGAGAAAGCTTCACATATTATTACGATTGAGGATCCGATTGAGTTTACGCACAAGTCGAAGCGCTCGGTAGTCGTTCAGCGTGAGGTCCATTACGATACTTATTCATTCTCGGCAGCTTTGCGTAGCGCGCTTCGTGAGGATCCGGATGTAGTTCTTATCGGCGAGATGCGCGATCTTGAGACGATTTCAGCGGCAATTACAATTGCAGAGACTGGTCACTTGGTGTTTGCAACGCTACACACTAACTCGGCGTCGCAGAGTATTGACCGTATGATTGACGTATTTCCACCACATCAGCAGCCACAGGTGCGTTCGCAGCTCGCAAATATTTTGCAGGCGATTTGTGCGCAGCGTCTCGTGCCGGCCATCGGAGGCGGACGTGTAGTTGCAGCAGAGATTTTGGTGGCGAATCCGGCGGTACGTTCGGTAATTCGCGAAGGCAAAACGCATCAGCTTGATACGATTATCCAGACTGGCGCCGATCAGGGTATGCAGACGATGGATAGGACGCTTGTTAAGCTAGTTCAGACAGGCGTAATTACGCATGATGTAGCGCGTGAGTTTGCAGTTGATCTTGCAGAATTCGAAAGGTTGTCGCGCGGATGAAACGCTATTCCTACAAGGCCAAAGAGCAGGGTACAAATAAACTCGTCAAAGGTACGATTCAGGCCGAGAACGAGCGCATTGCGGGCAAGCTTTTGGTCGAGCGCGGCTATATTCCGGACGTTATTCGCGAAGAAGGCGAGGGTATTGGCAGCAAGATGAATCGCGTGCGTAGCGCGGACAGAATTAACTTCACGAGGCAGTTTGCGACACTCGTGGGCGCAGGTCTTCCGATTGCACAGTCGCTTCGTACGGTAGTTGAGCAGACATCAAATAAGGCGATGAAAGCTGTGGTCGAGGAAATACTCGCCGATGTTGAATCTGGTAAGTCGCTCGGTGATGCATTTGGTAAACATCCAGAGGTATTTAGTAATGTGTACTTATCGCTGATTAAGGCTGGCGAGGTGTCCGGTACGCTTGACGAGAGTTTGCGTAGAATTGCGACGCAGGAAGAAAAAGATCAGAAGATGATTTCGAGCATCAAGGGTGCGCTCGTGATGCCGCTCATTACGCTCGCAGTTATTTTTGTAGTTTTCCTATATATGATGCTCGAGGTTGTTCCGCAGGTTGAAGGCTTGTATAATGACCTAGGTGAAGAATTGCCTGGCTTTACGCTAATCTTAGTTGGTATAAAGAACTTTATTCTCGGATTCTGGTGGTTGGCGCTCATTATTATAGGTATTCTTGTTGTGGGTATTTTGCAATATCGCAAGACGGTGCCGGGGCAACGTACGGCGGCAGCGATTAAATTGAACGTGCCGATATTTAAGGGATTATTCCGGATGCTTTACATGGCGCGCTTTGCGAGGATTTCGCAGATTCTATTATCTACCGGTGTGCCGGTACTTGATACTCTTAATATTGCTGGCGAGGCGACGAATAACTTGCTCGTTCAGGATGAGATTCATGACGCGGCGGAGCTAGTGCAATCAGGTAAAGCAATGTCGGACTCACTTAAAGATAGAGATTATATTTTGCCGCTCGTGCCGCAGATGGCGGCGATTGGTGAGCAGTCCGGCAAGATGGATGAGATGCTAGGGAAGGCGGCGCAGGTATTTGAAGATGATCTAGACGAGAAGGTAGCGGCGATCTCGTCGGCAATTGAGCCGGTGATGATGATTATGCTTGCGATTCTCGCAGGTGGTCTTGTCGGCGGTATTCTATTCCCAATCTACTCACTCGTGAACTCGATAGGTTAAATAAGGCTTGCATTTTGCTTATGTTTAGTGTATATTTTGATTAAGTGTAATTTTGCCACCTCTATTAAGCCGGGGCGGCAGATTGCAAAATAAAAAAATAAAAGGAGTATATAAAAATGACAAAAAACAAAAAAGGCTTTACGATCATCGAGGTGGTCTTGGTGCTTGCTATTGCAGGTCTCATCTTCCTCATGGTCTTCATTGCATTACCAGCATTGCAGCGTTCGCAACGTAACACGCAGCGCGACGATGACTTGGCACGTGTTTTGACGGCGGTAAATAGCTATCAGAAGAACAACCATGGCTCGAATCCATTTAAAGATTCTGAGGCTAGTGGTAGTGGTGCACAAGGGGTTCTTAATGGTTTCGTTTCGAGATATATTGATAGTTCATTCGATGGTAGTTCTTGTGGTAACGAGTTTAAAGATCCGCAGGGCGATTGCTATAAGATTGTATCAAAAGGTAAAGTTACTACGCCGGGAACCGAAGTTGAACCGACTGATACAAATGGAACCCAGACGAAACTCGAAGAAAAGACTTTCTATGGTTACTATAATGCTACCTGCGGTGCTGAGGGTATAGTTGAACCGGGTTCTGGCAATAACGATGTTGCGGTCTTCATGAAGCTTGAAGGCGGTCAGATTTCCTGTAACGATAATCACTAATTAAGCTGATTAGCATTAAGGCCTCGGAGACGAGGTCTTTTTGCTGTGTTAAAATATGAGTATGGATATTATGGTCATGATTATCTTGGGGGTGATGGGCGCAGGCCTCGGCTCGTTTGCATGTTGTCAGGCGTGGCGCCTCAGAAAGCACGATAAGTCGCCGCGATCGCATTGTATGAATTGCGAATATCAGCTAAAATGGTATGATAATCTTCCGATTATTAGTTGGCTGATACTTGGCGGTAAGTGTCGAAAATGTCGTAAAAAGATTGGTTGTGCGGAGATTTTCGCCGAGGTATTAATGGCGGCAGTGTTTGTGCTGAGCTTTGCTTTCTGGCCGTGGCGTAATGCACTTACGAGCGGCAATGCACTTGAGATAGGGAAGTTTTGTGTCTTTTTGATCGAGATGACAGTATTTATGATTCTTGCAGTATACGACGCGAAGTGGAAGGAGATGCCGACCTCAATACTGCTTGTTTCGATTGGAATTGGCGTAGTGTTTTGGGCAATGAATCTCATTGCGGAAGGCTTTAGCTGGGAAGCGGTCGGTCAGTTTGGTGCATCGATTTTGATACTGCCAGGTTTTTATTATTTTATGTATTGCGCGAGCAAAGAGCAGTGGGTGGGGGCAGGAGATGCGATGCTATGTATTCCGCTCGCAATGATGCTTGGTAAGTTTTGGCTAGCGCTGTTTTGTCTATTCGGGTCGAATATCATCGGATCGGCAGTGATGCTTCCAGTGCTCGCCGTGAAACGCAAAAAGCATGCACAGATACCGTTTGGGCCGTTCTTGATATTAGGATTTTTGGTGGTATTCTTCTTGCAGGATGCGGTGATTAAATTCATGAGCTTTTAGCGATGTATGTCTCGGATCTTATAAATGAATTTCTCGAATCGCTTGAAATCGAGAATGGGCGTAGCAGGTTTACGACGCGCAACTATGAATTATGCTTGCAGCGCATTGTGGATTTTAGCGCTGAGTATTATCCTGATAAAGATTTGAAGCCGGAAGATATTACACGGGAATGGCTAAGGAAGTACCGCTTGTGGCTGAACCGCTTTGAGATCGAGAATGCACACGGTAAGACTTTGTCGGTGACGACACAAGCGTATCATTTGATAGCGCTGCGGGGTTTTCTGAAATATCTGACGAAGCGGGGAATTAAAACGCTCGATCCAGTACTTGTGGAGCTTCCGCGTACGCATAGGCCGCAAGTTACGTTTTTGCACGTTGATGAGATTGAGCGAATTTTTGCTGAAATTCCGCTCGATACGGAGACTGGACTGAGGGATAGGGCAATACTGGAGTTGCTATTCTCGTCTGGACTCCGTGTGTCAGAGTTAATTAGTCTGAATCGGGATCACGTGAACTTGCAACGCAAAGAGTTCATGGTGCGTGGTAAGGGGCAAAAAGATAGGCCGGTGTTTATTTCGGACGCGGCGGCAGATGCAGTCAGTGATTACTTGGCTGAGCGACACGATTCGTTGCCGGCGTTATTTCTGAATAATTCACGTAATACACCTTTGCAGGGTACATCGGGGGATTATAGACGTCTAACGCCACGGAGCGTGCAGCGAATTATTGAAAAATACGTGCGTGCGGCGGGAATTACGAAGCATGTGACGCCGCATACTTTTCGCCATTCGTTCGCGACGGATCTTCTGATGAATGGCGCAGATTTGCGTTCAGTGCAATCAATGCTGGGGCACGCAAATATTTCGACGACGCAGATTTATACGCACGTGACAGATCCGCAACTACGCGAAGTGCACAAAAAGTTTCATAGCGATATCTGATTGTTGCTTTTATGATATACTCTTTGAAAAGGAGTTTGTTTTTATATGGCAAGTAAAAAAGACGAAAAAAAGAAAATCGGCAAAGCTACGGATAAAGTTGCGAAAGAAGTAACTCATCAGGTTAATGCTTGGAATGTCGGCTTTAACAAGACAAATAATCCAGATAATCTTATTCAGCGTACTTTGATTATCTTTAAGCCTGACGCAGTGCAGCGTGGCATCGTTGGTGAGATTTTGACGCGCTTTGAGCGAGTTGGCCTTAAGATTGTTGCGACTAAGATGGTAAATCCAGACAAGGATCATTATTATCATCACTATGAAGAAATCTCGAAGATGATTACGCGTCGCGGTCAGAAGGCCTTTGATCTCGTGGTCGATTTTATGGTGTCAGGACCAGTAATTGCGATGGTGCTTGAAGGTGTTGAGGCGATTCCGGTTGTACGCAAGATTGTTGGTTCGACTGAGCCAATGGCGGCCGATATGGGTACAATTCGCGGTGATTTTGCGCACGTTTCCTTTGGTTATGCCGATGCGCGCAATGAGGGTGTTGCGAATTTGATTCATGCTTCGGGCAATGCTTCAGAGGCGGAGCAGGAAGTTTCATACTGGTTTAAGCCGGAAGAGATTCAGATTTATAAGACACTCAGCGAGAGGTTTACGAGATAGCGATACGCTACGCTACCGCGAGGGGACACATTCCCCTCGCGGGGACTCCCTTTGAGTATGGTAGAAAAGTCAGGCACATGTCCTGACTTTTCTACTGAATTGCATCATTATGCCAGGCACTTGTCCTGATTTTCTTTTGATTTGTAATAGTAGAGGCGCATGTTCTAGTCGAGTTAAGGTGTTATAATGTAGGTGGTTGGCCCAGTAGCTCAATGGATAGAGCGGCTCCGTCCTAAGGAGAAGGTTGTGCGTTCGACTCGCGCCTGGGCTACCATTTTTTATTGGTAATATTTATTGAAACTTAAACACAAGCGCCTTATAATTATTTATGTAATGAAGAGGTGGCCTAACAGAGGCAATAATGGTTTTTCGACCGGCTTTAAACGTTCGGTAATTGTGTTTGCTTTGTTCCTAATTGCGGGTGGAGTTGTTTTTGTGCAACATGCTTTTCAGAGTAGCGCCGTAAGTAAGCCGAATGATCTTAGCCAGTATTGTCCAGGATCTGGTTGCGTTAATGATTCGGGCGTGTTTACAAATTTAAGTAATAAATACTCAGTAGTTTTCTCGCCAGAATATCAGCGTGGCGATATCGTTTGGCTTGATCGGGATACTTCAGAGGATGTCGCTCTTTATTCGTCGGTTCAGAGTATGGCAATCACGGACGATGCATTTGTTTTATCGGGCATACCTGCTCGCTCGCAGGTTTCTTACTATAGGTCGTTGATTGCGTATGATTTCGATACGCATAAAGTAAAATGGCGTACAGCGGCGGAACCATATTTGCGCGATGACGCTGATGAATCGCATTTGAAGAATTGCCTATCGTCATACAATAACTGTTACAACAATGTTAACGGCAATGCTGTTGATCTTGGCCATATGAATGATATGACTTTTGTGAGTAGCTTGAATGAGATTGTAGTAGCAGACAAGAATAACCGGTTTTCATTTAGGGCGAATAATGGGCAATTAAATACGGCATCTAGCCAGTATAAGCTTTCATACCAGCCGCGTATTACTTACTTCGAAAAGCAAAATGACGGTACATTTCATAATGCCGATCTTGGTACTACTAGCGCATATTGTAAGGCTCATGAGGGTGAGACGATTGATAATCCGTGGTCACGTGTCACCTCGTCTGCGCCGAACGTGCGTTATGTGAAAGCTAATTCGAATATTGTTGGTTGCTATATTATATCTTATGTAAAAAATGTTGATGATGCCAATATAGCTCCGTATATTACTGGGGTAACATATAATGCTCCGGGGAATATTTATTATACTGCTACGAATGTTGATGAGAATAATGCGGCGAATGATGAAAGGGTGACATATAACAAAGCGAGGTGGTCAAGCAACTACAACAATCGTTTAATAACATATAACCGCAATGATGAAACGGGCTCGAACAATCGTTTGCCAATTCCATCGCTTGATATGTCTCCGGGTATTACGTCGAATAGAGATTATTTGTTTCAGCTTGCTGGTACAGTGAGTGAGTCGGGAGCCGTAATGGATACTTATGGCAGTTTGCACGCGGCGATGATTTTTCAATATGATATCAAAGACGGTAATTTTGTTCATGCATACTTCGTTCCGGGCGATCTTGGCGAACTAGAGGGGATAGACTTTGGTCCTGACGGTTGTTTATATTTTATGTCGACTAGTATCGATATTAGCGGTAAGAAGCATGCTCGTGTATACAAAGTTTCGGATGTAAATATATTGAAGAAGATGGGTGTAACGAAAGCTATTCTTGAATATGATGCGAATGGTGGTACGGGCGTTCCGGACTCATCGTCGATGGCGGCATTTCGCTATAAGGCTTTGCCGACGACGGTTCCAACGCGAACTGGTTACACATTTGCTGGTTATAGCACAAAGAATACGAGCAATGAGACAGTTACACTTTCGCCAGGACATAGGATTTTGCCATCGAATTATACGATTTCTGAACCAGGCAATGCTGGCAGAATTAAACTAAAGGCAGTCTGGGAACCGAATTCTAATATAGTAAGCTTTAATGCTAATGGTGGTACGGGTGCACCGGGTAATCAGACATTTAAGACTGACACGCCTGGTACGCTTTCATCGACAAAACCAACGCGCGACGGTTATGATTTCCTTGGTTGGTCAAAATCGAAAACTGCTACGAGTGCAACTTATACCGCTGGACAGAGCAATGTAACGTTTAATGAAAAAACGACACTCTATGCGATTTGGAAAGAGAAAACCGTTAAGGTTAGTTATAATATCAACGGCGGTTCAGGGCAACCGGCTGCGCAAACCTTTGGCGTCGTAAATGGTGGCAAAATTACGACAACGAAGCCAACGCGTTCAAATTATGTATTTCGCGGTTGGGCAAGGTCGGCTTCGGCGTCTTCGCCTGAATATTCGTCCGGCCAAAGCGGTGTTAAATTTACAGCTAATACGACGCTCTTTGCGGTATGGGCGGCAAATCTCACGATTAAATATGACGCGAATGGCGGTTCGGGCGCACCGGGCAATCAGACATTCGTGTCAGGTGTAGCGGGGAATATTTCTAGCACGGAGCCTACGCGAGCGAACTATGCCTTTAAGGGCTGGGCAGAGACGAAGAGTACGTCAGAGGCGCTTTATGTGGCGGGGCAGTCAGCGACATTCACGTCTAGTAAGACGCTCTATGCTGTATGGCAAGAAGGCAAGGCGACGGTCTCATATGATGCGAATGGTGGTACAGGTGCACCGGCGTCGCATGACATTAGTATTGTGAATGGCGGCTCGCTATCGACGGTAGTTCCGACGCGTGCAAGTTATGGATTCTTAGGGTGGGCAGAGAGTAAGACTGCAAAGACGGCTACTTATCAGCCGGGCGCTACGGTGAAGTTTTCGTCAAATAAGAAGCTTTATGCGGTCTGGCAAGAAAATACGATTAAAGTGACTTATAACGCGAATGGCGGCGAAGGTGCACCGGCGGAGCAGAACATTAGCGTTGTGTCGGGCGGTAAATTATCTACGACGATTCCGACGAAAGAAAATAACGCATTCCAAGGTTGGGCGAGGAGTGCGAGTGCGGCTGAAGCAGAATTTGCGCCTGGTCAGAATGGCGTGAAGTTCACTACCGACATGACATTGTATGCGGTATGGGGATTGCAATTTACGGTACGCTTCGATGCGAACGGTGGTACGGTTGAAACAGATTCAATTACGAGGAATGCGGGCGAGTGTGTAGATTATTCAGAAATTATACCAGATCGCGACAACTATGATTATATTGCTTGGGTGACCGATATTAGTGCAACGGGTTTGAGGAATGTTCCGTCAGATAGTAAGTATTGTACGGCAAGTAATATGACGCTCCACGCTGTATGGGGAAAGAATCGAAGCGCACAAGTAATAATTGGTGACGAGCAACGTTCGATTGATGTCTATGAGATTGAAGGTATTACAGATGAGATAGTACGCAAAAAGGATGAAGGTGAGGCGCTAAGCGATGATGAACAGGCGATTATGCAGTCGCAGAGTAGGGCATTCGTTTCGATTGCTTCGCTTGAGCAGCCGACGCGTGCAGGCTATGTCTTTGCGGGCTGGAGTCGATATGAAGGTGCAACCGAGGCGGAATATGCGCCAGATGCGGATTATTTATTACAAGATGGCGACATTTTCTTTGCGGTTTGGACGATAAATGACGCGATACCAGATGGGGGTAATCCTACGCCAGAAACTCCAGGCGGTAACCCTGGTACGGGCGATATGATTGGTATGGCGCTCGGCATATTTGCCGGTGCATCACTTGCAGGAACGGGTTTATTCTTGGTATTGAAGCGACGCCGATAGTTGTCGCTTATGGTAGAATATAGTTATGGAATTTGAAGGCCAGCGTGATGGCGAAAATGTATTATATGTTTTTAGGCGTCATGCCGTGACGGCGATAAAAGGTTTTGTTTGGTTGGTTTTTGCAACAGCGCTTGGCGTTGTGCCGATGATTATTTGGCCGAACAATGGAAATATGTTCCTCGTATGGATCGGCTTCTTCGTGGTCGGTCTACTCGGCGCGGCATATAGTTGGGTGCTGTGGCACTTTAGCTATTACATAGTGACCGATCAGCGACTCCGCCAAGTGCGACAAAAAGGCTTTTTTAATAAAAGCGTGGTTGATTTGGAGCTCAAAAACATCATGAACATGAGCTATGGCGTAAAGGGAATGTTTGCTACGATGTTTAATTATGGTTCGATTTTAATACAGACCGAAGCGGGCGATTTGGTGATTAGTATGGTTAGCCACCCCGAGGCAGTGTATAATGAATTAGAGAATATCTGTCATGATAAGAAGTAAAAAGAAAAAGTCCAGTGCGATAACACAGCAAAATCTCGACGAAAGTCGTGATAAGATTCTTGCGAAAGGCAAGAAATTTCGCTACCCTTTTCAATACTCAAAGCATCGTTTAGTCATTATTACGGTTTTGATTTCGATTGTGGCGATTATTGTCCTCGCTTTTGTAGGTTGGTTTGAGCTATATAAGGCGCAAAATACAAGCGATATTATGTATCGTTTTGCGAAGGCTTTTAATTTTCCGGTAGGTAAAGTTGATGATGAAACGATAAAGTATAGCGATTATTTGATGCTATATCGTAGTAGTATTAAGTCGATTGAGCGCCAGCAAGGTGCGCTCGATGATTCGGAAGATTCGAAGCGCCAGCGTGATTATTATAAGCGTCAGGCGCTAGATAGTGCAGAGATTAATGGTTTTGCGCTCGCAAAACTTGAAAAAATGAATAAGCCAGTAACAGAATCTGAGATTGATGCCGTCGTTGAAGAACATAAAAAGATTGATGGCGAGACGCGCAGTAATGAGGCATTCGAGGGTATTGTTCGAGATAATTTCGGTCTCAGTATTAAAGACTACCGTCGCATGATTAAACTTTCGCTTGCGAAGAGAAACTATTCGATTGAGGTCGATACGCGTGCGAAAACGCTATCTGATGAAATAAAAGGAAAGCTTACCAACGAGAAGGATTTTGCTGTTATTGCAGAAGCTTATCGTGAAAATGATATTTTTAGCTATGAATCCGTTGGTGAATTTGTCGATGCGTCCAATCTAGATTCTGGACGTGCAGCGATGGCTATGAGTCTTAATGAAGTAGGTAATGTTTCGGATTGTTTCGTTTCGAAAAATGGTGATGGATATTTCTTCGTGAAGTTGACTGGTCGTGAAGGTGATAAAGTTAAATATGACTCAATTTCGATTAGGTTTACGGAATATACGAAACAGTTTGATAAAATGCGCGAAGAGGGCAAGATTAAGGAATACATCGAAGTCGACAGCGGCGATGATGGCGGCGATGATAATAATTAGTTCTCAAAGTAATGCATAGCGATTGAGGCGGCGACGGCGAGATTGAGACTGTCGACGTTTTCGCTTTGTTTAATATAGATCGTAGTAGCGCCAGTTTTTGCCACGAAATCTTTTGGCAAGCCAGCGGCTTCGTTACCGAAGATTAGAGTTGGATTATCGGTGGGCGTTATTGTATTCAGCTCGCTTGCTTCGGGGTTTAAGATGAAGGCGTATGAGTTTATTGGAAGATTCAAATTATCATAATTGTCGATAGCTCGGATGTTTAGATGGAATATAGCGCCCATAGAAGCGCGAACGACCTTTGGATCGTATGGATCGACGGCGGGAGTTATGATAGTGAGATTATCATAACCGAAGGCTACGGCACTTCGCATAATAGTGCCGAGGTTTCCGGCGTCGGATGGATTGACGAGGATGATGCTAGGTCTGTTTGGAATGTGATTATCGGCCGGTTTCTTGAATTCGGCGGCGAGCAGACAATTGTCTTTGGCGCCAAGGATATTGAAGGCTTTAGTTGATTCAATGATTTCGATATGTTTCTCAGTTAGGTCGTTTAAAATCCTGCTTAAATCCTCGCCATGATTCGCGATAGGACGGAGGAAGACGCGCGTTATGAGTTCTGGGTGTGTTTTAATAAGTTCGGCGACAAGAGTGGCGCCGAGGGCATAGGAATAGTCGGAAGAATGCTTGTATTTTTGGAGTTTCATGATTTTATTATAGCAAATATCCGCTATTCTATCGGCAGACACGGAGTTCGCTTGGCCCGTCTTTACGGGCGAGCGACTCCTAGTACTCGGCAGCAGCCTCCGTAATGTCTGCCTGCTAGAATAGCGGATATTTGACATAGTTGAGCCATGAGGCTCCATGGCGTAGTAATGATGACATGATATAATAGAGATACTTGCGGGTATCGTATAACGGCTATTATATTTGCTTCCCAAGCAAGAGACGAGGGTCCGACTCCCTCTACCCGCACCAGATTGAGCCGATTGGCTCTTTTTTGTTGCTTGTCGATTATGCTTATGGTAAGATGAAGGCAATTAAAGGTTTAAAAATATGGATAACGAGCAAGATAAAACTAATAACGAAATAGAGCAGGCGGGCACTATTGATTTCGCCAATGCTCCAGCGGAGAGTATTAAGACGGCCGATAACAATGAATCGTCAACTCCTGTTGAAGAGAGTGATTCTTTGGTGTCATCTCAAGAGAGTGCGCCAGCGCCATTGTCGACTGAAGTGCAGACTAATACGAATGAGGCATCGGCGCCAGCTCAAACGCAGACTGATGCGGTAGAAAAGAAAAAGAAACACGGTGGTCTTGTTGCATTAATTGTGATTTTGGCGGTTTTGCTCGGTGCGGTTGGTACGGTAGTTGTTTTGCAAATTACGGGCGTAATTCATATCGAGAAACTATTTAATGGCGGCGGAATTAGCGGAGTTTTCTCCGGCAATGATGAGGCTAGGAAGGATGTTCCGACGGATGGGCAGAATAATTACGGCGGTATCGGTGCTGGCAAATACGGTGGCACGATTAGTAATTCCGCTACACCGACTATCGAAAAAGCAAAGGAATTTTGTAAATCTAAAAACTATACTTGGTCGGAACTGAAGAAAAGCTCGCTCACAAGTGATGATGATTATGAAAAAGAGATTACTGATGCATATGGCTGCACTGGAAATGATGATTCAGATGAGGCATTTCAATTCCGTATCGTGTTTACAAAAAGTAATTACCAGGAAATTGAGTTTTATCGAAATGTTATAGAAAAGAATGCCGATTCAGACGGGGAGGCGCATATTTATGAAAAGAGCGATGGACTCTATAAGCTTGCAGGTTCACATTCGAAAACCAATCATGAATATATGGTGATTTTTAAAAACGTGGCAATTGAACTCCGTGTAAAGAAGTTCGATTATGGCCACAAGGTGCTTTCTGATCTTGGCTTCCCGGATAGAAGTTATAAACCGATTGATGGCGAGAGCGAAGACGATGACGATGACGATGATGGAGACTCGAAGACATCTGATACGGATAAGCAGATGAAAAGATTCGCTGCTACGGTTGCCAATATGTTAACTAACTATATGACTAATAATGGCGGGAAGTTGCCAAGTTTGAGCGATTCTTGCATTGGTCAAGCCGATAAGCAGACATATAAATGTGATTTACAGGTGGATGGTAGCCAAGATACGCCGGCAGGGAAGTTTTATAAGCAATATCTTGGTGGAAGTGGTTTTAAGCTCGACGGCAAAACGATATACGTCTCATTCTATGAATCGTCAGATGCGGTCGGGAAAGATTATATGCTACGGAATACTGATCCAAATTATATAAATGTGTTCTATGGCACATCCTGTGACGGGGACGATTTAACCAGAGCAAATGGTGGTAATTTTGCCGTAACGGTAAATGTTGAGGAGTCAACGAAG
>JAEEGL013974039.1_pt1 | contig 15340 bp, 29 predicted proteins | sample 9134231 | NCBI WGS metagenome assembly JAEEGL01 (sample SAMN16246548, study PRJNA631951) | gut metagenome | biome: gut microbiome; feature: rumen; material: fiber-attached | host: Bos | place: Iran: Karaj | collected 2018-10 | reverse complement strand
TATCCTTCTCATTCATAAGATGCTCATATTTTGTCATAATCGCTCTTTCTCCTTTGTTTTAATATAAAATATCAATTTTCAGATTAGAATTGAAATATGCCCTCAAATTTTTGGTCTGAGAGCATATTCAAGATTCATCTCAATTTGACTCCTATGGAAAGGTTCTTGAAATAAGAATCATCGTTTGTCAGATTCATGTGTTTGATTGCCTCTTCATCTTCCCATTCATCATTGTTCCATTCTTTGAACATGACCTCAATCCCATCTTCTTTGATTCTGACAATATAAAGATAGTCAATATCACCATGAATCATAGACCGAATTATGAGCGGAACCTGACCTTCATCTTCATATTGATTTATTTTACCTAATAATTCAAAGAAATTTTGAGACAATTTATCTGAATAAATTCTGTTGAAATTTGCATAGTGATATTCAGTGATGAGTTCTGCAACCTGAGCAATTGCCACTAATTCCAATCCAACACCTTGTGGATATCCATCATGGTGGTGATAGAACTGGTAATTATTATCTTCTGTCATTACGATAATATTACATCTGGTACTCATTCTTCATCCTCCTCATCCCATTCTTCATCCTCCTCATCCCATTCTTCCCTTTCCAGTTTATAATCTTCTTTTTTAATTTTTTCATAATATTCATTTAATTCCATTGCTTCTTTATCAGTGCAACCAAATACCTCATAATATTCCCAATGTCTGCAAATATCAACGGTAAAAATTTCTCCGGTATAGATGTTAAACATGATATCACCAACGGTATTTCTTGAAAAGAAAATACCGCATCTGGCATCCCTGATATTGGTTTTAATAATTTCTTTTACTTTTTCAAATTCTTTTTCCCTTTTCATTTTATACTCCTTATAAAAGATTGGTGCTCCCTTTTACAGGAGCACCGCTTAAAAATCAAGCTACCTGAAGTATTTTCTGAGCTTTGTCAAGCATGACATAACCATCCATGAAGTTATTCATTCTCCACTGATTCAATGTCTTTGTCTGTCTGAGAGGTTCTGCATTAGATACAAAGTCTGCAACTGCATTGTACATTCCCCATGCGGTTCCTCTGAAATTCTGAAGGTCATTCTTTCCTGTGTAGATATCTCTAAGCTGAACAAGTGTCTTCTCAGCATTCTTCTCAGAAAGTTTAAGCTCTGCAAAGAAAGCTCTGAAGAATTTTTCTTCATCAATTCTCTGAAGTGCCATCTTTTCAGCATCTTCTTTGATTCTCTCATTGTATGTAAGAGCAAGACCAAGAGCTTTCTCAGCTTCAAACTGTCTTTCTTTGATAGACTGAGTGTGTCTTATCTTCCAAAGCCTCTGAGCATTCTTTTCAGCCATCTGAAGTGTGTTGTTGCAGACAACTCTTACATTTGAGATACCGGCCATCAGTCCACTGCTTCCGTCATGTGAATTACTGAAGAACAGATAATTCTCAATCTCATCTCCAAGAATATTCACATCTGGCATTCTTACAAGCATGAATACTCTTTTACCGTTGAACAATGAGCCTGCGGTCTCATATCTGCATTCAATGCCCTGACTGTTCTGAATGATATTGTCAACAAATTTGAAGCTCTCATCATTCTGAATGATGTTGTATCTGCCTCTTACTACACCAAGCACATCTTTTGTGTTGTCTCTGATATTCAAGAACAGATTCTCAACTTCTGTACCATCTTTCATGTATACAGGTTCCTGCACCACTTTCCAATCCAGCTTGGCAATCTTGATTGCTTCATCTGAAGTCGGAGCTTCCTGTATCACTTCTCCGATACCATGCCAAGGTCTGATTCCTCTTGCACTGAACATCCAATCATTGTTTTCTAATCCTGCTGACATTTTTCTTCTCCTTATTTCATTTAATCTAATATCAATATAAAGCATAATTAAATATTTGTAAAGTATTTTTATGAAAAAAATTAAATAAAATGAAATAAATTTTATAACTCATTACAACATAAAGATTTTATATTTGAATCATGGAAATGAGAAATATTGCAATAGCATACATCAAGCAACTTTCTTCTATTAAAGAAAAAGAAAGATTAAAAAGTATGGTTGAGCATGGAGTCATCTGTGGGTCTGATTTTGCAAGAAAGCATGATATCACACCTGAACAACTTACAAATGAACTTAAACTCATTTTCAAAGGAGAATAAAAATGTTTCCTAATAATTTTACACCAAACCCAATGATTGATTTTTATCAGAATCAAATCAGCAGATTGCAGAATCAACAGATGAATCAGTACCAGAACATGAATCAATATCAACCGTTCATAACAAAACAGGTGACAAGTGTTGATGAAGCTAAGGCAAGTATTGTTGACCCTACTTCAACTTATCTTTTCATTGATTCAAATGCAGGTAAGATTTATATGAAAAGAATGAATAATAATGGTCTGTCTGATTTCTTCACATTCAAGGTTGAGGAGCCTGTTCAAGAGAAAAAGGCTACAAATCCGCTTGATGAGATAAATCAAAGACTTACGAATATTGAGAATAGATTAGGAGGAATTTATGTTCAATCCATTTCAGATGATGAGAAATCCAATTCAGGCGATTCAAAATCAGATGTTGCAAAGAATGCAAAATCAAAATCCTCAGTTATTTCAGAAGGTGCAACAGATGATGAACGGAAAAAACGAGACTGAGCTGAAAGAGATGGCAAACAATATAGCAAAGGAAAGGGGAATAAATCTTGCTGATTTTGCTTCTCAATTCGGTATCAATCTGAAATCTTAATATAAAGGAGAAACAAAAATGGTAGAGACAAACGGAACACCCGTATTTATGAGTAATGACTCAATGGGTGGTATGGGAATCTGGGGATTCCTTATTCTTGCACTTTTCCTCATGGGAAACGGTGGCTTCGGTTGGGGCAACAATGGTTTTGCTAATGCAATAGGCTATCAGAATCTTGCAACTCAGAATGATGTTCAGAGAGGTTTTGATGCACTTAACCTTGGTAATCAGTCAAGAGATATTTTGTCAGCAGTGAATGCAGGTACTGCTCAGGCAGTGGCCGCTACAAACCAGGCAAAGTATGACAACATCAATGTTGCAAAAGACATTCAGATGGCTCTTTCCAGTCAGATTGCACAGGTTGCAAACATGGAAACTTCCATCAATGACAAGATTCAGCAGTGTTGTTGTGAAACCCAGAGAGCTATTGATGGAGTAAATTATAACAATGCTATAAATACTGCTTCTATCAATGCTAACACAACCGCTTCAACTCAGAAGATTCTTGATGCAATTGCCCAGGATAAGATTGAGGCACTCCAGTCCAAAGTTCAGAGTCTTGAGCTTGCTCAGGCTATGAACGGAGTCGTAAGATATCCACAGTCTATGACTTATGGTGCAGGACCTTCCCCATTCTGTAACTGCGGTTGTGGTTGTGGTTTTTATGGCTGATTCAGAGCTGAAATGATTTTCCCTTTTAACAAGGTTGAATAAATTATCCATCTGTACAGGTGTGAGAGATATCGGGGGAGCCTGGCGCTCCCTTTTATTTTAATTAATTAAAGGAGATAAAAAATGAATTGTTGTTGTAATTTTCCTAAGAAGATAAGAGCTACAAGTGTTGCTACTGCTGGTGGCACAACTACTATAACACTTCCGGCAACACCAGCTATTATTGCGGGTGATGTAATTGATATACTTCTGTCTACTGCTATTCCAGATGGTACAGATGGAACTATTCTTTCTGTAACAAATGGCACTGTGACAGGTAATATCATGATTTGCAATGGTAATTATTTCAGACCTCTTCCTCTGAGAAGCAGAACTGTTCTGAGAGTACAATACTTAGATGACCCAGCTCACTTCCAGTTGATTAGTGTCAAGAGATGAATGATACTGATTATCTGATTCTGAACTGCTCTGCAAGTACAACAAATATGTTGATTAATAATGCAATGCTTGATTTGTCTATGAAACATTTCAAAGAACAGTCAGAAATCATGAAATCAATTCTTGATGAACTTAAAACATTAAATGAGAGGTTAAAAGATGGAAATAAATTATACCACTAAATCAATGGCTGATACAGTGACTTCTATATACACAAGATTATATAGTCTTTTGTGTGTACATACTAAGCTGAACATACTTGCTATGAGTGCTATGCAGTCTCTCGGATATAATGGATTCAAGAGATGGCACAGGTACAGATGTCATCAGTATATGAAATTGAAGTTGAGAGTCAGAACTGAAATGTATGATAAATTCAGACTTGTGCCTGATTTCAAAGATGTTGATGTGTCATATTCACCAAAAAACATGGAAGAACACCTCAAGTCTTGGGAAAGTGCTATATTATCTGCAATCCAAGAACTTGGAACAATCAACAAAGATTTCTTTGAAACTGCTGGAATGACTTGTAAGATTTCCAAATGCACAATGTATAAGATGATGAAAGACTATGAGAAAGTGGGTAGATATTATAAGAGATTCACTGAGTCTGATTGGCTTACTCTTGATATGCATATAGTTGATGACTTCTTGCATGGTAAATATAAGGAGAAAGAGGCAAGATATGTATACAAAGGACGAGATTAAGAGAGACTTTGAAGAAGCAGTCTCAAAAATCAACTTCTCAAGCTACAATCCATTGTCAAATGAGTTTATGTCGGCAGTCATGATTGGTCTCATGCTCATTCTTCTTGATGATGAGACAAAGATTGAATCTGAGAAAGAAGACGATATAGCTGAAGAACTTGCAGGTGCAAAGAAATATCTTCAGAAATACCTTGAGACAAAAGATATGACTTATAGAGATATGACACTTGATGAGATGAAACACGCTAATTTTCTTATAAAGAAATCTTATGCAAAATTGCCTTCTGCTGATGAAAAAGAAAAACTGAAAGATTATGAGAGACAGTATAAAGAAATTGCTGAGCAGATTAAATGACTAAAGAGCTGATGAAAGTCAGCTCTTTTCTATATAATAAACATTAACTCCACTTTGCTTGAAGTTTTCAGTCATTAATTCAATTGATTCTTTCCATCTTTCTGGAACTTCTTCTTTCCAAGCATATACATTTTTTATTCCGCTTTGAATTATAAGTGAAGCACAATGTGAGCAAGGTGGAAGGCCAGAAACATAAAGGGAGCAATCTGTTAAATCCCTTTTTGCAAACATTATTGCATTTTCCTCAGCATGAAGGACTATCTTATATTTAATCTGCCGGTCATGGAGTCTTGAATCATCATCAACTCCCATTGGAAAACCATTATATCCTGCTGAAATAATCCTTCTGTTTTTATCTACTATTACTGCACCAATCTTACTTGAAGGGTCTTTTGACCATGTTGCTATAAATTCAGCAAGTTTAAGAAACCTTTTATGCCATTTATTTTCACTCATTTTAAATCATATTCCTCCTCTTTTTCTTCTTTGAATACTGGTTTCAGTTTATAACATGAACAATTCTTATGCTCTTTCAAGAATTTTTCTTTAAGAGTCTCTGATTTTATGTAACCGAGATATCTTATTGCTTCATGTGGTTTATTCTCAATAATCAGATACATTATTTTCTCCTTATTATCCAATTATCCACAGGATAGAAAATCAAAGCTCCAATCAGATTGCTTATAATTGTTGCTGATACCATGCTGATTGCAGGAACCATGAATCTCATGCAGAGATATAATATCGGTGAGGACAATTGCCATCTGATTATATATAGAATAAGTTTATTTCTTTTTATGTTTTTTATGCTCTCTATCATACAATTCTTTATATTTCTTCATTCCTGTTATTGTGTCAAGAACTTTGTCAAAAAGAGTATGAAAAGAATATGCATATATCTCATCATTCAGCTCACAGAACATCTTAGGATTAACATCCATGACAGACATCATTGTGAAGAATAAATGCCAGCATTCATGTACAACTTCATTTGCGGTTATGAGTCCATTAAACCATACTTTGAACTGATTTCCTTTCTCAGGTGCTTCATAGACACCTGCAAGTGCATCATCTCTGAATCCTTTTGGTGCTGAATCAGTAAGCATTACTATTATATCACAAGCTAAGAACTCAATCTTTTTCTTTTGTAATGTCATGATAACCCTCTTGTGGTGCTTTACAGTGACTTGCTATACCTTTGCAGTATTTTCCATATTTATGACAGAAGAACCAATTGCTTCCTTTATCAGATTCATTATCAAGCAAAGGATAATTATTTTTAGGCATGAATTTTTTCTCAGAATAACAACATCTGGAACATCTGCCTTTATTATTGACTATGATTATTTCCATATAAAAGTTCCCAACAAATTCATTACAAGTATAGACAGAGTTTGAAAAGCTACAATGTGGACAAAATATTTTTGCATTTTATTTACATTCATAAGTGAAAAGATTCCTATTCCAAAAGATAGGACATATACAATAAAAAATATGACCATCATTATTTCACCTCTATTTCTGATATTCCATCATCATTTTTCTTAACTTCAAACACTTTATCTGCACAATCAATCAATTCTTTGATATGTGTGACCATAATTATCTGTATTCCGAGCTTGTCACTGAGTGTCTTGAGTATTTTTCCTGCTCTTTCCTGCAAATCTCTTGATATGAATCTGAACGGCTCATCAAGAATGATTACATTGTCAGTATTATTTTCAAGCACATAGCAGGCAATTCTCAGTGCAAAAGCAGTTAAGTCTACAACACCACCGCCACTGGCATTCATAGGGTCCACTTCTTTTCCAGTCCTCTGGTCATAGAATAATAGCTGAGCTTCAGTCCTATTTCTTGAAGTAGTGAACTCAAGTCTGAATGTATATTCATTAGGAAAGACCGCATCAAGGGCAGAATTGATTATATCTTCAATCTGGAGAGAAAGTCTTTCCTGAGTCTCTTTTGCAATCTTCTGAAGAAAGACCTGAACTTTTTCAGTTATTTCAACTTTTGAAGATAATTCATCAAGTCTTTTCTTCTTGCTCTCAATGTCTTTTGCAATCTGAGTCTGTACTGCAATAGCTTGATTGTATAATCTTTCTATCTGTTGTATGACCATCTTATCACCTTATAAAACCGATTATCCACTTAAAAATAGTTATGGCGCAACAGAATCCTATACCAAAGAATGACAGTATTATGAATCTTACAAGCCATCTTGAAAACATCATCAGTACAGAGTAAGTATGAGCTTTAAAATTATCAAACTTATCTATGATGATTGTTATTGTAATTAAAGTAAGAACAGAAATTACAAAAATAAAACATAATGAGGTGAAGACTATCATATATTCAATTCCTCTTCCAGTTTATCCCAGTCATAAGATTCATATAAGTCTCTCATCAGTTTCTCAAGTCTCTCATCAATTCTTGCTTTTTCTTCTGTAAGCTCTTTCAGTTTCTTCTCTGCTTCTTCAACAGTATTGAAACCATATTTATCTTCCCAACCTTTGGTGATAGAGTCTATGACACCTTGTGCTTTAGCTGATTTAAGCTCAGCTTCTTTTATCAGTCTCTTTATCCGTTCAAATTCTTTTAATTCCATCTCAGCTCCTTGTGAATTTCTCTATGATTACTGCATCTATATAAGAATCAAGTATTGATTTAAGTGTGCAGTATTCACTGTATTCAGACCATAGTCTATTTTTTTTGATATCAGAATAATCAATGTCTTTTATTGGTTTATCAACAACTGATTCAATTGTCAGCCTGAGATTTTCTTTCTCTCTGAGAGCAATTGCAATTGTCTTGTAACCAAACATCTTTTTGATTATTTTCTGACATTTTTTCTTTATCCGTTCAAATTCCTTCAACAAATCTCCTCACTTCATCAGCAAACTCCTTACTATAATCACCTGAAGAAAGCTCATTCTCCACATTCTCCACAAAATCAAGAGTCATGCTCTTGGTTCCATTCACTTTCTTGATGAAGTCCTCAAGTCTCTTTTCTCTCTCGTCTTGTTTCAAAATATATGAATCATCAATATATTCTTTATTATCAATTATAGGAAGAAACTTAACTACTGATTCTGGGAATTTGGTATCTATGTAATAGACACCTGGTTGATAATCCTTGAAATCTGTAGCCTGGCAGATAAGACACCCTGGATTCACAACATGACGGAAATTATTTTCATTATAGTGAAAAGATTTATGATAATCTCCGGTAAAAATCCATGTTGAATCAGGATAAATTCCAAGAAGCTCTTGTGCAGTTATTGCTGAAACATTAGGTGGCATTGATTCATAGCTTGGAAACACTAAAATATGTCTGAATACATATTTTTTGTCTTCTGCTTGTTCATCAAAGTTAGGTGCAGAGATATCATAGTCAAATGCAGAAATCTTATAAATGTTATTGCTTTTCAGAAGAATACCAATTGCAGACTTGTCAATATTCTGGCTTGAATGGTAAAGTAAGTCATGATTTCCACATAATATGAACAATGCTTCATCAAATTTCTCAAGCTCATCTGCTAAATCCTGCACCATCTGAATACATTGGAAAGAAGTATCTGAATTTGAATGAAAGATATCACCAACCACACATATAGAGCATTTATAGGCTCTGGCATAATTGAGCAACTGCTCAAGTGCTTTTCTTTGAGTTTCAATCCAGTCTTTATCAATTCTGCACCTTGGTGGTGTTGCTCTAAGATGCCAATCAGCGGTGAGTATGAATTTCATTAAAGCTCCTTAACAAGAACATATCTGTCATAGCAGACTTTTTCTCCATATCTGTTTTTGCTTTCACATGGCACATTGTCAATGATGTACTCTTTTCTGAGAGTGAAGATGATTGCTGACAATCTTGTAGCTCCGAACATCTCAAAAGCCTGCATTGATGTGATACCTTTCTTGTGAGTTTTAAGATACTTCAATACTCTTTCTACATTTCCCTTGTGTTTTTTCATTGTTTCTCTCCTTAACACTTTTTATTTATATCCAAAGGCTTCCCACATACAGGACAGACATCAGGCATTTCTTGCCATAATTCTTCTATTTCTGTGAAACAGTCTTGAATATCTTTATTGCATAAAATGATTTCTTCTATATCTTCTTGCAAATTTACAGAATCATATTTTAATCTTGAACCTTTGATTATTTCTGTTATTTCATCAACAATTATCTTTTGATTGCTGAAATTATATGTTTTTGAATTTCTTATTTTACTTAAACCGTTAAAAATAAAATAAGAGCTTTCCTTATTTTCTTTTAATTCATTTTCTGCACATTCAACTTGAAATATAAGCTCTTTTTGATTGTTGAAATCATAAATTTTTTGTTTTTTAAATAAATCTATACTGTTTTCAATATCAGAAAGCTCATCATTGATGCTCTTAGATTTATTGATTAAATCATGAATCTTTTCAACAACAATAGATTGATTTTTCATATTGAAGATTTTTTGTTTCTTCAATATAAAGATATCATCTTCTATTGAATAACATAATTTTGATAATGTTGAGCTTCTATCTTGAACTCTTTTATATTTATCAATAAGAATATCAACATCTTTTGTCCAGTCATATCTTTTGAATTTTTCTTCAAGGTCGGTAATATCTGTCTCAATGATTTCTTTCTCAGATTTTATCTTTCTTTTTGTTGATTCTACTTCAGCAAGTATTCTGTCAATTGCATCAAGTTTTACTGTCTTGTTGAAATATCTTGCAATTTCTCCTGAAGACAATGAGAGCAGAAATGGTGAATCTTGCTGACACTGAATGTTTGTATCTGAAAGTCTGAAGAATCTGTTTACATCATCAGGAACATCTGTCTTTACAACATTCAGCTCTTTTCCATTGACAATATATTGATTGTCTTCTTTTGTCCGCCTTCTTATGAGTGTATTGCCGACATCATCTGTGACTTTGACAGACATCTCATCATTCTGATTGCCTTTCTCATTGATTGCCCAATGTGAAAGAAGAATATCTGTTCCAAGCGGTCTGTTCTTGATTGCCCAATTCAAAGCTCTGAGTATTGCAGATTTACCATTATTTGAAGAACCAACAATTGCATTGATTCCATTGCATAGAACAAGCTCTGAATCTTTATGACTCTGAATGTTCTTGATTTCAATTTTTCTTATCATATACTATATTATATAAGAATTTTGTCATATATCTAAGTTTTTGCGTAATTTATATTTAGAAAGTATGTCATCATTGAAATCATCTGATGAATTGAATAAATCATCAGCTTCTTCATTATTAAGAACTCTTTTTATATTCTTGTTTTTATTATTGAGAGCTGACATAATATCAGTTTCAATAGAATTATCTAAAATTAAATAATATGCCATAACAGAATCGGCTTTCTGACCGATTCTATGAACTCTATCTTCAGCTTGTTCATGCTGGACCCATGACTGACCAAACTCAACAAAGCAGGTTGCTGGTGCTTCTGTAAGTGTAAGACCTACTCCTGATGCTTTAATTTGTCCAATGAACAGTCTTATCTTCTTATCAGTCTGAAATTTATCAACAATCTTCTGTCTGTCTTTGACGGGTGTTTCACCAGTCAGACCAACTGATATCGAGCTGAACTCATTCATCAGTGAATTGTAGCTTGAGTGGTGGTAAATGAAAACAACCAGTTTTTTATCAGTAAGCTCAAGATAATCTTTAATCCATGAAATCACTGCTTTCTGTTTTGCCTCATAAGCACCCTGTTTCAGATGAGAAAGATGACCAATCAAGTCTTTATGCGATTTTTTGCCAGTCATTATATCATGCTCAAATTGTAAATCTATATCATCATATTTAGCTCTGTCTGAAGCTGATACAGTCAATGGTATCACTGACCTTATTTTTGGTGGTAGTTGTGATAGAACATCAGCTTTATACCGTCTTATCATTATTCTGGATATCAATTCATGCAATTCTTTGGCATTAGTTAAGCCATTGAATGTCCATCCCCAGAATCCTTTGATTGCATTGCAATATCTTTTGAGGAATCTCCATTTACTTGGGAAATGCTTTCTATCAAGAATATTGAGTGCTGAGAAGAATTGACTGGTCTTGGTCTCATAAGGTGTTCCTGATATGAATAATTTCTTGCTAATTCCAGAATCACAAATCTGCTTGACTGCTCTTGACCTCATGGTATCAGTCTCTGCTATATATTGAATTTCATCTGCAATAATTGTCCTGAATCCTAATTTCACAAATTCATCACACCAGCCATATATATGCAATGTTTTTTTCTTTACTTTTTTCCCTTCTTCTTTTGCTTTTCTCAATCTCTCATTTTCAATTCTTCTTTCTTCTTTATCTTCAGAACCAAGTATGTCATAATTAACTATGAAGACAGGATACTTATCAAGAAACTCTTTAGAGTAATATTGAGACTGTTTTCCTTCTATTATATATGAATTTATATCTGCCCATTTTTTAAGCTCATTCTGCCAATTCTGCTTTAATGAAGCTGGACAGATTATAAGTGCAGGAAGTGACTGCTCTTTATATTTCAGATAGACACAAGCCTGAGGAGTTTTCCCCAGTCCCATCTCATCTGCAAAAAGAATGTTTGTAGTCATGTTGAGTGCTTTTTCAACACCTTCTTTCTGATATGGATATAATTCATCAGGCAAATCATATTTTTTTGGTAAGAATATCTGAGCAGACTTGTCAAACTCATAGCCTAATTCTTTGAGAAACCTTGCATTTCTTTTTGTTGAAGGAATATAAGCAGTTGTACCTATCAGCTTAAAATCAATCTGGGAGAGTCTTTTTATTTCATTATTATCATGGATTTTAATAAGAAATCTGTTATTAAAATATTTAATCATTTTCTTTAATAAAAAAGAGGTGACAGACTGAAACTTAGAAAGATTCTGCCACCTCAAACATAAGGAGTCAGCCCATGCTTATACTATATTATATATAATTTTTTTACTAAATCAAAGTATTTATGAAAAATCTTGTTCTTTTTTACGCCATACATTTTTCAATTCCTCCCAATATTTTTTTATCTTGAACGGAGTAGAATTGAAATGTATTGCAGATTGATTCAGTGTTGGTACTTTTCTGTTTCTTTTCTGATTGCCATACCATTCATAACTCAGAATCCAGAGCAAAAGATTATATGCAGGGTCTGAAAGCTCTTTCTTCAGCTCATCAAGCAAGTCAGGATTATAATTTATGTCTGTGACAGAACCTTCATCAAGATTGTCTCTTATGTGGTCCTGCTGATACATTTCTCTGCCAAATGTATTTAGATTCATCAGTGCAAAATATAAGTGTGTTGTGAAGCTACCTTTATCAGGATTCCAAGACTTCAATGCTTGACAGTATATCATGTATCCTTCAGCTTCCATCTCATCATACTCAACATTCCATTTCTTTGAGTATTTCCATGCCTGTTTCTGTATCAGTTTCTGATATTTTTCAAAGTGTGTCATAAGTTTCCTTGAACTGATGCTCAGTCAATAAATTCAAAACAATCAATATTGGGAATTATGGCACATTTTCCCCATGTGCCATAAATGAGTCCTTCTTTGATTTCTGTGACTGTTCCTGTCTTACTATTATATTCTGCTTGACAGAACATACTGATTATCTTCAGCTTATCTCCAATCTTGACTTTCATTTTCTGATTCCCAATATCCTTGCTGGAATAACATACTGATTGTTGCATGAATCACAACATCTGCCATCTTTTTTTACTGGCCATGGATTGTTTCCCCATCCTGTAAATGCTATACCACAAATGCAACATTTCTTCTCTTTCTCATTTTCTTTAATCTGATTTTCCATTTTTTTCTCCTTATTAATCTGTTGTTTCAAGATAATATTTTAAATCATCACCTTTAAGGTTATTGCAACACCAGTTATGAGCTTTATAATATAAGTCACAATAGAGCTTTGATATGACTTTATTGTTTCTTTCATAAAAGTGCCAACATTTCCAGTTGAGAATCATGACAAATTCTGTCAGATATTCGATATTTGTCTTCCATTCTTTGAAAGCTCTTTTAAAAGTGTCTTTGATTGCTTTCTCACCAAATTTCTCAGCTATTAAGAAATCATTCCAGAATGTTGTCTTGCAAGTATAACCACAAATTTCCATTTATTTCTCCTTATTTCTGTTATATGCGTCAATTCCATTAAGAATCAAATCTCTTTTTTCTTCTGCATCAAATAAAAATTTAGAATAAAGTTCCCAAGCTCGTTTATCCTTTTTTTCTAATGCTTCAATGCATTTGTTTTTATAATTGCTTATTTTTTCGCTTAATCCATGATAAGCAATCCACATTAATTCTGAATTATCAATTCCTTTTACTAAGTTTTCCATTTGCTAACTCCTTTTCTTTCTTGATGATTCAAATATAAAGCATAATTAAATATTTGTAAAGTATTTTTATGAAAATAATAAAACTTTTTTCTAATTACTTATAACATAAAGAATTATCAACTTACATTATTAAATTTTAATAATATAATGAATTGTGACTTGTATTATTAAAATTTGATGAAAGTTACATTATTAAAATTTAATAATGTACTTTTGTAAATATTTATATTATAACGAATTATGAGTTACATTATTAAAATTTAATAATGAAACACAATATTATATATAATATATAGATAAATAAATATTAAAAATTAAAAAAAGATAATACTTGTGTTTTCAAAAAAATTTCAATCTATCTCAAAAAAAATATATAATATATTAAATGAAACTTAATCATAAAGAATGCTTAAAATTAGGAATAAATCATTCCAAGTTATCACTTCTCAAATATCTGACAGATAATTTCTCAAATGAATTATCTCCATTTAACTTTAATGTTGCTCAACAGAAACTTTCTCTCAGTTACAGTTCAATCTTAAATGGACTTAAATTTTTGAATGATAATAATATAATAGAAAAATTCTTTAACCGTTCAGATTTGAAAGTTTATGTCAGAGTCATAGATAATAAATATATAGAAGAAAATAAGGTAAATGAAATGCTCATAGAAACTGATGAACAAGTTGAGATATGCAAAGAAGCAGATATGATAGCAAAGTTGATTCTTAGGAAATATCCGCAGTATTTCTCTCATAGAACAGTGAGGGCAGGAAAAGCTACAAACTTATATAAAGGCATTTGCCGTTGTATCTGTGATATATATAATGGTTCTTTCTTAAATTCAAGACTTTATAATCTCAATTATAATTATGATTGGAGAGATGCATTGAAGAAAGTCAGAGGTGATTGGCTGAAGACAAGAAGGCTGATTCTTAACAATTTGAAGAATTTTGATTTGATGCATAAGAAGGAATATTTACCTTATAATAAGAAGATTCTTAAAAATAATTTGAAAGATTGGTTCTATGATGATAATCAGTTCAGAAATAAAGAGCCGTCTTCTCAGTTCCTTGAGTGTCTGAATCAGCCTGAGTATATAAGTAAGCATATATCTGAGAAGAAAGCAGATGAGATATTTGCTGAGCTTCCAGTTAAAGCTCAGGACGGTGGAAATAATCTTTTTAGTCTGAATGAGAATATGCCTGCCGGCAGATTTTGGCAGTATGTCAGAGAGATGGTCGATTGGGCAAGAACCGCCTACAAATGTGATGACAACATGACTTCATGGTTGGATTCTCCAGCAGATATAGTGAATCAATTCTATAAATATTGCTTAGATAATGATATATCTGTTTCTCTTAATACCTGTGATATTGAGAAAGCAGTTGAATGTAATGCTCCATGGGTCTGGTTTGTGCAGAATGCTTGTGATGAATATGGCATAGATAAAAGAATTGCAGGTTGTGTAAATTTGAATGATTTCAAAAAATACTTTGATATATGAGAAAAAATTTATATAATATAGTATAATCATGAAACGAGAGAAACTTAATACATTTCAAGAAAGAGATATACTTTCATCTATTATAATCAGTGACAAGTGTTGCAGAGAGATTGTTCCTGTGCTTAATCCAAGATTGTTTGAGGTTGAGTATGCAAGAGTGATATCTTCATGGGTTTGTGATTATTTCAATCAATATAACAAAGCACCTAAAGAAGATATGCTGAAGTTGTATCGTTCTCATTGTGATGAGATTACAGATGATGCTCTCATGGATAATATTTTCTCAGTCATAGAGAAGATTGACAAAGACTTGAAGAAAGTTGAGAAGTTCAATGATGAGTATGCTATTCAAGAAGCTCTTAAATATCTCAAAGCAAGGAGCATGAAGAATTTTGCAGAAGATATTGAATCTCATCTTGTTGCTGGTGATATAGATAAAGCAGAAAAGCTCATTACTAATTACAGGAAAGTTGAGAGAGACAGTGGTGAAAGTGTCTCTATACTTAAAGATTTTGAGCTTATTGCTGATGCTTATACT
>JAEEGL011534390.1_pt1 | contig 15340 bp, 11 predicted proteins | sample 9134231 | NCBI WGS metagenome assembly JAEEGL01 (sample SAMN16246548, study PRJNA631951) | gut metagenome | biome: gut microbiome; feature: rumen; material: fiber-attached | host: Bos | place: Iran: Karaj | collected 2018-10 | reverse complement strand
GGACTGTCGGCGATCATCATCCCGGTATCTGTTTCGAAGATTCAGGCCTATGCATTTTCGGACTGCGTAAACCTGCGTTCAGCTGTGATCCCGACGTCGGTAGGATATATTGACGATCTGGCGTTCTATATGAGTAACGGTGTTGAGGTTCAGTTTGTCGAACCGACCGATACGCGTGTGACACAGCCTGTTGCGGCCGTATCCGGTACCGGACTTTCAGGGTCTGCTGATGCGTATAATGATGCAGTCGGCAGTGACGGAAGCGGAACAGATGACGAAGACGGACAGGCGCAGGGAGAATCGACCGACCCGGACGGTTTCACAACAGAGACTTCGGGATCTGTCGTGATCGATTATGAAGAGAACATTCTTCCCGGCGAAATGGGTTCCACGAAAGTGGTCGGGTCCCGTGCGGTGCTTCTGATGTCACCGTCCATGACCGTGAAGGACAGTTATAATCTGAACAAGGCGGAGCTGGAAGACGGAATTGCGGATAACAATCTGAAAAATACTTCCGGAAAAGATACGTTTTCCGTGATCCGCGGTACGCTGGATGCGTATAACGGAACGGATGCTTCCGTAAATCTGCCGGATGGCGTTGTTAAGATCGGCAACCGCTGTTTTTACAAAAATGATACGCTGGAGAATATTACGATCCCTTCCGATACGGAAGAGATCGGAGATTTTGCTTTTGCAAGGAGCAGTCTGCAAAACGTAAACATCCCGGATTCTGTCAAAAAGATCGGATATGCTGCATTCTACCATTGCAGCCAGCTTTCCGATGTTTCCATCCCCGACAGCGTGGAAACGATCGAACTGGGCGCGTTTTTTGGCACCCCGTGGCTCTATGAGTGGCAGAATCGGGATGACAATGATAATTATCTCATCGTCGGAGACGGGATCCTCTTATCCTACAAGGGAGAGGGCGGAAATATTTCGATCCCGGAAGGCGTGAAGACGATCGCACCCGGCTGTTTTCTCGGAAACACGACCATCAAAGGTGTTTCCATACCGGGAAGCGTAGAAACGATCGGTGAGGACGCATTTAACGGCTGCACGGCGCTTAACACCCTGTCGCTTTCCGCAGGTCTTGAAACGATCGAAGACCGTGCATTCCGTAATACCGATCTGTCAACGCTTACGATCCCGCCCACTGTGACCACGATCGGACTTGGTGCATTTGATGTACAGGATTCCGCAGACATACGTACGGTCCTGTTCATGGGGACAACTTTGCCGGATGTTTCGTGCAAACCGACTGCGTCCAGACTATCCGCATCGGATCTGCGCACGCTTTCCTTTGACGGTATTGAAAATGCCATTATCAGGGATACGGCCGATCCGGCATCGGGAACGATCTTTGATCCGCATTATCTCGGCTTCAGAGGCGCTGTCTTTTCGTTAAGCCCCGATCAGGTGGACGGACAGAATACCCTGCATTTACTGCTTTCCACAAAGGAACCGAATGATGCAGGTGTTGTAAATATCGATGCGCACGTTCCGGTCGGTTCAACCGATTACATCATTTCGGGCGTGAAGGATCAGGCGTTTGATCCTTACAGATCTCTGACGGAATGGTGCACAAAGCCGTTAACGGACATTAAGATCGCCGGCAATACATCTCCGGAAGTGGAAGCGCTTTTGGATACGATCGGACAGACAGAGCAGCGTTTCTATACGGAAGACGACGCGATCACAGTCCGCGATTTCAGAAAATCATCCGTACAGAACGGAAGCGTCGCATCAGCCCGCATTCCCGGAAACACGGATCATTTTGTGGTAACCATATCGGATGATCAGAGTGTGAAAGAGGCCTTTTCCGCTGCATTTTATAATGCACTCGGACAAGCAGGCGCAAGCGGCATAGAAATGTTTGACATTTCCATGACGGATGGAACGGAAACGATCCCGATCACGAAACTCAACACATCCAAAATGGAACTGACGATCCCCGTTCCTGCAAGTCTTACCGGAGACGACCTGACCGTACTGAGCGTCAATGACAACGGCGCGCTCGAAACGATCTCGGCGGAATCTGTTGATGTGAACGGTGTACCGTGCGTGAAATTTGTGGCAGGTCATTTCTCGCCTTATGCGATCTGTCACGGCTCCGGGCTGTATACGGTTGAAAATGAGACCGTGATCCGGGGGCAGGATGATGAGATCGAAGAGGAACTGATGGATCATGCCATGGACCGTTTCTCCCTGCAGGCTACGGTGGAAACCATTACGAAGACGCGGGGGAATATTCCGGTAGGTAAGATCATTTCGTTTGTGATGATCGGGATCGGACTTTTACTGTTATTGCCGAATCTTAAGGGGCTTTTGAAAAAAAGAGACAGTTGATCATTGTTTTTTTCACATTGTTCATTGTATAATAAAGTGTCATTTTATATGGCACTTTTTTATTGTATATTTTTGATCTGTCGAGGTGAATGATCTTGAAACATGTCAATGAAAACAGACCCGTACATATGAATACGGTAAACAATCTTCTTGAACTCGAAGAACATATGTATCCGCTTGTGGATGTGGAAAGCCCGAATGTGTTCCGGAATCTTTTCCCGTATGACGAAGTTCCGAAGATCGCATTTAATGACAGGATTGTACCGCACAATATGCCGAAAGAGATCTGGATCACGGATACGACGTTTCGGGACGGACAGCAGTCAAGAGCGCCCTATACGACCGATCAGATCGTAACGATCTATGACTACCTTCACAAACTGGGCGGTCCGAACGGTATGATCAGAGCCAGCGAGTTCTTTCTTTATTCGAAGAAAGACCGTGATGCGGTCTATAAGTGTATGGAGAGAGGCTATCAGTTTCCGGAGATCACAAGCTGGATCAGAGCGTCCAAAGAGGATTTCCAGCTGGTCAAAGACATCGGCATGAAAGAAACCGGAATTCTGGTCAGCTGCAGTGATTATCATATTTTTTACAAGCTGAAAATGGATCGCCGCAAAGCGATGGATCATTATCTGAACATTGTCCGTGAATGCCTGGAAACAGGGATCAGTCCCAGATGCCATCTGGAAGATATCACCAGAGCCGACATCTACGGTTATGTGATCCCGTTCTGCGTGGAACTGATGAAACTCATGGATGAATACAAGATCCCGATCAAAGTCAGGGCCTGCGATACCATGGGGTATGGCGTGAACTATCCTGGTGCAGTGATCCCCAGGAGCGTACAGGGGATCATCTACGGACTGAACAAGCATGCCGGTGTCAGCCCGCATCTTCTTGAATGGCACGGACATAATGATTTTTACAAAGCGGTGTCCAATTCCACGACAGCATGGTTATACGGCTGCGCCGGGATCAATGCCTCGCTGTTCGGTATCGGTGAACGTACCGGTAATACGCCGTTGGAAGCCATGGTATTTGAGTATGCGCAGTTAAAAGGCGATCTGAACGGAATGGATACGACCGTGATCACGGAACTTGCCGAGTACTACAGGAAGGAGATCGGCTATGAGATCCCGCCGAGGACGCCGTTTGTCGGTGAGAACTTCAATGTCACAAGAGCAGGCATTCATGCGGACGGCCTTTTGAAGAATGAGGAGATCTACAACATTTTTGATACGGAAAAATTCCTGAACCGGCCGGCGCTTTGCGCAGTCAGCAATACTTCGGGACTTGCGGGCATCGCGCATTGGATCAACATGTATTACAAGCTGCCGGAAGAAAAACAGGTTTCGAAACAAAGCAAACTCGTCAAAAACATCAAAGAGATCGTGGATAAAGAATACGAGAGCGGCAGAGTTACTGTCATGACCAATCAGGAACTGGATGCAATGATCAAAGAGCAGTGTCAGGAATTAAAGATCACACTCGGATAAAGGAAAACGGCTGAAAATACAGGGAGGAAAGTATGGATAAAATTCAGATGAAAACGCCGCTTGTCGAGATGGACGGCGATGAAATGACCAGGATCCTGTGGAAGATGATCAAAGAGGAGCTGATCCTTCCGTATGTTGATCTGAAAACGGAATATTATGATCTGGGACTGAAATACCGCAATGAAACGGACGATCAGGTCACCGTTGACAGTGCAAACGCCACAGCGAAATACGGCGTTGCCGTTAAATGCGCGACCATTACGCCCAATGCGGCAAGAGTGGAAGAATATGATCTGAAGAAAATGTGGAAAAGCCCGAACGGTACGATCCGTTCCATCCTCAACGGTACTGTATTCAGGACACCGATCATTGTCAAAGGCATAGAGCCGAATGTGAAGAGCTGGAAGAAACCGATCACGATCGCAAGACATGCTTACGGTGATGTGTACAGTAACACGGAAATGCTTCTGAACGAAGCCGGAAAAGCGGAGATCGTGTTTACCGGCAGGGACGGCAGTGAAAAACGCCAGCTGATCCATGATTTTGACGAAAAGGGAGGCGTAATCCAAGGTTTACATAACTGCACCCCTTCCATTGAAAGTTTTGCGAGAAGCTGCTTTAATTATGCGCTGGATCAGAAGCAGGATCTGTGGTTTGGCGCAAAAGACACGATCAGCAAGCAGTACGATCACCATTTTAAGGATGTTTTTGCCATTATTTATGAAAAGGAATATCAGGCAAAATTCGAAAAAGCAGGGATCACCTATTTCTATTCCCTGATCGATGATATCGTAGCAAGGATCATGAAGTCCGAAGGCGGCATGATCTGGGCCTGCAAGAACTATGACGGCGATGTGATGAGTGACATGATCTCTTCCGCATTCGGATCGCTGGCCATGATGACTTCCGTTCTGGTATCACCGAGCGGTGTCTTTGAATACGAAGCAGCGCACGGAACCGTGCAGAGACACTATTACAGGCACTTAAAGGGTGAAGAAACCTCGACCAATTCCGTTGCCACGATCTTTGCCTGGACCGGGGCGCTTAAGAAACGCGGAGAACTGGATGAACTTCCGGATCTGGTTCATTTTGCCGAAAGCCTTGAGAAAGCCACGATCGCAACGATCGAGTCGGGAAAGATGACCAAAGATCTGATACTGATCACAACACTGGAACATACGCAGACACTGAACAGCCTTGATTTTATCAAAGCGATCAGGGAAACGCTGCAATCTTATCTGTAAGCGGATGAGCCGGAGGTAGGCGTGGAGACGAAAGAGATATCGCGTGCGATCATAGAAAGACTGCCGAGATATTATCGATATCTGGGCGAACTGAAGGATAGCGGGATAGAGAGGATCTCATCCAAAGAACTCTCTGCCCTTATGCATGTGACCGCTTCGCAGATCAGACAGGACCTGAATCATTTCGGAGGCTTCGGACAGCAGGGATACGGCTATAATGTCAGTACGCTGTATGATGAGATCGCGAATATTCTGGGACTGCACAGGAAGCATAACCTGATCATGATCGGTGCCGGTCATCTCGGACAGGCGCTTGCGAACTATGTCAATTTTGAAAGACGCGGCTTTGTCATCAAAGGGATCTTTGACATCAACAAAGAGATCCACGGGCAGACGATCAGAGGGATCAGGATCCGCCCGATGGAAGAGATCGCGGATTTTATGAAAGAGCAGGAAGTGGATATTGCCGTACTGACGATACCGAAAGCGGAGGCTGTGAAGGTGTCAAAACAGCTCATCGATCATGGGATCAGGGCCATTTGGAATTTTGCCCATGTGGACCTGGATGTTCCTGACAATGTGGTGGTTGAAAATGTCCATTTATCGGAAAGCCTGATGCGTCTGTCATATAACCTTGCAAATGTTTCCGGACAGGAATGAGCGCGGACCCCAAAAGGATAACGGAAGATGGCTGAACACGAAGAACAATTCAAAAAAGCACTGGTCGGAAAGAAGATCCCCGTGTTGATCTTAGACCCCAAATGGCATAAGCTGTTTTCAAAGACCGGGACTACGGAAGAGATCAAGGAACTTGAAGGGAAACTGCAGGTTCTTTTGAAACGCCAGGGCAAACTCAATAATGAGAATAAGGATCTCAAGAAGATCAAGAACAATCTCATGGATGAGATCGTGGTTCATATGGACGGGATCGAGACCCAGACGAATTCCACCACGGAAAAGAAGCTGGATGAGAACAAACGGCTAATCAATGAGGTTAACGAGAAACTCGATAAAAACGAAGATGAACTGATGGAACTCCCCAGAGAGATCGATCAGGTCAATAAAGAACTGATGATCGCTACGATGGAACTCTGCTATGAAAAACTAAGGGACAATACGGCAGAGATCGAAGAGATCGCAACCTGGATCCGTGAGATCAGGATCAGCCTTAAGAAGAATATCCTGAAAAAACAGAACAAAGAGGTTAACAACGCGGAATTGTATGCCTATATGCATGATATTTTCGGTCATGATGTCATGGAACTGTTTGACATGAAATACGAACCGACGCTTCCGTCATTGAAAAAATCAGAAAATGAAAAAACTGCTGAACAGCCAAAGGATGAAACAACTGGACAGTGATACGACACGGGTGCTTGAAATCCCGTCCGTTGTTCTGATGGAACGGGCCGCATTATCTGCTGTCAAAGCCATAAGGGATGCGGGCTTTCCCCTGTCGAACGTGATCGTTTTGGCGGGAGAGGGAAACAACGGCGGTGACGGTGTTTGTGTTGCAAGAATTCTGAAGGAACAGGGGATTCCTTCAGATATTTTTGTGATTGGGAAACCTTCCGATGGTTCGGAATGCGCGCACCAGATCCGGACAGCCCTCCGGTATGATATCCCCGTATCGTACGGCAATGCGTCAGACGCTGTCTGCTTTTTGAAAAATCATGCATGTACGCTTCTGATCGATGCGATCTTCGGTGTCGGTCTTAACAGAGGACTGGGTGAAGACTATGTGAAATTGATCAGACATATCAATGCTGCGGACTGTAATGTGGTCAGCATCGACATTCCTTCAGGTGTCGATGCCACGACCGGTAAGGTATTAAACGAAGCAGTCCGGAGTGATCTGACGGTAACTTTCGGCTATTACAAGACCGGACAGTTTTTGTATCCGGGAGCCTCATACTGCGGATCCCTTATTTTGGATACGATCGGTATCCTGCAGGATACTCCGCCGGATCCGGAAGATCTGTATATGCTTGAACCGGATGATCTTCGGTCGATCAAACGTGATCCCGACTCGCATAAAGGCACCTTCGGAAAGATCCTTCTCATAGCGGGAAGTGAAGAGACCGGCGGCGCCGCTGCACTGTGCGCCATGTCGGCATTCCGTTCCGGAAGCGGGATGGTACGGATCTTTACACATGAAAATAACAGGGACATGCTTCTTGAGCACATTCCGGAAGCGATGGTAACGACTTACAGCGATGATATCAGCGGACTAAAGGATGCGTTTGGCTGGGCAGATGTGATCGGGATCGGACCGGGGATTTCATACTCCGATACGGCCCGCAGGATCCTTCGTTCGGTTTTCCTTGACTGCGGACTTCCGCTGGTATTGGATGCCGATGCACTGCACATTCTTAAGTCGGAACCGGAACTGATGGGAGCCGCAGCCGGCGTAAACCGGACGGTGATCATCACACCGCATCTGAAAGAATTCTCGGATCTGTCCGGGATCAATGTCTCTTCCATTAAAGAGGATAAGATCCGCATTTGCAGGACATATGCAAAGGAACATCAACTGATCTGTGTGTTAAAAGACGCAAGGACCGTGATCTCTGACGGGAAAATGACAGTTCTCAATACATCCGGCAATTCCGGAATGGCTACCGCCGGATCGGGAGATGTACTTCTCGGACTGATCACATCCCTGCTTGGTCAGGGGCTTGACGGACTGTCGGCCGCCGCGTACGGTTGTTATATTCACGGACTTGCAGGGGATGAAGCCGCATCCGATCACGGTCAGGCCGGCATGGTCGCATCCGATATGATCGGTCATTTCAAACATTTTTTGGAATAGAGGGAATATGAGCAAGGAAAGAGTATACGCAAAGATTGATCTGAATCATATCGTACATAATCTGGAGTGCATGCATGATCTGATCCGGGAGAACACAAAGATCATCGCGGTCATCAAGGCAAACGGATACGGACACGGTGCCGTAAGAATCGCACAACGTACAGAATCTCTTCCTTATCTGCACGGATTCGCGGTGGCAACGGCGGAGGAAGCGTTTGAGCTTAGAGAGCACGGGATCAAAAAACCGATCCTGATCCTCGGTTATACATTTCCGGAAGATTATGAAAGACTGATCAGAGAGCAGATCTCGCTTTGCGTGTTTAAAGAGGAAACAGCGGAAGCATTGAATGAAAATGCCATGAAACCCGGCCTGAAAGCAAAGGTTCACCTGAAGGTGGATACAGGGATGTCAAGGATCGGTGTTCCTTCAGATGCATCGGGCGTATCGATCGCAGGGAAGATCGCATCGTATCCGAATCTTGAGATGGAAGGCGTCATGACGCATTTTGCCAGGGCCGATGAAACGGACAAGCAGTATGCAAAAAAGCAGTATGAACGTTTCTGCGCTTTTATCGATGACTGTGAGAAGAACGGTGTGACTTTTACTTATCGGCACTGTTCCAATTCGGCCGGCATCATGGAACTGCCGGAGGTAAACATGGATATCGTCCGGTGCGGGATCACGCTCTACGGTCTGATGCCGTCGGATGAAGTCAGAAAGGATATCCCGTTGAAACCGGGCATGACATTGCACAGCCGTATCGTGCATATCAAGGAACTCCCGGCAGGCGTGCAGATCAGTTACGGCGGAACGTTTACTACAGAGCGCGATCGTACCAAAGTCGCCACGATCCCGGTAGGCTATGCGGACGGATATCCGAGAACCTTATCCTCAAAGGGATCCGTTCTGATCCGGGGCAGGAGAGCGCCGATCATAGGCCGCATCTGCATGGACCAGATGATGGTCGATGTCACGGATATTCCGGGCGTCAAAGACTATGACGAAGTTGTACTGATCGGCGAAATGGGCAACGAAAGGATCACCGCGGAAGAACTCGGTGCACTTTCCGGCCGTTTTAACTACGAACTGGTCTGTGATATTTCGGAACGTGTCCCCCGAGTATTTGTGGGTTGATGATTGCGATAATACATGATATAGTATCAAATGAAGTATTTTGTATAATAAGTAAGGAACAGAAAGGATCGATATGTCAGGACATTCAAAATTTGCGAACATCAAGCATAAAAAAGAGAAAAACGACGCTGCAAAGGGGAAGATTTTTACGATCATCGGCAGAGAACTTGCGGTGGCCGTGAAAGAAGGCGGGCCGGATCCGAACAACAATTTCAAACTTGCGCAGGTGATCCAGAAAGCCAAAGCGAACAATATGCCGAACGACACCATTGACCGCGGGATCAAAAAAGCCGCGGGCGAGGGCGGTAATGTGAATTACGAATATGTGACATATGAAGGATACGGTCCCAACGGGATCGCGATCATCGTGGATGCTTTGACGGACAATAAGAATCGTACTGCGGCTAATGTGAGAAGCGCTTTTACCAAAGGAAACGGCAATATCGGCACACAGGGCTGCGTATCGTTTATGTTTGATAAGCGAGGCCAGATCATTATCGATAAAGAAGAGTGTGACATGGAAGCGGATGATCTGATGATGATCGCGCTGGATGCCGGAGCGGAAGACTTTAACGAAGAAGACGACAGTTTTGAGATCTTAACGGATCCCGACGGACTCGGCGATGTAACGAAAGCCCTGGATGATAATCAGATCGCTTATGTTTCCGCGGAAGTGACCATGATCCCGCAGAATTACGTCGAACTGACAGATGAAAACGCGATCAAATCATTGCAGAGAACGCTCGACCTTCTGGATGAAGATGATGATGTACAGGCTGTTTATCATAACTGGGATGAATAAGGGGTAAGCATTTTGGGTATATATGAAGATTTTCCGCTCATGCTGGATGCCGGCATGGATTATATGAAACTGTTTAAACGGGATACTTATGCTGAGGCTTTTGAATCCTACCTTTCGGAACAGAAACCTCTGCTTGATGCGATCGAAGAGGAATATGTCGTGAGCGATCAGCCGGAGGAAGTATTATCACGCCTTGCGCATGCGTTCACAGAGCGTGCAAGGTCAGAATACGACGCTCTTAAGAAAAGCAAACGGACAAATTATCTGATCGACCATAACACGGTGATGGTTGTTTATGTTTTCCCTGCGATCCATGCATTTGAGGGTAAGATCAGCGAGCCTTTGACGACAAAGCTTGTTGATGAATGGAATGCGTCATTTAAACAGTACAAGATCAAACCGGGCACGTTTCAGGAGATCAACGGCGGATTCAAAAGAAAACTCTGCTATGTTACGACGGCCGTCTGCTTAAGCATCGGGAAAGGCGAAGACTGCAGTGAGATCCGCATCCTGAAAGAGTACAGGGACGGATTCCTGTCCGCTGAGGCTGACGGAAAAGAACTGATCGAGGAATACTATGATATAGCGCCTACGATCGTAAACCGTATCAACAAACAGAAAAATGCGCAGGAGACCTATCAGGAGATCTATCGGAACTATATCAGTCCCTGCATCGATCTGATCGCCGAAAACCGGCTTGTTGACTGCAAAAATCTGTATGTGCAGATGATGCGCACCCTGCAGCAGGAATACATCGTCTCCTATATTCCGTCATAAGAACGGATTATAAGGGCAAGAAAGGAATGAACATGAAAGCATTTTCGAATCCGGAAACGCTGTGCGTACAGGCAGGCTGGGATCCCAAAAGAGGAGAGCCCAGAGTGCTTCCGATCTACCAAAGCACGACATTTAAATATGAGACATCGGAACAGATGGGAAGACTGTTTGACCTTGAGGACAGCGGATATTTTTATACCCGTCTGGCAAATCCGACCAATGATGCCGTTGCCGCCAAGATCACGGCACTGGAAGGCGGTGTGGCCGGCATGCTGACATCTTCCGGACAGGCCGCAAATTATTACGCCGTATTCAATATCTGTGAGACGGGTGACCATGTGATCATGTCTTCCTGTATCTATGGCGGAACGTTTAATCTACTGACCACCACAATGAAGAAAATGGGCATATCCACCACCGTCATCGATCCCGACTGTACGGCGGAGGAATTGAACGCTGCTTTTCAGCCGAACACAAAATGCGTGCTTGCGGAGTCGATCTCGAATCCGAATCTGGTGGTACTTGATTTTGACAAATTTGCAACGGCCGCGCATGCGCATGGCGTACCGCTGATCGTTGACAATACATTTGCAACGCCGATCAACTGCAGACCGTTTCAGTATGGGGCGGATATCGTAACGCATTCCACGACAAAGTATATGGACGGACATGCGCTGACTGTGGGCGGATGCATTGTAGATTCCGGCAACTTTGACTGGAACAGCCATGCGGACAAATTCCCGGGACTTACAACACCCGATGAATCCTATCACGGGATCACTTATACGGAACGTTTCGGCAAACTGGCCTATATCACAAAAGCGACAGCACAATTGATGCGGGATCTCGGTTCCATCCAGTCTCCGCAGAATGCATTTTTGCTGAACGTCGGACTGGAAACGCTGCACTTAAGAGTGCCCAGACATTGCGAGAATGCGCTGAAGGTGGCTTCGTTCCTTAAAAATCACCCGAAGGTTGCATGGGTCAGATATCCGGGACTTGCCGATGATCCGTACCATGCGCTCGCAGAGAAATATATGCCAAACGGTACCTGCGGTGTACTGTGCTTTGGCATGAAGGGCGGAAGGGCGGCATCCGAAAAAGTCATGGACCGGCTCAAACTGGCCGCGATCGTGACACATGTGGCGGATGCAAGGACCTGTGTTCTGCATCCGGCTTCGCATACACACCGCCAGATGACGGACGAACAGCTTATGGAGGCGGGAATTTCTCCCGATCTGATCCGCTTCTCCGTCGGAATTGAGAATGTGGAAGATATCATCGCCGATCTTAAGCAGGCGATGAGCGATTGATAAAATGACCAAAAAGACACCGGTATTATTGAATATTTGTGCCGTGATCAGCCTGATCATATTCGGTTATCTGCTTTTTTTCACCGTTTACAGTCAGATGATCTCCCAAAGCGAAGGATTTTTCTCCGTGATCGTATTCGGCGGGATCCTGATCCTGGCATTTATTCTCCTGTCCCTGATGACCAAATTGCTGGCCTTTTCCAGAGACAGTGATGACAGTGTCGGCTTTTTGATCTTAGAGATCGTATTTTTACTGGCCTTATCGGTTCTTTTCTTCAAAGCGCGCATTTCTTATGAATCCACGATCGCAGTTGATGAGAAAGATGTCCAAAAAGCGGGCGAACTTCTGTATAAAGGTACATTGAGCGTCGGCGGCTGGGATATCATGCCCAGACTTATGCGGCATCCGGCCACCTTTTTTATGGGCTGGATCAATTCCGTAGCTTTCACTATATCCGGAACGGTTTCGCCCGTGATGATCTATATCAATACTTCGCTGCTGCTTGCGACCGCCTTTTTGTCCTACGGGATCGTCAGACGGATCGGATCGCGCATCTGCAGCCTTTTTGCTTTTGCGCTGACGCTTTTTATGCCGTCTAACGGATTTTCCGTATACAATTATGACGCGCAGCTTCTGTTTGCATTCGTATTGATGCTGGCCATCTTTTTTTCCGTCTTACCGATGACGGGAAAAAAAGGAGCGGGTTCCGTTGTATCTGCCGTCTTTTCCGGAATCTTCTTCGGACTGGCGCTTTGCATGGATCCGGTATGCATTTTGCTCCTTTTGTGTTTTTTATTCCTGGGAAAGATCGGAAATCTGTCCGTACAGATGGCAGCAATGATCCTCGGTATTTCGATCCTGGTATTCTTCGGAATGCTGTTTGTCATGAGCTTCACGATGGAAGCACCGCTGATCGATCTCCTGCAAAGCTTCGGACAGCGTTTCAACCCGTTTATGACGGAAGAAGGCAATACCCTTTCCTTTACGGATGCCATTTCGAATTTTAATAAGAAGATCGATGCGCAGTATTCCATTACGGAGAACCGCTATTCTCTTGTGGATGCGGATAACCTGAAGATCGCATGGATGCTGATGGGTAGTCAGATCCTTTATATGTTTCTTCTGATCCTTGCCATCGCATGCGCATTTTATATGATCCGCTCGGGGAACCCCAGGATCCTTCCGATCTTATGTGCCCTGATCGCAGGTTTTTTGATGATCCTGCTCAGTTCCGGGATCAAGGAATACAATTCCCAGTTCTTCCAGGTCCTGCTCTTGATGACGGCATCGGTGAGCCTGCATTACATGTACGAAAATCATCATGCGCTGGCGGATGAAAACCTCCAGAAGATCCTCGGCGATGAGGAAGAGGAAGAGGCACCCGTTGTTGAAGAAGAAACGGAAGAGGAAAAAGCAGCTTTCCTTGCCCGCGCGCAGGCGCTGATCTTTGTCGGCATGAACGAGGAATTCTATAAGCAGATCAAAATGGCGGAGAAACGACAGCGGATGCAGAAAGCCGAAGGGTTGGAAGAACAGCCGGTCCCGCAGGTGACAGAAACTGTCGATATGCCAATAAATAAAGAAATCGCCGAAGATATTGCGGATGAAACAACGGAAGAATCCACAGACGCTCAGCCGGCAGAGAGTCTTCCCGTGGAAGAAGAGCCGCAAAAGAAGATCGAGTATCTGGAAAATCCTCTGCCTGTCCCCAAAAAACCGCAGCATAAAGAACTGGATTTCGACAGGGTCAACGTTGGGGATGAAGATGAGGACGCCGACTTTGACTTTCCGGATGATGGCGATGATTTCGACTTTGATGATGATTTCGATATCTGAGAACATGGGTGTTGCAAATTCTTTGAATGTTCTATATAATAGCAAAGTATGAAACGCTTCCGTGGCTCAGTTGGTAGAGCAACGCATTCGTAATGCGTAGGTCGCCGGTTCGAGTCCGGCCGGGAGCTTTTTTTGTATGATAATGATAACAGGAGAACACCATGGCACAGCTTTGGGGCGGACGTTTTACAAAAGAAACGGATGCACTGGTTTACCGGTTTAATGCATCCATATCATTTGACAAACGGTTCCTGAAACAGGATATCGCCGGCAGTATCGCGCATGTCACGATGCTTGCAGGGCAGGGGATCTTGTCTGAAGATGAAAAAGACCGGATCATTTCCGGTCTGAACAGTATTCTCAAAGATACGGCTGACGGTGTGCTTGAGATCACGGAGCAATATGAGGACATTCACAGTTTTGTCGAAGCAAATCTGATCGAACGCATCGGTGATACGGGAAAGAAACTGCATACAGGACGCAGCCGTAACGATCAGGTGGCACTTGACATGAAACTGTATGTCAGGGATGAGCTGAAAGAGGTGCAGGAACTGCTGAAAGCACTGTTGCATACACTTGATTCCCTGATGAGAGAACACCTGCATACGTACATGCCGGGGTTCACGCATCTTCAGAAAGCGCAGCCGGTAACGCTGTCTCATCATCTCGGCGCTTACTTTGAAATGTTCAAGCGTGACTACACAAGGCTGGATGATGTCTATGAGCGCATGAATTACTGCCCGCTCGGAGCGGGAGCGCTTGCCGGTACCACCTATCCGCTCGATCGTGACGAAACGGCCGCCTTGCTTGATTTTTACGGACCGACGTTAAACAGTATGGATTCGGTATCCGACAGGGATTATCTGATCGAATTTTTGAGCGCTCTTTCGCTGATCATGATGCATCTGTCGAGGTTCTGTGAGGAGATCATCCTCTGGAATTCCAATGAATACGGCTTTATTGAGATCGATGACACCTATTCCACGGGGTCATCCATCATGCCGCAGAAGAAGAATCCGGATATCGCGGAACTGACCAGAGGAAAAGTCGGCAGGGTATACGGGGCACTGAATGCGCTTCTTGTAACAATGAAGGGATTACCGCTTGCCTATAATAAGGATATGCAGGAAGATAAGGAACTGTCATTTGATGCGATCGATACCGTCAAAGACTGCCTGCATCTTTTCGATGGAATGCTAAGAACGATCACGTTCCGAAAGGATGTTATGGCTGCTTCTGCAATGAACGGATTTACCAATGCCACGGATGCGGCGGATTACCTGGTTGCCAAGGGAATCCCGTTTAGAGATGCACATGCGCTGATCGGGAAACTGGTTTTATACTGCATCGAAGAGCAAAAGAACATTGAGCAGTTGACGCTTGAGGAACTTAAGAAAATATCGCCGGATTTTGATGATGATATCTATGAGGCGGTCAGTTTGAAAACCTGCGTGGAAAAACGCCTGACCACGGGTGCGCCCGGGGAAGAAGCCATGCAGAAAGTATTGAAGATCAACCGGACATTTTTGGATATGATAGAGGAGGAAAAAGAAGATGAGTGAGAAATTGAGAGTC
>JAEEGL014703655.1_pt1 | contig 15341 bp, 11 predicted proteins | sample 9134231 | NCBI WGS metagenome assembly JAEEGL01 (sample SAMN16246548, study PRJNA631951) | gut metagenome | biome: gut microbiome; feature: rumen; material: fiber-attached | host: Bos | place: Iran: Karaj | collected 2018-10 | reverse complement strand
GCAGTTGAAGATTATATAGATTACTACAATAACAAAAGAATTCAGGCAAAAACAAAATGGATGCCACCTGTACAATACAGGGTAGCATCCATGTGTTCAGCCTAGTTCATATATGTGTCCAGGATTCTGGGTACATATCATCTTATCTTGTTGGTCTTATTTTTTTATATATTATTAAGTGTTTTTGTTATCAGTTAGCTGTATACTATAAGGTAGACAATAGGAGGTCTGTCGTGAATACAAAGGGCAGGATACAGACTTTTTTAATGACCCTGGGTGCAATTCTCTTAATGGGACTTGTTATAGCTTTCCTGGGTTCAGACAGATTTAAATCTCCCAAGCATTTTCCTCTAGTTCAGCTTGAAGAAGGCTGGACTGTTACTCATGCCCAGAAAACCTATACTCCCGACAAGCTATCTGAAGTAGACATCGGAATCGCAGGTAAAAACGATGTGATCACTTTGACCAAAGTCCTTGATGACTACGAAATCAACCCTGCAACAATACATTTTAGAAGCATTCTTTCAGCTATAGACATCTATTTGGATAAAGATCTTGTATACTCTTCCGGATGGGACTATGTAAAAAAGGGTAGAATGCTGCCCAAGCTTCAGCACTTCGTAAATCTCCCCATCAATTACATGGGAAAAAAGCTGACGATTGTCATTACTCCACAGGAAGAAAATGCTTTTTCTGGCATATCACCAATTACCCTCGGAAATAAGGAAGATATTGCAAGAAATCTTTCTCAGAACGGCCGTCTTGCTCTTTTTATAGCGGTCTTTCTTGTAATGTTCGGCTTTATGCTACTAATTCTTTCTCCAATTCTGATATATAAAGGAAGCCATGACCTTAGTATTGGTTTTAGTGGCTTTATTTCTGTACTCCTTGGTATGTACATTCTGTGTTTCAATGATCTCTTTTGGATTTTTACAGAAAATGCATCCTTCTACACATTCCTTGAGTACATAACTCTTTTCATGCTGCCAGCTTCAATTCTCTTATTCCTCTATACAGCCAATCAGATCAATGCGCCTTTAATAGCCATGACTCTTGGACTTATTAACTTTGGATTTGCACTGACAACTTCTGCTTTACATGTTGCCAACATTATACACATCTGTCACTTCGTAACACATCTACACTTTATCGCCCTGGTTGAAGGTTTATTTATTATTTCCTCCTTGGCCTATTCTGTATACAAAAGATATAAAACCCCGGATGAATTCAAGTCTAAGAGCATGTCTACAAATATGCTCCTTCTTGGTCTTATGCTGTTCCTGTTCTGTTCAGTTGTAGATATCATTAAGTTTAATATCAGCAAGTATTTCAGCTCCGGAGAAATGAACACCAACATAAACTTTCTGACTGTAGGTGCTCTTTTGTTCATGGTATGCCTAGTACTTAACTACTTCTTCCACTGCATTGAATACATGAATGAGTCCAATATTAAGCTGCAGCTGGAAGGTCTTGCCTATACTGACAGCCTCACTTCTCTTGCGAACCGTTCAAAATGCGAGCTGGTTCTTGCTGAACTTGAAGGCGATTATACCATCATCAGCATCGATCTTGACTATCTCAAATACACAAACGACAACTATGGTCATCTTGAGGGTGATCGCCTCATAAGTGATTTTGCTAATATTCTCAGCAACAGTTTTACTGATGCTTCACTCCTTGGCAGAATGGGAGGCGATGAATTCATCATAGTACTTCCTTACATTGATGACAGTAGAATCCAAAGAGATCTGGACTGCTTCAATGATCTGATGGAATACAAAAATAAGCAGGAGAATCACCTTAAGTTCTCTGCGTCTTATGGATACGCCAATTCAGGCGATGAAAAGATTCAAATCTCACCAACTGCGCAAAATGTATATCTTCTTGCAGATGCCAGAATGTACAAGATGAAAAATGCCCATCACAAGCAGTCGCTTGGAAGACTCTACAATGATCTTGTCAAAAAGATGGACAAGAAAGGAGGCTCTAATGAATAGCCAAAAGAGACTCCCTTACATCTTTATTTCTATATTCCTGATTGCTCTTATCATAGCTGGTGGCAAACTGGCATTATATACCGAGCCCGTTCATGAGATTACAACACTTGAGGATGGCTGGTACATAAGTGTCAACAATTCGGATTTCAAAGAAGTATCTATGTGGCATGCCTATAAGGGCTTCGAAGGAAGCCTTGTCCCTGGTGATCATGTCATTATGAAATATGTGCTTCCAGATACAAATTTGCCCAATCCTGTAGTTTTATTCAGAACCAGATACACGACCTTTACATGCTACGTAGATGGCCATAAAGTATACGACTTTGGTGGCGAGTACTATAAAGCCGGTAAATTCATAGGAAAGATGTACCACATGGTTTCTCTGCCTGCTGATTATGCTGGAAAGACTTTAGTATTTGATATGTTTGCAGGAGAACCCAACGCCTTCAAATCTCTACATGCGCCAGTCTTTGGATCTCACACAGATATCAGTGGCACCTTTGTCAGAGACCATCTCATTATAATTGCTACAGGCATGTTCATGTTTGTCTTTGGACTGACCTTCCTGTGCATTGCTATGGTGTTTGTTAACTTTGTTCCTGAGGTAAAGAGCCTTCTGGTGGGATCGCTGTTCTGCATGAATCTTGCTGCATGGCTGCTGTCCTACTACAATATACTTTCTCTTTTCATCTACACAGAAAGAGAATCAGAGGTAGAATACTTCACCATGTATCTGGTTGTTCCATATTGCTACTGGCTACTGTACTATATCAAGGATTTGAAAAAAGATCGTATTTACCGCGCAATTATGGTGGTAAGTATTTCTGTTCCAACACTGCAGTTCCTGCTCCACTATATCTTTAACATACACCTCAGGGTAACTCTTCCGATGTACCACATCGTGGCTGTCCTCGGATTTACAGTACTGATATATTATGCAGTGATAACCAACAGACATATCAAAGATGAACCGGCCTCAACTGTAATACAGCTTGTTGGTCTCCTTTCCTTCGCAAGCGGACATTTCATTCACCTAATAATCTACGTACTTGAGGTCAACAATTTTAAGACCAATGAGATGTTCAATAAAGCTATAATATCAATTGCCTGTCTGATCTTCGCAGCCTGTCAGCTCGCAACTTATCTGGTTTACATTACTGCAACCTACGCCAAGAGGCAGGAAAACATATCTCTTTCTCACCTGGCTTATGCTGATGGACTAACTAACCTGGCCAACAGATCCAAGGCCGATAAGCTCATGGAAGAATTAAACAGCGCAAAAGATGATTACTGCATAATGAGCATTGACCTAAACGGCCTTAAAGATGTTAACGATAAATTCGGTCACCCTTCAGGCGACAGATATATCAAGGAGTTCGCCAAGGTTCTATCTAATACTTTTGAAGATGAGGATTTCTACGCCAGAATAGGCGGAGATGAATTCCTGGTAGTACTGCGAGATGCAGGTACCAGAGATATAAATGCACTTATCGAGAGAATGAACAGCGCTCTGAATGTTATGAACGCTCTTTATCCCGAGTATAAGAGAAGTGTATCTACAGGCTTTGCCTTCAGACATGAACGCGAAAATGGCAATTCCCATGAAGTATATCTCCTGGCAGATCAGCGAATGTATGAGAACAAACGCCGCATGCACCAGGAGCTGGGAATTCATCCACGTCTGTAAGGCAGCTTACAGATCAGATAAACAAGTGAAGCAAAACAAAAACAGAAAGGAATGCCAGGTTAGCCACAGTGAAATACACTATGTAGGCTGTCTGGCGTTCTTTATATGTAGCTGAATAGAACTTAAAGGAAATGAGACTTGCCATTGATGCAATCAGCGTACCAAGTCCACCTGCGTTAACACCAATGAGCAACTCTTTATAATCTGCTGTAAATCCAGATAACATCAGCGTTGCCGGAACATTGCTGATAAACTGGCTGGCAATCACTGCTACCATAAATTCTCTTCCTGATGTTACAGAGCCCAGGAATTCTTTTACCGAATCGATTCTCGCCATGTTCCCTGTAAAAATAAAGAAGCCGATAAATGTCAGAAGCAGCATGTAGTCTGCTCTGAATAAAATCTTGAAATCCATTCCAGCTACAATCACCAGAACAATAATAGCCATCACATACCAAGGAATAACTCTCAGTACAGACAAAATGGCGATCACAAAAAGAACTGCATAGATCACAATCTGGCGGAGGCTTCCAAAAGACTTAACTACGTCATACTCTGAATCCATCTCTATCCTGCTGGCCTTATCAGGTATAAGAAAAATGCAGAGAACCAGCATGACAGCTGCTGCCGCTGTAAATGGGAGCATGCAGAGCACAAATTCTCCGATGGACATCTGTGTAATGCCATATAAATACAGGTTCTGAGGATTGCCTACAGGTGTAGCCATACTTCCAAGATTAGCTGCGATTGTCTGGAAGACGATCACTGGAATCATCATGTCTTCTCTTTTGCAGCCCTTAAGTACCAGCATACCAAATGGAACAAAGGTTATAAGCGCTACATCATTGGTGATGAGCATACTTCCAAAAAAGCACATGAATATAAGTGCTGCCGCAAGCTGCCAAGCTTTGGAAGCCTTGCCCATAAGGAGCTGACCGATCTTCTCAAAGACTGAGTTCTCTTTGAGTCCCTGAATGATAACCATAAGTCCCCACAGTATTCCCAGTGATCTAAAATCGATGTAACCCAGATACTCAGAATCTGGTCTTACTAAAAATGCAGATATAAGCGCCAGTATCCATGCTATGTAGAGTACCGGGTCTGATTTAAGCTTTTTGAAAAACTCTGTTAACAATGTCTGTTCCCTCTTTTTCTGAAATAACAAGATTAAGGCCAAACACTTCATGTTCAGCCTCACCTATTATACCCCTTGTATAAACTTGTGCAATGGCATTGGAGCAAACACGACAATCATAGATATCTCTTAGCTTCGCAGCATCTCCCCAATCAAGATCCTCCCATTTAAGGACGCACCTCATGAATTCATGCAGGATTCTAGCTGCTGTCTTCCTGGTAAGACTCTGCGCAGGCTTATCTGAAGAAGCTTTACTCAGTAAACCTTCAAGGTAATACCCTAGATCATCCACAGACAAACCCTCATCTATTTCCTGCGTATACCGTTCCATGAGAAGATCAAAAAATTCTTTTTCTGTCATGTATTTCCTTCCAAATCAATATCTGATCATGCAAGTACTGGAGATATCTCAAGTGTCACATTGTCGCAGGCTCTAAGGCCATTAACCTCAAAAACGCCATTGGTGTTCTCTGTAATATCACCAGTCCACAGGTCTTTTACCTGATACTTATCGCACTTATAGATCCAGTCGCCCAGTGCCTTCTTAAGATCGCATATCTTAATAGAATAGCTTTCATTCTTGTCCTCTTCGCTGACATTGATGAAGCTAAGAGCAAATCTGTTGCCAGTAAGTGGCTTGCACAGGATATCCACTCTGTTGATGTCGCGGATGTATTCCTTGTCAGGCGCCTCCTTGGCAAGGCTTGAGTACACACGCTTAGCCTGAATTCCAAGAGCATCCTGATTAAGAGCGATAATATCCTTGTTGGCGATAATGTTGTAAAGCTCATCGCCCTTTTCAACTCTTCTAAGGTCAAGTCCCAGCATAAGAGGAGAATTCATCATGCTCCACATTGTTATATGAGTCTTGTTCTGAACAGCATTAAGGCCGTTCATTCCAACCATCATCATATCAGGATCATTCCAGCCCTTATCAAGGCCTGCAAACTCGTCCATAATAACTGCCTTGCTATACTGAGTTGCTACACTTGTGGTGTAATCTCCAGTCCAGGTTCCAACACCTGGGTCTCCATCTCTTCCAACTCTGAAGGTGATGTCGTTAAGGATTCTCCAGGAATCACATACCTTATAAGCCCAATTCTGAGGCTGAGTCTTGCCCCACTCACAGGCTGAGTAGATTATTTCATTATCAGGAGCAATTCTGTTGAGCTCCTTGAGGAGTCTTGCATAGGAATTAAGTGTGTTCTCCTGACGGCGATGATTCATAAGTCTGATAGTAGATTTTCCTTCGGACAGGGCAAAAGAAATCTCTGCTCCCTCTTCGAAGAAATCATCATAAACATATCTTGTCTCACCAGCCTGCTCTACTGCTACCTGAATCCAGCTGCCAATCTCAGGCTCTTTGCCATTCTTACTATCTACCCTTAAAACATATTCTCCAGCCTTGGTAATATCTGCCTCCAGACGAATCTCTCCACTCTGAAGTCCAACCGGAGTATTCTCAGGGCCAGTTCCGTCAAAGGTTCCAATATTGGTAAAAAAGAGCTTACCATCTATTTCAGTTGTCTTAATGCCATTTCCAGTTGTTTCGATGTTCTTGCCAGCTGCAAATTCGAAGGTCTCTCCCTGACCAGATAAAGTCGCACCCGAAATAGCAGGCGCATAAGTATATCTGGCATTTTCAGGATTAGAAAAAGTAGCATTGTCAAAGAGATAGTAGCAGTTATCCACCTTGAGGAAATCAACACCCCATTCAAGGTAATTCTCCGCATCCTCAGCCTCGTGACCACAGGTTCCAACCTCTGCTCCTGCGCACAGATTAGTACCTATATCGTTGTACATACCAAACTTAAGCCCCTTGGAATGTACATAGTCTGAAAGTGCCCTGAAGCCGCTTGGGAACTTGACTTCTTCATTGGAAAGTCTGCCGTCTACGCGGTGATCCTTGTAACAGCCATCGTCAAGAATAATGTATTCATATCCAAGCTTATCAAGCCCCAGCTCAACAAACTTATCCGCCATAGCCTTGGTCAGTTCCTCAGTGTTTCCACTTCCAAATGCATTCCAGCTATTCCAGCCCATTGCCGGGAGTCTGCTTTTCTTTTTCCCAAATAATACTCTGCCATTATCAAATGAATCAAATCTTCCTTCTGCCTCTAATCTGTCAGGTGTCATATCCTTCTCCTCAATATTCTAGGTTTCAAATCTTAATTGATTATCTCACTACCACAACTTGTTGTCATTTCACTCCTTGCTATCAACATGTAGATTGATGCTAAAAGCAAATTGCAATTATCTATCTTACGTGGTTTAATGTGTATTATTTTATTTCTGAGGTTCATTATGCAGTTAAAAGATTTACTTATTTTTAATGACATTGTCATTCAATGCCACGACAACCCTGATGCCGATGCACTGGCCTCGGGCTACGGTCTTTACTGGTATTTTAAGAAGCAGGGCAAAGAACCACGCTTCATATATAGAGGTAGAAACAAGCTCCAGAAGAGCAATCTTCTGATCATGGTAAAAGAACTACAGATTCCCATAACTTATGCTCCAGACTTTGAGGATAAACCCGAACTTCTCATCACTGTAGACTGTCAGTATGGGCAGAGAAATGTAACTACAGGTGATGCTTATAGCATAGCCATCATAGATCATCATCAAAAGACGGTTGCGCTTCCTGAGCTATCTGAGATTCGCAGTAATATAGGAAGCTGCTCTACTATAGTATGGGACATGATAGAAGCTGAAGATATCAGCGTTGATGACGACATTCGCCTTTCAACTGCGCTTTACTATGGTCTTTTTACCGATACAAATAAGCTGTCTGAAGTGTCACACCCTCTGGACAGGGATATGCTCGATAGCCTTAATATCAATCACAGCCTGATAGCACAGATGAGTAATTCCAATATTTCTCTGGGAGAATTTGTGATAACCGGAAAGGCTATTCTCTCTTATGAATATTTTGAGAATAACCACTATCTTATTCTGGAGGCTGAGCCCTGTGATCCTAATATCCTTGGTGTAATAAGTGACTTCTCTCTGGAAACAGCTGGAGTAGATGTTTGTCTTGCATATTATGTAAGTGCCAATGAGATCAAATTCTCTGTCCGTAGCTGTACCAAAGAGGTTCACGCCGATGAGCTTGCTGCTCACTTGGCAGAAGGCTATGGCGGAGGTGGCGGTCATAAATACAAGGCAGGCGGTTCAATGCGACCTGAGAAATTGGACAGATCAGCTTCATCAATACTGCATAGCCGTATGCTCAGCTACTTTGAGGAATATGACATAATGTACGCTTCAAAGGCTTCTATCGCTATAGATGGGCTTGATCTATATCAGAAGCTCCCGACAGAGGTTGGATGCGTTAAGCTCTCTGATGTTTTCCCACAGGGAACTAATGTCTCCATAAGAGCTCTTGAAGGAGATATAAATGTCAGAATAAATAGCGGAGACTATCTGATGATAGGAACTCTTGGAGAGATATATCCTATCTCTGAAGCCAAGCTTAAAAGCAGCTATGAACTAGTTTCTGACCATTATGAAAAAGAATTTGAATATATCCCAAACATTAAGAATCTTGCCAGCGGAGAAAAGCGTCTGGTAACCTCCTACGCCAAGACCGTAAGAAGCAAAGACTCCTCAATGATCTACGCCATCCCTCTAAAAAAGAAGGTTAAGCTCTTTACTTCCTGGGATGAGGAAAACTACTATACAGGTGATATTGGAGATTATCTTGCTATAAGAAAGGATGATACCTCCGACTTATATGTTATAAAGGGTCATCTTTTCTCATCTCTATATTCTAAATGCTAAGACTATAAATAAAGCCAGTCCTCTGATATTTACACAACAATCAGATTGGACTGGCTTATTATTATTCTAAATTATTCGTTGGCATTTCCCTTGAAAATAACAATGCCCTTTTTCTTGAACTTCTTAACAGGCTCTGCTGCTGAAGTTGCAGGCTTTTCAGCTGGCTTGCTAGGAGCTGCCTTAACTGCACTTGCAGTAGCCTCTTTCTTAGGTGCAGCTGCTTTCTTAGGTGCAGCAGGTTTCTTGGCAACACCTGCTGCCTCTGCAACCTGAGCTACAACTGAAGTCTTCTTAGGCGCTGCCTTCTTCTCAGAAGTTTCTGCCTTAGGAGCTGGACGAGTTGCAGCCTTAGCTGCTGCTTCTGCTGCCACCTTGGCTGGATCACCAAGCTTCATTGTAAGAGCAATTCTCTTTTTGTCGAGCTCAACATCAAGAACCTGAACATCTACGATATCACCAACACTAACAGCCTCAAGCGGATGCTTGATGAACTTATCAGTAATATGAGAAATGTGTACAAGTCCGTCCTGATGAACACCTATATCTACGAAACAACCAAAGTCGATTACGTTTCTGACTGTTCCCTTAAGGATCATTCCTGGCTTAAGATCCTTCATATCAAGAACATCGCTTCTAAGGATAGGAGCTGGCATGTTCTCACGAGGGTCTCTTGATGGCTTCTCAAGCTCGCTGAGGATATCTGAAAGAGTGATCTCACCGATTCCAAGCTCCTCTGAAAGCTTTTTCTTCTCAGCTTCTGTTACCTTCTTGGAAAGGCTTCCTACTGATGAAGCAGATGCTGTCTCAGTAGCTTTGCTCTCTGTCTTCTTGGCTGAATCAGCCTTGTTATCATCAACCACTGCCAGATTGCTGCCTGCAAGAGCTGCTGCAAGAGCTGCTCCCATAGCTGTGCTGGTATTACGGATAACTACCTGCTTGGGCTTCTTCTGTGGACGTGGCTTCTCTTCCTTGGTAGCTACCGGCTTCTCAAGTGCTGCCTTGGCTGCATTCTTCTGAGCTGCACGAACATCATCAAAGGTGATTCCAAGCTTATCCATAAGCTTAAGTGTAGCTTCATAAGACTCAGGATGTACGCTTGTAGCATCAAGAGGGTTCTCACCATCAGCGATTCTAAGGAAGCCTGCGCACTGCTCGTATGCCTTAGGTCCGAGCTTAGGTACATTAAGGAGCTCTGCTCTACTCTTAAACTTACCATTCTCTTCTCTGTAGTCTACGATATTCTTGGCAATAACCTTGCTGATACCTGAAATATACTGAAGGAGTGGTGCAGATGCAGTATTAAGATCAACACCAACCTTGTTAACACAGTCTTCTACAACACCCTCAAGTGTCTCGCCCAACTTCTTCTGGTTCATGTCATGCTGATACTGACCAACACCGATTGACTTAGGATCGATCTTAACCAGCTCAGCAAGAGGATCCTGAAGTCTTCTTGCGATAGAAGCTGCACTTCTCTGTCCTACATCAAACTGTGGGAACTCCTCTGTAGCAAGCTTACTTGCTGAATATACGGAAGCACCAGCCTCGTTAACGATAACGTACTGAACAGGCTTATCAAGCTCTTTGATAAGCTCTACGATTACCTGCTCTGACTCACGAGATGCTGTTCCGTTACCAACTGAAATAAGGTCAACATCGTATTTATCAATGAGCTTCTTGAGCTCTGCCTTGGACTCCTCAACCTTGTTCTGAGGAGCTGTAGGATAAATAACCTTAGTATCAAGAACCTTACCTGTAGCGTCTACAATGGCAAGCTTACAGCCTGTTCTAAAGGCTGGGTCCCATCCAAGAACAGTCTTACCTGCAATTGGAGGTGCCATAAGAAGCTGAGTTAAGTTCTTGCCAAATACAGAAATAGCGCCATCCTCCGCCTTCTCTGTAAGTTCATTTCTAATATCACGCTCAATAGCAGGAGCTATGAGTCTTTCGTAAGCATCCTGGTTGATCTCCTCAATTACAGGAGTTGTGATAGGATTGTCGTTTTTGAGCATCTTCTTGTTGAGGAAATGAAGAATCTGCTCCTCTGGAGCCTCGATCTTAACTACAAGGAACTTCTCTGCCTCTCCTCTGTTAAGAGCAAGTACTCTGTGGCCGAGAACCTTCTTAATTGGCTCTTCGTAGCCGTAGTACATCTCATATACACTCTGAGCCTTCTCGTCCTTGGCCTTACTGGTCAGGACACCCTGCTCCATAGTAGCTTCTCTGATATAGGTTCTGAAATCTGCATTATCAGAAACATCCTCAGCGATGATATCCATAGCTCCCTGAAGCGCTTCTGCTGCATCATTAACACCTTTTTCTGTATCTACGAAGGCTGCTGCCTCTTCTGCAAGAGGTTTAGTAGTCTCCTGAGCCAAAAGAATCTCTGCAAGACCTTCAAGTCCCTTTTCTCTTGCGATGCTGGCTCTTGTCTTTCTCTTTGGTCTATATGGAAGGTAAAGATCCTCGATAGCAACCATTGTCTCAGCAGCTATGATCTTGGCCTTAAGCTCATCAGTCATCTTGCCCTGCTCTTCGATAGATGCAAGAACCTGCTCACGTCTCTCCTCGAGACTGCGCAGATACTTGAGTCTCTCATCCAGATTACGGAGCTGTTCGTCATTAAGAGAACCAGTAACTTCCTTACGGTATCTGGAAATGAAAGGAATGGTATTTCCCTCATCGATCAGCTTGACCGCAGCCTCAACCTGCCACTTTTCAACGTTAAGTTCTTCTTTGATCTTTAATACAATATCCATGATTTCCTCGCTAAAACATAAAGTCATAATCTGCTGTTCTTCGAAAATAATTCCTAATTTTCAATTAATTTTTCATGAACAGCGTACACCCCATATTATACCAAGCCTTTTGCACTGTTTTCAAGACTTAGCGAGAGCCCCAAATCATTGTAAAAAAGGCATTTTTATTGTAAAATCTAGGTGAGAACCTATGTTTGAGAGGAACAGTTTTGATGGGTGACGGGGACAATCAATACTTTTATAACAACTACAATTACAACAAAGCTCACAATGAGCTTGATAAACATGTAAATTTAGCAACACTTAGCCTTGTTTTAGGGCTTATTTCCATTCCCTTTTGTTTCTTTATGTACACCGGGATCATTCTTGGTGGCATAGCGATAGTGATGGCAATCCTGTCCAAGGGAACAGCACAGAGGTTACTTCCTCAGGCCAAGAAGGGAATATTTTACGGCAGTATCGGAGTTGTTCTTGGATATGCGGTGCTGATATCAAGTATTCATAATCTTGTTACAGATCCTGCGTATCGCCAGCAGCTCAATCAGTTTTCGGAGCAGTATTACGGTGAGAGCATGGACGATATGCTCAAAGAGTTAGGTGTAGAGCTACAGGCTCAGTAATTCACCATCTCTTTTCCGTAGAAAGAGGTGCCCATGAGTATGATAGGTGCAATAGGAAGTGGATATGGCGCCTATGCCGGATTAGGTATTTCTAATCGCAGACCGGCAGAGGAAGCCAAGCCTATACTCAACCCCAATGAGTCTACTACTACAGCTCCAGGTAAGAGATCATCTCCAGCAGAATGTGAGACCTGCAAGAACCGCAAATATCAGGATGGTTCTGATGAGATGGTTTCCTTTAAGACGGCTCAGCATATCAGCCCTCAGTCAGCAGGCGCGAGAGTTCGTGGCCACGAGGCTGAACACGTTAGTAATGCTTACAAAGATGCAGCCATGAATAATGGCAAGGTTTTACAGGCATCTGTTTCCATAAAGACAGCAGTGTGTCCTGAGTGTGGACGCGTTTATGTCAGCGGTGGGGAGACCGCAACCAAGATCAAATATAGTAACGAAGATAACCCTTACCAGAAATCCCGCAAAGACATGGACAAACAGGGACTTTTGGGCGCCAACGTCGATCTGGCATGCTAAAGGAGGTTGTCGGGGGAGCATAAATGTCAACAATATCTACAGCACAGCTTAAGGCCATCGCCAAAGAGAGAGCTCTGGACAGATACGGAACTCTTATTTTCGCGAACATTCTTATTTTTGTCATACAGGTACTTATCTCTGGTATTACCACTGTTGCATCCTCTGGTAATATCATCATTTTTGTAATCAATCAGGTAATTTCTTTAATAGTGAGCATTCTTCTCGGTATCCTTTCTTCCGGTAAGGCATACCTTTATATGAATCTGGTTTATTCCCAGACTATTTCTGCATCTGATATTTTCTTTGGTCTCAAGCAGCACCCGGAGAAGGCTGTAGTGATTCAGTCAGTATTTGTACTTGCCAATTTCATCGTCACTCTTCCATCTTCTCTGATACTGTATTTCGCCGGCCAGTCATCATCTATTGATCTTTATCTGACCAACATCATCATTTTGACCATCGGCATTGTCATCAATATCTACATTTCTTTGGTATATTCGCAGGCTTTTTTCCTGCTTCATGATTTCCCTGACAGGTCGGCCAAAGAGCTTCTGGCAACCAGTCGCAAGCTCATGCAGGGCAAAAAGGTTAAGCTCTTTTTACTCGAGCTTAGTTTTATTCCACTATATGCTTTTGGTATCGTCACACTGTTCGTTCCTCTTCTGTGGATCAGCGTGTACAGATACGCCAGCATAGCAGTCTTTTACCAGAAACTGATCTCTGATGCAGGAAATACCACTACCGTTAAGGAGGATGAGTATGGACTTAATTGATGCAATCCGTGCAATCGATAAGCCACACGAAGACGATGTATTAAACAGACTCTATACAGTCTGGGGCGAGAAGCTTGATAAGTCCAATGTTCTCAAAGAATATCCCCGCCCTCAGTTTCAGAGGAGCAGCTATATCAACTTAAATGGAGACTGGGAATATTGCATTATTCCTCAGGAATCAGGGGATAGTATCCCTTCCAAAATGGATGGTCATATTCTTGTACCATTCTCTCCTGAATCAATCTTATCTGGCGTAGAGAGACGCCTGGAGCCCTACCAGTTCCTCTGGTACAAAAAGACTCTTCCAACACTCACCAGACAAAAAGCCAATTCAAGATTTCTTCTACATTTCGGGGCAGTAGATCAGTTCGCTGAAGTCTACATCAATTCATCCCTTGTAGGTTCCCATAGCGGCGGATATCTTCCATTTACCCTGGATATAACAGAATATCTCAGTTACGAGCCAAACAGACTTACTACTGAGGAGAACATACTAACTGTTAAGGTTACTGATACCAGCGATTCTTCTTATCACAGCAGGGGCAAGCAGACCTTAAAGCGCGGCGGTATGTATTACACTGCCCAGAGCGGAATCTGGCAGACAGTATGGATTGAAGAGGTTCCTGACACCTACATCAGAAAGCTTCGCATAAGACCTGAGTCAGACCTTAAGACAGTATCAATTGAAGTTTCTACTAATAAGCCCAGCAAGGTAACAGTTAAGATTCCTGGAAAAGAGATGGTTAAATCCCCTTCTTCATCTGATTCCTACGACACAGCATACACAGGAGATTTCTCCTTTTCCTCTGATACCTATCCCAGCGTAGGCGAGGATCACTCCGCAGTAGCTCCCAGCTATTATCATTTTTCTTTTACCCTGGATGAGCCTCATCTGTGGAGCCCTGAGGATCCATATCTGTACCCACTTCAGATCAGTACTGAGGATGATCATGTGGATTCATATTTTGCCATGCGCTATTACTCCATAGAAAAAGATGCAGCGGGAATCAGCAGATTTTGCCTTAATCACGCGCCTTACTTTTTGATGGGAGTACTGGATCAGGGCTATTGGCCAGATGGTCTTTACACTGCGCCTTCTGACGAAGCGCTGATTTTTGACATAAAAGAGATGAAGAGGCTTCACTTCAACATGCTCAGAAAGCATATCAAGGTAGAAGCTGCAAGATGGTACTATCACTGCGACAGGCTCGGCATGATCGTATGGCAGGATATGGTAAGTGGCGGTTCATCCTACGCCAAGCCAGTAGTATCATATCTTCCAACTCTTTTCCCAAATATGTTCGGCCGTATGCCTGATGGCCCCACTACCTACAAAGCCTTCTCACGCAGCTCTGCGGAAGGACGCAAGGAATGGCTCAAAGAGATGCAGAACACCATCAGATACCTCTATAACGTCCCAAGTATCGCAACCTGGGTACTGTTCAATGAGGGCTGGGGACAGTTTAACGCTGCAAGTGCCACAATTATGGCAAGAGAGCTGGATGACACAAGACCTATCGATCAGGCCAGTGGCTGGTTTGACGAGGGAAGCGGCGATTACAGAAGTGTCCACAACTATTTCAGACCTCTTACTGTGGAAAAAGATAAGAATGACAGAGCCTTTGTCATATCTGAGTACGGCGGATTTACTCTGCATATAGACGGACACAGCAGTGTAGACAGAGTATACGGCTATAAAAAATACGACACCTTAGATGACCTCGGTGTCGCATATTACAATCTTATGAATGGTTCAATCAAGCCCCTCATCACTGAGGGTCTGGCAGGCGCTGTATATACACAGCTGAGCGATGTAGAAGAAGAGGTTAACGGTCTCATGACCTACGACAGGCGCATCACCAAGATCAATCCTGATCTTGATCCAAGCCTTACTCAGAACATGAACAACGCTCTTAATAAGCTTTAATACACTTCGACCTGACCATTAAATATTCTCTGAAGTTTATTTCTAACTATTATAAATGCCGGGATGAGAAACGCATCTGCCAATATCCATGCCACTGGGCTGGCGAGGCAGATTGCGGTAAATCCTATC
>JAEEGL012153266.1_pt1 | contig 15341 bp, 12 predicted proteins | sample 9134231 | NCBI WGS metagenome assembly JAEEGL01 (sample SAMN16246548, study PRJNA631951) | gut metagenome | biome: gut microbiome; feature: rumen; material: fiber-attached | host: Bos | place: Iran: Karaj | collected 2018-10 | reverse complement strand
GGCACGTCGCCCATGATGACGGCCTTCCTCGATGGGATATTGATGCTCTTGAACTGGCGGATGTCAGCCTTTTTCAGATTGCCCCTGTTCACGTTGGCGAAGTTCACCTTCTTCTTCTTGAAGAGGCCGCCCTCCTTGACGATGGCACCGGCTGCGAGCAGTTCGTCCTTCGTGCCGATGATGAAGTATACCTCGTGCATCTGAGCGTCCTGCTGGCTGATGCTTTGCTCGTGCTGGGCAATGGTCTGCCGCTGCTGGGCGTTCTCGTTCTTCATGGTGTTCACCGTGTCGGTGAGGTTAGCCACCTGTGTGCCCAGCTGGTTGATGTTGATGTCCTTAAATGCGATGGCCGTCCTGAGGCTGTCCAGCTCCTTCGTGCGCTCGTCGAGCGACTTGGTGAGCATGCTGATGACTCCGCGCATCTTCGTCACCGTGGCATTGCTGCCGTCGAGGGCCTTGCCCAGCGAGTCGAGTCTGGAGTGCTGGTCTTTGATAAGGTCGGAGAGAGCAGCCAGCTTTGCCCTCATGTTACGCTTGGTGAGGGGGACACCGCGCTCGTCAACGCCAGAGAGGACGATGCGCTCCTGCGAGGCGATGGTGTCCATCGTGAGGGTTATCTCCTCCATCGTCTGTGCCAGGCCGTCGATGATGTCCTGCTGCTGCACGCTTACCTGCTGCAGTGAGTCGTTCTTGAACTGAAGTCCTTCAATGATTTTCCCGCTGTTGTCGCAAGACACTGCCAGCACTGCCATCATAAGCAGGGCTAGCACGATTTTTGTTTGTTTCATGATCATGAGTTTAGAAGTTTTTTGTTATAACGGCGCAAAAATACGCATTATTTCGATAACTTCCAAATATTTAGCTTTTTTTCACGGCTTACTTTTATCTTATAGCCATTATCCAATGTTCGAAATCCTGAGCATCACGTGATAGATGCCCGTCCCGCTTTTCATTCGTGGCTGCCGTGCCATAGATTTCTGTTAAACGACAATTCATTTGCAAAAGTACTTCTTTTTTATTATTGAGCAAAATATCTGAGCGAAAAAGTGATCAAGGAGTAACCCCGCTGATTCCATCTTCAATCTCTCTGGCCTCTTTGTGCCAGGTCTCTATGTGGCACTGGTGCTCCTTCGTCTTGCGGTCGTAGCTGATGCCGACGAGCAGGATGTCGCCCGTGTACTTCTCTATCTGCTGCGGGTAGCGGCGCTCCTTTATCTGCGCTATGGCAGCCTGAGCGGCCTTGTCTTTCTTCAGCTCCACGACAAGGGCCGGTGTGGACACATTCTTCCGCGGCAGCATCACCAGGTCGGCATAGCCCTTGCCTGTGGGCATCTCGCGTATGACGTGGTAGTCGTTGCGTGCGTAGTAATATGCCAGGCTGATGACGCATGAGAGCGAGTTTTCGTCGTTGTATGACAGTATGCTCGTGTCGTCGGAGTGGTACTGCCCCAGCATCCTGGCCACGGTGTCGGCATCGCCGCGCAACGTGGCCTGCAGCAGACGCTCCGACTGGTTGAGAGCCTCCACCACGTGCTTCCACTTGTTGGCCTTGACGGCGTTCACCATCTCGCCGGCCACTTCCTTGTTTGGTATGTAGCACTCGTTATGCACCCTGTCGTAGCTGAGATAGCCCAAGTGTATGAGCACGGTGAGCACGTCGTCGCGGCTGTGTATTTCCGACAGGTCGTTCTGGAATCCCGTGGGGTCTACTTTTGCATGGCCTCCGGCCAGCATATCCACGATGTCATCGCGGAGTCCGTCGAAATTGCTGTCTATGAAGCCTGTCACGGCCTCAAACGACCCTGTGGCCGCCCAGTAGCTGCGGCACCACTCCGCGTCTATGGCCTGCATCACGCTGTTAGGGTTGAACATGGAGGGCTGCGGACCTATCTGGTAGCCGTCGTACCATTTTGCCAGTTCGTCGTAGTCTATCTGGTGCTTTGTTGCCAGTGCTTGCACCTCCTCCTTCGTGAAGCCGAAGAACGAGGCCATCTTCCGGGGCTCCACCATGGAGTACTCTAAGAAATTGTTCATCGCCGACTGCGTCTTGTACTTCTTTATGGGCAGTATACCCGTCATGTAGCCCCCTGCGAACACCTGCATGGACGAACCGCCCTTGAACATGCGTCGAAGCCAGTTCACATAGTCATCGGAAATCAATGGAGCCGTCTGCCTGACCGTTGGGTCTGAACTCTGTGCGGCCTCCCTAAGGATAGCATCCCATTCGTCGATGATAAAGACGAATGTATCGTCGGTAGCTGCATTGATACGCATAAGGTACTCCATGAGGTCGTCATCTTCCTCTGAGGGCACCTGTGGATAAGCCTTCTGAACGTCCTGGATAAGAGCCCTGTTGATTCTGTCCATAATGCCCCTATCCACCTTGCGTGTCACGAAGTCGCTCAGGTCTATGCAGATAACGGGGTACTTGTTCAGGTGCTCCTCAAACGTGGGGTCGCTGGCTATCTGCAGGTCGGCGAAGAGGCTGCGCGAGTCGCACGAGCGGTCGTAATAGGCCGCGAGCATCTTCGCTGCCATCGACTTTCCGAAGCGACGGCAGCGGGTCACGCAGGTGAAGCTCTGCTCAGTGAAGAGTGTATGGTTGACGACTGCGATAAGTCCAGACTTATCGATGTATTCACTTTTGCGGATCCGGCGGAATGCCTCGTTGCCTTTGTCGATGTAGAACATAGTGAGTTAGGAGTAAGGAATTGAGAGTTTGGAGTTACGAAAGCCTCTGCGCTGGCTGTTTGCCAATGCAGGTGCAAAGTTACTAACAATTTGCGTAACCACCAAATTTCATCTCACATATTTCGGAATGCCCGTTCCGCTTCTCATTCGTGGCTGCCGTGCCATAGATTCCTGCTGATTGGCAATTCATTTGCAAAGTTACTGCTTATTTCTTAATGAGCAAAAATAACGGGCGAAAAAGTGATCAAGGAGAACCGCTGATCCTCGTTCCGCTTTTCATTCACTTTATTTAAATGGTTGTCATAGGGTTTTAGTCCATAACATGTCAAATTCCCTTTTGTCTACATATTGTATTTCAAAACTGTCAGAATAATCTTTTAACGTTAGGTCTTCATCTACCCAGAAGCCAAGGTTCTTCTTATAAGGAGCCTTAACAATTACCTCTCCATTTTTGTCAAGCCCTACTTCACGATTTGTGTAATCATTCGCTTCATCATATTCGACATACCAAGTTTTCACTCGGTTATATATGTCATCAAAATCTGGATTTGCTCTTGGTATATGGCATACCTTATTAAGGAAAAGGATTAAAGCTCTATCAAAGAAGCATTGCAATAGTCTTTTGCCATACGATTTGTTTACCTTGACTGTTTCCCCTTGCTTTGTCTTGAATGAGAAATATTTCATTTTGCTTTTCTTTTCTCTTTTTATTGTATTCCAAAACGCGACGCGCAAATTCCCTGGCAAATTTACATATGCTTTAAAATCATTTTTTGAGATAGAGAAATAATTCTTGTATGACAATATTGCCGCATTAGAATCTTTATAGCCAAACACCTCATAATCTATATAGTCGTTATCGTAATCACACCATTTACCCCAGTTTCCACTATCACCAAAGACATAATAATTATTGCGAAACATATTAAAAAGAACATCTGTTATAAAGCCACCGTCCGAAATGTCATTCCACGGGATACCAACAGGAATCCTTATCTGGAATGCTGAGGTAGGACATTCTTCACATCTTTTTTCTTCCACAATGAAGATAGTATGATCCCCGCAATTCTTACATATAGACAACACCAACTCATAGCTTTCTTTCCAGAATAATGGTGAAGACTGATAGGAGAAGTAAACAAAGCCGTTGTTAAACATCTCACTGATAGCCATGGCCTGTACATTAAAACATTTGTCTGGGCTACATCCGAATATTTTCTGCATTGTGGGCAAACAGATTTCCCTATATTCTTGATCGCTCATTGCATGTTGGTGCAAGAAAGCCCTGGCTTTCTTCATACTCTCTTCCTGACTCATGCTGTCATTTACTCCATACATAAGCGAATAGAACTCATCAGAATATTTTTCCAAGCACGTTTCAATATTCATAATCATTTTAGCATACTATCCACTAACCGTGATTTTATATATTGCATCACATATTTTTTCCACATCATTTGAGAACAATGGGGAAGTGACGTGCAGTCCCATTTCATCAACTAATATCTTTGTCAGGCATTCTTTCAAACTCTTCTTAGACATCATATTATCTATGATGATTCCAACATAATCCTCATATTCAGTATCTGCAATTTCCACCGGTACAGATAAAGGATTCCATTCTGCTAACAATTTGCTTATCCGTTCCCTTTTTGTTTCCATAATCTTATCTAAATATATAGCCATCTGGCTTTCCTGGAATATTCTTTTGACTACTCATAGGCGGACATCAGGTTTCGCAGTATTTCTGCGTATTCAAATTGACTCTCATCTGCATAGATTTCTTCCTCGCGGCGCTTAACAATTTCAAATTCATCATCATTCCGTATTTTACCTCGTTTGATAATTTTCTGAATTGTTGCTGTTTCAAGTTCCATCTCATCAGCAATGTCATGGCCGTATTTCTCTTTCAATATTATATTTAGTGGTTCTATTAGACGAGACGTAAGCGTTTCCCTAACAAGTACATTTGTTTCCTTATATACTCTTTTCATCAATTTTATATCCGATGTCTTTTCTGCATCGGCTATAACTCCCTTGAACCATTCAACTTCTAGTGAGAAACTGGAATCTAAGAAAAGCATATAGTTATAAATAGTTAGACACCAATTCTTTAACAAATTGAAATTTCCTCTTTCTTTTAGTTCAAATAATTTCATTGTAACTCAAATAATAATTAATAACCTGTATATGGAGCAATATTCCCAAAGAACCAGTTTGAAGTTTGATGATAAAGCCGTCCTCCTGGGTTAAACTTGCTTACACCTCTAATTTTATTAGCAACTCTATAACTACCAATACCACCGTGATAATCAATAAGTTGCTGTTCTCGGTGGCACGGAGGTGGCACGACAGTGGCACGGGGACAGGTTCCTGTCATCGGTCTGATGTCACTGACCTGTCCCCTGACATCTGTCATCATCCTTGTCATCACGTCCATCTTGCCGCCACACTTTCGGGCAGTTGTACGCTTCTCGTTTGTTGCAGTCGCGCCATAGATTTCTGCTGATTTCCTTTTCATTTGCAAAATGACTACTTATTTTTTATTGGGCAAAATATCTGAGTGAAAAAGTGCTCAAGGAGACCCTCAGTAATCTTGGGTGAATCATGATACCATCCCCCTAATTCTAGTGGTTAAAATAGGCCATCAATTTTCTGACAACCGAATGATATTGATATTATTCTACCCTTTTTGTCAATCAAAATATACGCTGGAAGAAGAGAAACAGGCAACATTCCACCAATTTGATCTGAAAAAAGATTATATAAATCTGTATGCCAACACTCTAGCACTTGGGGCCAATCCAATTGACATGAACCAGTGTTGTGAATCCATTCTTCTTTGTCGTTTTCCAATCTTGAAACGCTGATAATTTCCAAAGAGTCTTGAAACGTTTTACGGAAATCAAGAATGGCTTTCTTTTCTTCTTGACAGTCGAAACAATAATTTGACCACAAGTGTAGGAGGATATAGGCTTTCCCCCTATAGTCACTCAAGGATATGCATCTCCTGTCTGAAGTAACAAAAGACAAATCGGGAATCTCTGCCCCTACAGGATGCTTTTGGGCTTTTTTGGCACTTTCAGCAATCTTTATTTTTTTCTGGAACAAAATACCTGTTGCAGACACCTTGCTTTCTTCTGGAATCTTTCTGAAAATTCTTTTTACCGAATTGAGTCGGGCAAATTGTTCCTCTTCAAAACTTGCCGCATTATCAATTTCCAGAACCTGACATAGCAAGTCGGGGACAATCCTATAATCAATATGACTCTTACAAAATCTGAGCAAAAGCATTTTTCGCTTTTGGCACCATCTGTGGTACTCTTCTACATCATCATAATCATATTCGGTGTGATATACAAACTCTGTAGCTTTCTTGTGCTTAATCCACAGAATACTGTCATTCTCACGAAAAAAGCGCCTGAATGTCTTCAGTTCGTCATCAACGCTTGTACCCGTCTCCTGCAAAAGAAAGGGTCTGTCATGCACTAATGTAAGAGAAATTTTTCCTGGCTCAAGGTAGAAACGAGACCTATGCCCGTCCAGTTCAATCGTAGCAGGCCATATCCCTTCCACATAGCCAGACAGGGAAAACCTTCCGTCTAGTACTTGACAGGTATCTGTGCGATATTCTGTACATTTCCCGCCGTTCTGTATTTGATAGGAAACGATTACCAAGGACGTATCTTTAGCATTGGTTATAAGCCCTTGAAGGATATAGTTTCCCGCATAGGATTTCCAAGGAAATACTCCTAGCGGAAACAGAAACAGAGCGAGGACAATAAACAGACATTTTGAATGTGATTTAGAAAAATCCATAGTTTACCTTGAAATTATTATACATTCTACCACCTTTCCCATTATAGCGGGCATCTATAAAAATCAGTGGGGACGGTTCTCCGTGATCACTTTTTATGTCCTTCCGGTTGATTCCTCGGAGCATCACATGATAGATGCCCGTTCCGCTTCTCTGTCTTGGCTGACGTGCCATAGATGTCTGCTGATTGGCAATTCATTTGCAAAAATACTACTTATTTCTTAATGATCAAAAATAACGGGCGAAAAAGTGATCAAGAAGAACCGTCCCCGGTGATCCTTTACATCTTTTCTATTAGTGATTTTACATCTTTCATTAGGATCTTGGCCCATCTCATCCCTTCGCCATGTTCACTGTATGCTATGTAATCTATCCCTTTTCCTATTATGACGTTTAGTTGCTCAGCTGCTTTTTTGCATTCTCCGTTCAAATAAAGCGAACAAGCATAAATGTAAACCACCCACATGTCTTCTGGCTCGATCGAATAAGCTTCCTTTGCAAACCTTATGCATGATTTGTCACTCTCCAGATAGAGATACTCTGCCATTTTCGTTTTCAGCCAATAGTCTTTGGGAAATTCGCGGCATTTACGTCTAATATATCTTTTTAACGGATTCCAGTCTTTTGATTCCTCCAATTTTTGAATGTGGTTCTGCATCCGATGACCTTGTGAAATAGTGGGATAGCCATCCCTAATATAATCTGCAGGAAGAAGAATGTTGTCCGGGCTGTACTCCAGGATCTTGGAAAAATCCCTTACTTCCTGAATGGTGAAGTCGCTTTCAAGCCCCCTACGCCGATGGGCTATGTGCTCTTTGAGCAGTGCTTTGGCGTCTGCATTACGAAACATGCAATACAGGCAGTGGGACTTGTAGAATCTTGCATCGTTCTGCAAAGATAGGGCTAGATTCTTACCCTGACATTTCTCCTCCAAGTCAAGAATGTCAAAGCCAAGAATTCTGTCCCATCGGCTGATGGACTCGTCAAATTTGTCCATACCTTTCAGGATTAAGCCTGATGTGTAAAGCAATAAAGGGTCATCATTGTCAATAACCTCTGCTCGTATGGCATAGTCAAGAGCGCGTTTCTCCTTATTCCGTTTATACAGGACATAGGCCATCTGAGTTAGCAGATATACGCTGTCTGGCGTCTTGATAATTTCTTTCTCAAGATATTTTTCGGCTTTTTTAAATTGGCTATGCTCTAGATATTTTGTCAGTTCGTCATACATAGATATTTATTATTTTTTGTGTGGTTTTGGCTTCTTGTTAGGATTGGGGGGAGTTTTATAAGTTCGATTTTTTTCGCCTTTTTTGTTATTTTGATTTATATTATATTGTTTACCGGCTCTTCGCCCAGAATGTTTGTCCCAATTTGCTTTTGTTTCATGTTGAGAATGAGCTTTACGGGATCAGTGGGGACGTTTCTCCGTGATTACTTTTTATGTTGTGGGAATTCCATCCAGTGTAGGGGCAGGCCCCGTGCCAGCCCGATGAGAGGGAGATTCTCTATTTCGCATATTTCCTTCCGTCCTTGATGTATATGCCCTTGGTGGGTTCCCCTGAGAGCCGGCGGCCTTGCAGGTCGTAGACAGGACTTCGAGCTGCATCAGTCTCCACAATAGCATCATTGACGGATGATTTATCTATCTCCACGATGTGCGCAAAATCCTTCCAGCCTTCCGCAGCCATGTATTTCTCCTTGGTGCCGGCAGGTACATAGAGCGTCACGGTGTCATAGCCCGTCTCGTCGCAGATGGGGTATTCGAGGTCGAAAGGATTCTCAATCAGCGATGTAATGCTAGTGAGTGTGGGTATCTCGGCAAAGGCTTTTAGCCAAATCTGAGTCACGTCTGGCGGGATGGTGACAGTCTGTAGGTTGGTGTACGTAAACGCTAAAGGGCCTATAATCCGAAGACTTTTCGGCAGACTCACATAGCTCAGGTTCCGGCAATTGTAGAAAGCCATCGTCCCGATGGTATCCACAGATTCCGGTATGGTTATTTCCTTCAGTGTCTGGCAAGCACCGAAGGCTTCTTCGCCGATGCATTTCACCGAAGGAGGTATTACGGTGCCTTTACAGCCCATAATAAGCTCATCAGTTGCTGTCACAATGATGGCGTTGCAGCCATTGCGAGAGTCAAGCCCCTCGTTTCGCTCATCCACGACGATGGTCTCAAGGGCATCGCAGAACCTGAAGGAATCTGGGCGAATACCATTAGATGTTGACGATAACCTGAGGGACTTCAGACTGTCACAATGCATGAAAGCAGCCCAGGCGACTTCCCACAGGCTACCGGGGAGTTCCAGCGACGTGATGGCACTTCCCCTGAAAGCTTCGAGGCCTATCCGCAACAGTCCTTCAGGGAGAGGCACCGACTTGAGCGATGTACAATTCTGAAAAGCATGGCTCTGGATGTCCTGTATGGTCTGCGGTAAAAAGACGGCCGTAATCCATTTGTTCTCCTTGAAAGCACTGTCGTCAACGCGGTTCACGACATATTCCTGCCCGTTGATGGTGAACCGCTCCAGGATTGTTATTTCTCCCTTGGCATCTTTTCCTGCCTTCACCTGTGCAACGTCGCTGCCGCGCTCATAGCTGTAGACCACCTTAGTCGCAGTGTCGGTGTACTCATCTGCCGTCGCCGGGAGAAAGGCTAGGGCAAGCACAAAAAGCAAAAATAATATCCTCATAGCATTAAATATTTAAAACTGTGGTGCAAAGAAATCCCCTGTGATTATGAATAATTATTGTATTATATGTTTCTTCCCATTGCGTATAAACACACCCTTCTGTGATTTGTCTGTGAGACGGTGGCCTTGAAGGTCATAACAATGGTTATTCGATAGTGGTTTAATCTTTTTGTCATCTATGCCGGTCGTCCACTCGTTCTTGCCATAATAGCGGTACACCTCCTTACCATTTTTCCGTATCCACAGTACCCTGTAAAACTCAAGACCTGGGATGTCATAATAAGGTCTCCTGTGCGCCAGCAGACAATAATAGCGGTCCAATTCTGACACACAACCCACATTACGTATGACAATGCGATAGAATTTGTTGGCTATTTGCACTCCCTGCTCCGTTTTGAGCGAGTCCAAGGGGAAGTGGTCGTCCTCCGGAGCCACCCCCGTGGCATAACGATCCTGCTCACGCAGAAATTGCGTCACGATGGTGTCACGGCCATCCCAGTTGAAGTCGTAGAGCTTGAACTCCTCCGCGTACCCATCGGCCAGCATCCACACGCAGCCGTCCTCCTCGCGGATGACGCAGTCCCATGGCGCATCGTCCTTGAACACTTGCTTGTATGTCTTCTGGCCTATAATCGTATCTGGGCCAATCTCAAAAACATGTCCCACCAACGTATCCATGGGCGTATGGTATTCCGGATGCCTTGAATCGTAAAATTCCTCTATCACCTCTTTCCACACTGTACCCGTGGGGAACACCTCTTCCTGAGCCACCACGCATAAGGGGGCGACAAGCAGAAAAGCAGATAAGAAAATGTTGTTGTTTTTCATATTGGTTGTCGTATGTGTCCTTTTATTATGCAAATATAAGAAGTTTCTCCTGTGGTTATAGTATATTTAACATTCTTTATAGCTCACACCCTTCATTGCGAATCTCGAATGAAGCACCTACAGGACAGACGAATTGTGGATTGATGGTGACCGTCGGCGCGTCGAAAACCACGTGAACATTGGCAGGAATGATGAAATCCTGTGAAACCGTAATGCTGTTCGCAGCCCTGAATAGCACCAGGTTCGACTGATTGTCTTGGGGAAAAGTAGTCAAAACTAGATTATTCACGCAATAGTTACTGACACTGTGGCGAAAATTGATGGTAGGGTCGCCAAGGAAAGTATGGCCATAGTCAGCATACACGTCATAATTGCAGTGTTCTTCTTCATGGGTGCCCTTCCACCACTCAAGATAGGCTATGCCAAGGTTTTGGGTAGGGAAATTGTTATAGAGACTATCCAAAGCCCCAAACGAGCATTTCTTTGTAGAACCAATCACAGCCATGGTTTTTCCCAAATTAAACAAATGGGCTCCCCCAAGATAGTATGGCTGATTTGATTTCCAATAGCACGCATAGCAGCAGACCAGGGTAATGGCATAGTTGCCAGAGGTGTTGTTGATAATCTCACTGACATCAACTGCTGGATGAGTATACGTAATCTGGTGAGAAATGGTTGAGGAATGGCAAGTGAGATTCGTGAAACCATAATTCCCGCTATTCAGCCTTGACAAGAAATCAGATGGTGAGGGTAAAGGATAGCTACTATATCTGACATCTACAACATTATGGGAGGAAAACACGTTATATAGAATCTGAGCAGAAGGAATGAAAGAAATTCCTTGGCCAGTATAGTTCAGTGCGGTTTCGCTGCTACTCTGGAAAGAGGACTTCCACCAGAAATCATGCGATTTACTCAGCTGCCTCCTTATCAGTGTTGACTCACTTCCCAGGCCTGACATACCTACTGCGGAAATTCTGGCCACGAATATATCCGGGTTCTGATTGCCACTATGCCCATCAAATCTGCCATCGTTGTCGCTGTCTGTCCATGTTCCGTCCAAGTCCATGAAATAAAGGTCACAGGGCCATCTGTCATAATCACCGCCATGGTCGTGGACAGTTTCATACCACGCCTCCCCTACATCACCCACAAACAACACCCCACAAAGATTGTTGTTATCGTTCTTATAGCTTTTAATTAATTCGCGGAGTTCATAGGCATTAGTATTCTCCACAGAGACCAAGTAAACCCCGTAGCCATATATGGCATGAACATCTTCTGAGTATGTCCTTAGTTCATTGATTAAAGTGTCGCAAATACAGTGTTCCGCAATTATCAGGAATTCCTGCTTTGTGGTATCTTGACGGGTGAAGTGCCAACGCTCAGAATAGGAGAAATCCCCTTGTCGTACTGATGGAGCGAATCGTGTCTTGACAAACAGCTCTGGGCAAAGGATTCGCATAATGCTGTCTTCAGGATGGTGTTGGATGTAAGCTGTCCGTATGTCACTTATGTCTCCTAAGCCTTCGCACATGTCTGATGCGTATGCAAGTTCACAGAAAGGACTCAAACCCAGTAGTAAAGTAGCTATAACTAATAATGTCTTTCTAATATTCATCTATAATCCTCCCATGAAGCTACTTAGACAATATCATTCTCTTGGTGTCAATCTCCTGGCCACCGACCACGAGGGAGTAGAGGTAGATGCCGGCCTGCAACTCGTAACCGTTGATAGTGACGCTCTGCTGGCTGGGGTCTACGGGAATCTGCTTCTGCATCTTGCCCGTCATGTCGAAGATGTAGATGTAGGCCTGGGGTGCATCGTCGGGCAGGGAGAAGCGTATCTCCGTCTGGGCGTTGAAGGGGTTGGGGGTGTTCTGGTAGAGCACGGCGTTGACTGGGCATACGCGGGTGTCTGCGGAATTAGACAAGCCAGATTCCCTAGCGGAATTAGACAAGCGAGATTCCCTACGGGCGGCGGAATTTCCGTCGAGGGCTGACAGTCGGGCGTTCAACTCGTTTATGCACTGCACGAGCAGGGGCACCATCTCTACGTAGTTTATTGCCTTTGAACCATCCTTGTCGGTGTATACCAAATCGGGAAGAACTTTTTCCAGTTCGTCAGCAGAAAGGGCATAGTGCTGCTTCTCCTGTATCTGTTGCTCTATGACATCTTTCTTCTCTACTTTCAGCTTGGAAGCATCAATGTCCATTTTCTCCATCTCGGCCAATGTCATTGGGTCTGGGTCTAGAAATGTAGGGCGTGGACCTTCTTCGTATTCAGCCTTCTGTGGATTATGATAGGCAATTGAGGTCAATCCATGAAACAAGCTGGTCGTCATACCGTCATTGCCCGTTGGCATTGCTTCGCTACGCCCAGTAACCACCGGGCAGTTATGCAGTGAAGTATTGTATAGCCCTCCTGTAGCAGTCAGCGTGCCCACCACCTTGGTCTTTCCCACGAACAGCCCGGCGTAGTAGTCATCGGGAACGGCATTGGAAGAATTTGCCGTAGCTGATACTCCGCAGACACCTGCACTGTAGAATTGTCCTGTTGCCTGCCCCAACACGCCATAGCCGTAGCGATTCATAGCCCAGGGGAAACAACTGCCCCACACGCCCACCGAGCCAGGATTGTTGGATGTTTCCACTAGTGAAAAATTGGCGTATCCCCTTAGCCCGACAAGTGTCTCTGCATTAGTTGCAGAACACTTGAAATAACCTCCGTGGCTGATGCCTGTGCCATTGGTTTCTGCATTGCCGTTCGCGTGGATGAACATGCCGTTTTTGTTGCCGCTGTAGGTTATAAAGTATGTGGAGTCGTTAACGTTTTCCATGAGGGATATAGGCGAAACGGGGGCTGATGATTCCGTCCGCTTGAATGACATCTTCCCGTTGCTGTGCAACTTGAACTGTGCGCTGGCGGTGAGGGCGGTGCCGAGGAGACAAAGCCCGATAAATAAAGTTTTCTTCATAATAGTTTTTTTTAAATTATTGTTGTGATGAATAGAAATTGGCCATGGCGACATGTTATTGCCACCATGGCCGGAGAGAGTTTAGAACATTACGTAGCCGTAGAAGTAGATACTGCTGCCATCGTTGGGTATCAGACGGAGCTGGTACTCACCGCTGAGGGTGGATGGCAGGTTGACAGTTGTAGATGTAATAATAGTGGTGTAAACCACATCGCCATCCTCATCCAGCAACTCCAACGTATAGCCATAGCAGGGAGTGGAGAACGTCAGGGTGTAGTCCTCGATGCCCACTTCGGGAACCAGTACCGGGCCTCTTTGAGGGCCACCTTGACCTATGGTTGGGTCAATATACCCGACGTTTAAACCAATCTCAGCAGATGCCGCACTTACATTCAAACTGGTAAAGGAAGTCATTCCCAACATAGCTAAAACAAATAGTAATTTCTTTTTCATCTTTTTGATTAATTAAAGTTACACTAAAAAAATTTTAAAATATTTTTCTGCAAAATTATAGTCTATTTAATGACAAAATGGTGTTTTTTAAAGAAAAAAAAATAACAATGATTGAAAAAAGAATAACAAATCCTTCCAATCTGTTGAATATCAGAAAGATTGGAGGGATAAAATAAAAATACACTCAAAATACACTTTTGGGGGATGTTTCCCAAAAAGGCATTATTCAGTCAGAAATGAAGGTATAGTGAGTAATCAGGTTCTTATACAGATTTTTAGCAGAATTGTTATTAAACAGGGCGGTATTTGCTTCTTTCTTTAGATTACTCACTTGCTTGTCGGAAATATTGAGCAATTGCATGATTTTCCTATTTCCTATACCTAGGAGCACAAGTAAACAGACTTGCATGTCCAAATTCTTTATGTTTGTTGTTTTGCTTAGGTCGCAGGTCAAATCAGGATAATACTCGCTTACGGTTTCCTCTAATAAGGTTATTTCATTTTCGGACAACTTTTTGTTTCCTTTTTCTGCGTAAATCTTTATCCGCTTGACAATCGCACGCTCAAGAAAGTGTTTATAATTCTCTCTCTCACCAGTGAGTTTAGCTTGCTGGGATAACTCCGCCATTTTTGCTTTAAAGCTATTTATTTCTGCTTCATACTTCTTCTTGTGTTCTTCAAACTGTTCGTTTATTATGTTTATAGTACGTTGAGCGTCAGCATTCTTAAATTGTAGGTTTGAAAACTCTTCCTGTTTCCTCGCTTTCTCTTCCAAAAGGCTGTTGATAAGATTCCTATGGGTTTCTTCCTGAACATCCAACTCCCTTAGTTTTTCTTTATATTTGCTTTTAACCACGTCATACTTTGACCGCATGATAGCCAGCTGTCTTTGTTTTTCCTTCTTAATAGCCTTATATTTGACATTGATAATCAATAAGATTAGGGCGACAATCAGAGAAATGACGGCACCAACAAGATTCCTGTTGGATTTTTTCGCATTAAGCATAGCCTCTGCCTGATAGTGCTGATAGTTGTAACTTGCAGCCATCAATGCGGTAAGCTCCTGGTCTTTAATGGCTATTGATGAGTCGTTGGCTTCACAGTAGAGTCGTGCATATTTTACAATGGAGTCAGACTTCCGGAGTTTTGAAAAGACAGAAAACAATCCTTTGTAAGCCGGCTCACGGGCAATTGCACCCAGTCCCGGCATATATGACTTTCTATAATAGTATTCTGCCGAGTCAAGTTGGCAGGTCTTCTCAAAATATGCACCTTTATAATAAAAATACATACGAGAAGATGAAGGCAAATCATTCTGTTGGTCGAATAAAAAAGATGATGTATCGTATTTTTCAATAAGATTTTTAAGTTCCGACGGTCGGTTTGGCATATCGATGTAGATGTGCATGAGCATGACGGAAGCTTGTAAGGCTTCTTGTTTATATCCATATAAATGGTATTGGCTAATAACATTATTAAGAGTTATTTCTGCGCTATCTGTTTTGTTTTGGATAACAAAGACACCAGCCACCATTTTCTGTTCATGCAATGCCAATAGAGTATTGTCAGCCAAAAGATTATAATGGCTGGCCTTACGATGTGCCTCAATCTCGTATGAAAGTAGCAACTGCTGGTGATAGAGACTTGCCATTTGTGCATATATGCTGGCCAGTGTATAGAAGTCGCAGTCCGTGGCTGTGGTGTCGGCACAGGCTGCGGCATCGAGGTAGCAGTCGATGGCGCGGGGTGCCTCGCCCAGGTCGCGGTAGGCGCAGCCGAGGAGGTAGTGGGCCTCCATGCGCTCGTTGGGCGAGCCGTGGCGGTCGTAGTAGGCCGCCACCTCCTTCATCACGGAGTCGGTGGTGAAGTCGACGTACTCCT
>JAEEGL014933875.1_pt1 | contig 15343 bp, 18 predicted proteins | sample 9134231 | NCBI WGS metagenome assembly JAEEGL01 (sample SAMN16246548, study PRJNA631951) | gut metagenome | biome: gut microbiome; feature: rumen; material: fiber-attached | host: Bos | place: Iran: Karaj | collected 2018-10 | reverse complement strand
CCTGGTATACAGCATATCCAACAAAAAATTTGATGAAACTTTGTGCAAAATTACCTATTGACATTATATCCATTTTGTGTTATAGTATACTCAAGGGATAATAGAGTATGTTATTCCCATTAATACCTTCTTCGTGGGTTGACCCAGATACCCCGTTCTGGGTTAACCCATAACATCAACATCAAAGCATTCTTTTAGAAAGGAGTATCAAAATGGCAGGTTACAAACATCTCGAAATACCTGGCAACTTTGAACGGTATGTCAAAGATAAGAAGCAGAGTGCTAATGCATATTATCGCTACTTTCTTGCCCGTCTGTGCCGTATGTTCGAGTATAAAAATTTGCCTGACACGATTCCTCATGCGACGCTGGATCGCTATCTCATGAATAATGGTATAGCTTGTATTACTGAGGTTGAGGGCAAGTTGTATTGTTTTTATGGTAATATGGGAGGCCCGCAGGATGTTTATTATCGTCCTACAGAGTTCATAATATCCAATCCTCACGTAAAATCCAACGGAGAACTTTTTACCGCAAACATTCCGGTATTTCAGCATTATCAGCCTACTGAAGAGGTTCCTGGAGCTAAGCTGGGTCAACCCAGAGGTGTACTTATTCGTAATGATACAGAATGGATCGGGCTGGCTCCTCTGCTTTCCCGGTATTCCTATTTAATGGCTGAAAACATTCTTACTTTACGAACAGCCGATGTAATGCTTCGTATTGTAGCAATGATAACAGCACCCAGCGACAAAGAAAAAGCGGCGGCTACCGAATATCTTAAGGCTATTGAAAACGGTAATCTATCAGCCGTCGGAGAATCAGCATTCTTTGATGGCATAAAGCTTCAGTCACCGCCTTCAAATAACGGTTCGTACTTAACCCAATTCATAGAGTACCAGCAATATTTGAAAGGTAGTCTATACAATGAAATGGGTCTGAGTGCAAATTACAACATGAAGAGAGAAGCAATCGGAAAAGGGGAATCCACACTTGATGAAGACGCCTTGTTCCCGCTTGTTGATGATATGCTTCTTGCAAGACGAGAGGATCTCGCTTTAGTCAATGATATGTATAATACTAACATTGAAGTATCATTCTCATCATCTTGGCTAAAGAATGAGCTCGAGTCTCTCTCTGCCATTGCGTCCTTCTCCTCTTCTGGTTCGGCTCAATCCTTTGGACAGCCTGGGTCAACCCCGACCGATCAGCCTGGTGAGTCCGAAGGGGAGAGCGGAACTGGATCTGTTGAGCCTACTGGGGGCAATGGGGCAACTGGGGCAGATAAGGAGGAAGATACAAATGAAAAAGAAGAAACCAAAGAATTATCTGGGGCAGATAAGGAGGAAGATACAAATGAAAAAGAAGAAACCAAAGAATTATCTGGGTCAACCCCTGATGATGGACAAGAAGAGACCAACGTATCTGATAGTGATGCCACCGAGGTACAGCGGGAAGAATCAGATGATGAAACAGATGGGAAATCATCAGAGAACAATGACATAAGCTGGTCTGATACTCTTCAGAAAGCTAAAGATAATCTTGAAGAAAAAATCGAGAAAGGAGATGAGGTAAATGAGCTACCCTTGGATGCCGAAGGAGCCGAAAAGGATAGAGGAGATAATTCCTCTGACGAACGGGATATTCAGTCACATGAATTACAACTTTCGGGCGGAAGTGAGCAAAACGACACTTGATTTCAGATTCAATACTGAATTCGGTGAGAAAAATCCGGCTAAAGTTATCATGAAGATCATGGGTGATGATGAAGGATATATGACCGAAGCCAAGATGACCTTTTTGGCTCAGATGATCCTTGAGACATATAAGCCCAAATGGGATAAGATGGCTGAGATTTATGACATTGAGTATGATCCAATTCATAACTTTCTCGATGAATGGGAAGATACATCACAGGAAGTTAGAGATCTTGATGGGTCAACCCAGGATACGAAGACAGTTGATTATGGTAGGACGGAGACTTTGGATAAAACGAGAACTGATAATCTCGCTAATTCAGAGACCACCACTTATAATACAACCAATACAAGAACTGATAATCTGACAGAACTTGAGACAAGGAACTTAAGTTCTTCTGGTAGCAGAACTGATAATTTGATGGAAACTGATACATATGGTCATACTGCTACCAGAACTGATAATCTTCATGAAGTTGTAGGTGAGGATAGTACAAATAGCGGATCTGAGAGTGGTGCAGATAATCTTTATGGCTTTAATTCTGCAACTGCTGTTGGACATGATACTAACTCATCATCAAATAGTAGCACTGGTAGTGTTGATACCACTAAGGATAACACCGGAACCCAGGCTACGAGTGAGGGCGGTAGTGATACCAAGGCTAATACGGGAACCCAAAGTACAACTGGAACGGATACCGGAACGGTTACGACTGCAAATACCGGTACTACAACCAGTGCGCAGACAGGTACTGTAGGAGTGAGCGGTAGCAATACTGGAACTCAGGATACCGATCAGACTATTACTTTAGGTGGCGAAGATGCAACTACAGAATCTGGGTCAACCCAGGAAGATGAAACCACTAATAGAGATCGATCGGGAAGACACTTTGGTAATATTGGTAACTTAACAAGCCAGAAACAGATTAAGGAAGAAATCGAGCTTTGGAAGTGGAATTATGTAGCTACGATTCTTACTGATGTTAAAGAGTTTTGTTGCTTACCGATTTACCTTACACCAATGATTTAAGAAAGGATTAAAATTATGCAGGTTACACAGATTGCTGATATCGTAAATCAGACTACAGCTGAAATCACGGGACGCGAAGCTCTCGCTGAAGTCGATCTTAACCAGGTCGTTGAGATCGGTGCCGAGGTTCTTGACAATGATAAGTTGATTGACAACTATGTCAAGACTCTTATTGATCATATCGGAAAGGTTGTTTTTGTAAACAGACCTTATACTGGGTCAACCCCGTCAGTTATGATGGATTCTTGGGAGTTCGGCGCAATTCTTGAGAAGATCACTTATGAAGGACTTCCTGAAGCTAAGGACAATCAGAGCTGGGATCTTCAGGACGGTAAGTCTTATGACCCTAATGTATTCGTAAAGCCTACCGTATCTGCAAAGTTCTATTCTGAAAGAAGAACTTTCGACATTCAGATGTCATTTGCACAGCGTCAGGTTAAATCGGCATTCTCTTCAGCCGCTCAGCTTCAGGCTTTCTTCGCAATGATCGAGACCGCTATTTCCAACGGTATGACTGTTAAGATGGATTCGCTTGTAAGACTTACTCTTGCAAATGCCATTGCTACTATCTATGCTAACAGAGCCACCAATCCCGTTCAGTACTACGGACTTGTTGCAAGATATAATACCGCTACCGGTGATGCTGCCGTTACTAAGTCTAATGCACTCGTTTCTCCCGAGTTCTGCAGATGGGCTTCAATGGAAATGAAGAGAGTTATTGCCAGAATGAGAAATATGTCCACCCTTTATAATAAGGGAGCAAAGGACAGATTTACTCCTGCTGACAGACTTCACCTCATTCTTCATTCTGATTTCATTGCCGCCGCAGAAGCTTATCTTTACTCTGATACCTATCATGATGAGTTCGTAAGACTTCCTCAGGCTGAGCAGGTATCCTTCTGGCAGGGCACTGGAACAAGCTTTGCATGGGCCGATACTTCCAAGATCATTGTTACTCCCAGAGATAGTCAGAGCCCCGTTACCGTTGAGGATATCATCGGTATTGCTTGGGACAGAGACGCTCTTGGTGTTTCTAATCTTGACAGAAGGGTTACTACTAATTGGAACCCCGTTGCAGAGTTCACCAATAACTGGTACAAGTTCGATGCCGGTTACTTCAACGATTTCAATGAGAATATCGTTGTATTCACACTTTGATATGGGTTGACCCAGGAAAGGATAAAATATGATAATCAATAATCTCGGATATAATGTTGGTGAGATCAATATCACCGTACCTCTTACTGATAGCACTAAAACTGAGATCGGTAATATCGATGATTTCTACAAAGTCATGACTATTGCCGAAAGCGGTGGTGTTGCGAGAGTAAACTTCCATATCAGTACTACAGCATATTCAGTTGTACTTGGTCTTAATCCCGGAACTGATATAATTGCTGTAGGCGGTATCACTTCGATTTCCGGAGATCCCATTGCAGTTTCAGGTTCGCTTACTCTTGAGAGTAGCAAGATGTATGCTACTATTAAGGTATTTGAAGTTGGCGTTGCAACAGCCAATCAGACTTCAAATGCTGAGTCTGAAAATGAATCTGAAGTTGAAGCTGAACCCGAAGTTGAAGCTGAACCTGAAGTTGTAAAGAAGGCTCCTGCAAGTGAAGAAGTTGTTGTAGTTACCAAAACTACAAAGACTACAAAAGCTTCTAAGAAGTGATTACCCGAGGCTGGCTGGGTTAACCCAGTCAGCCATATTTTATTGAAAGGAGAAAAGAATGACAATTAAAGAAGCTTTTCAGAAATTAGCACTTAGTCTTTCAGTTTCACTTAAGAACCCCTTCTTTGTTAATAAGAGGTTATATAATGACTTCGCTGAGATCGCTGAGGATATTGAAGAAGGGGGCTCGGGGTCAACCCATGATTATTCTACTGACGAGCAGGTCATCGGAAAATGGATTGACGGAACCGATTTGTATGAAATTACTGGAACAATTTCCAGTGAAATTAGTACCCAGGAAAGCGTAGTAATCGATGGAACTGATCTTAATATAAGTGTAGTTACCGAGATCATTGGTGTTGTGCATGAAGACGGAAATTCATATCTTCCGACTAATGTTAACTTTAAGTATAATGCAGCAACAAAAAAAGTTACTGTATATACTAGTCAATATACTTATGGTGATGGAGCTACCGTTACTATAAGATACACAAAATCAGCTTCATAATAACATGCCTGGGTCAACCCAGACCCAGGCATTTTTTTAGAAAGGAGTTGTTATGGCTCAAAGATTTCGTTTGATGCAAGTTAGAAATAATGCACTTGTAAAAAAGATATTATTTGATATACCTAGCACAACTACAAATAATGTTACAATACCTTATATAAATCCTAATAATGCGTATCATGATTATGATAGTTTTGCCAGTGCCATTATAGCAGGATCTGATGGCACAATTACAGGCTTTACTACAAATTTTCTTTGGGCTGAGTGGATAGGAGATTCCGGATATCAATATCTTGAAGATTATGGATTTACTAATGGAATTGTATTTGCTGATGCTCAGGTTGGAGATAGATTTTATGTAAATAGATGGGACAATTCTCATTCATATATAGAGATTATTGATAAACAAAGTACTGGAGGCGGATATAACATTTATCTGAATTATAAAACTCCTGATGGTGTTGTTGCATATTCCAACGTTGTTTGGAACTGTTCTTGGAATTCGGCTCAGTACAATGCACATCCTTTGCCTTGGTTGTGGAATTTAAATAATCCTGGTAATTATGATCTAGTTACTATGGATTTATCTATATATCTATATGGTGGTAGTAATGGTCTATTCACCAATGGTAAAGGAACTAGCGCACCAACTGGACGCGATGCGGCTGAAGCATTTTGGGAAAACGCTGAAATACTCGACCCCGATAATCCTTATGAGGGTGCGGGTGGTACTGGTATTGGCGGTGGTGATCCTAATAAGCAGAACTGGGATGATGAAAGCGATACCATTAGTGATGAAACACTACCTGATGAAACTCAGACGGGTGCAGTTGGTACGGGATTTTCCACTATATTTTCTCCTACAAAGGGTCAGCTTCAGCATTTGGCTGATGTTATGTGGGGTAATGATCTTGTAAGTTTCTTACAAAATCAGGTTGAAAATATAGGATCAATGTTTGTTTCATTGGGTATCGTACCCTTTAATGTTGATAAGGGGTCAACCCGTAAAGTTATGTGGCTTGGTATTGTTGATACCGCCATATATCTTGATACAGCGGCTAAGCAGTTTTATGAAATTGATATGGGTACTATTGATTTAGCCACCGATGTAAGAATTCATAGAAGTGATAGCGTTTTTGATTATTCTCCTTTTAGTAGACTCGGTATTTACTTACCATTTATAGGTTTCCAAGAACTTGATATTGATGAATGTCGTGGAAATACTATTCAGCTTAAATATAAAATAGACATTCTTTCCGGTTCTTGTGTAGCCTGGGTATATATTAATGGTAATCCCATCTATCAATTCAGTGGTAATTGTTTGACCCAGATACCATTGTCAAGTCAGGACGCGCAGACTCTTTTTAGTAACGCTGTTCAGGTTGGTATTGCCGCCGCTAGTGCTGGTGTTACAGGTTCAGTTGCTAGTGCTGGTGATGCAATGACCGCTGAAAGATATAGCGCTGGTCAGATATCAGCTACTCAGGCTGAATATATGTCTGGACAACACGCGGCTCAGGTTTCAAATGCTGAGGGTAGTTTGGCTTCAGCGACAGCAAATGGAATGATGGGAATGAAACCTAATTATAAGAGGTCTGGTGCAATTTCGGCTAGTACTTCACTTATCTCTTTGAAACAGCCTTATCTGTTCTTAACAACACCCCGAGAAGCCGTACCCGATCACTATCAGCGATATTGTGGATTCCCTAGCAATATTACCAAAAAGCTTGGTGATCTTAGTGGCTATACAGTTGTTGAAGACATTAGATTAAATGGACTTGTAGCCACAAGTTCAGAGGTTGAAGAGATATACAATTTACTGAAGAGTGGTGTTATCATATAATGGGTTAACCCAGAAAGGAGTTATATGAGCTTTTCTATTGAGTTGATGAATAATCAGCAGGAACTTAACAAAATTTCAAAAACCCCTGCTAGCATCATGACTCTTACGGGAACTTTGAGAGAGCAGACCGATATTGTTGATCCGCAAATTAATATAGAGTATGACGGAACTTTGACTAATGTCAATTATATGTATATCCCCGAGTTCCATCGTTACTATTTCATAACCAAGATAGAATCTGTTAGAACTGGTTTTTGGAGAATATACGCTCATTGCGATGTTCTTAAAACATATTCTGAAGCAATTCTTGGAACTGAGGCTGTAATTGCAAGAAGTGAAAGTAACTGGAACCTCTTCCTTAATGACTCAATGTTTAAGGTTTATTCAAATCCCAGATTTTCTATTGCAAAGTTCAGCGGTTCATTTTCCGGTACAAGCTATATTCTTGTTATGAACGGCACTCAGACAGCACCTACATAAGAAAGGAGAATAGTATGGGTCAACCCAGCGATAATAAAGATGTCAGTTCTGAATATTATAGCCTCGATGCAATTGATAAATTTAAGGCACATTACAACGTTATCTTTGGAAAAAGATCGAATGGTAAAACATACGCCCTACTTAAAAGAATAGTTGAAAACTATGCTGAAGGTAAGGGTCAGGGAGCCTATCTTAGAAGATATCGAGAAGATTTCAAAGGTAAACGTGGTGCAACAATTTTTGATGGATTGATTGCCAACGAGGTTATTAGTAAAGCCACAAAAGGAAAATGGGATACAGTCAAATTTTACTCTGATAGATGGTATTTTGCTAAAAAAGATGAAGAGTCTGATAGGCTTATTACAGATAATGAACCATTCTGTTACGCGTTCTCGCTGGCTCAAATGGAACATGATAAATCAACAAGTTATCCTATGATAACTACAGTTGTTTTTGATGAATTCATTTCAAGAATTGGATATCTTCCTAATGAGTTTGTAACGTTTATGAATGTTCTTTCTACTATTATAAGACAGAGGAACAACGTTACCATATATATGCTGGCAAACACTGTTAATAAATATTGCCCCTACTTCCAGGAAATGGGTCTCGGGCACGTTGAAGACATGGAGGCTGGTAAGATTGACGTTTATTCCTACGGCGAATCGAGCCTTAAAGTTGCTGTAGAAAGAACTAAAGACCATAATATTGAGGGAAGAAAATCAGAAGTATATTTTGCTTTTGATAATCCTAATCTTGCAATGATTACCGGCGGTGCGTGGGAATTGGATCTTTATCCCCATTTGCCAAGAGAGTATGAGACTGAAGATATTTGTTTTAAATACTTCATTTGTTTTAATGATCATATTCTGCAAGCTGAAGTAGTTCAGTTGGATGATTGCGTATTTACATATATTCATAGGAAGACTGGTGAAATTAGACACCCCGATGAAGATATTGTATTCTCAAATGAATATGATCCTCGACCTAATCATATCAGAAATATTGTACATCCAGTTACTGATATGGCACGAAAGATACTTAGTTTTTATAAGGCAGATCGAGTATTTTATCAGGATAATGATGTAGGAGAAATTGTTAGAAACTATTTTATGTTCTGCCAAAAGGAGGCATGATGTTATTTGCTTGTAATGATATTGAAAACACCAGCTTTTGTTTTGAGAACATTCAGTACATAAGACGTGGTGACACTGATTATAATATGAATGTTGTTTTCAAAGATGGCAAAAGCATTGTAGTTAAGTATGATGCAGTTGCTGATTGCGATAAGGATTTTGCAAGATTCAGACGCGGAATACTTAAGTTCAACGCTTTAAATTTCAGCCTATAAAAATAGACCCTGGGTTAACCCAGGGTCTTTTGTTATTTGAGTCCTATTGCCTCATACACTTTGTTCTCAAAAACATCCATATATGCTACGGTATCGATTACATTATGATTTTTATCATACCGCTTCTTGATAACTTTAACAGTACGATCAACTGCATCAAAGAATTCATGGCAGTCTTCACATAATAGTCCATACTTTGATGTATGAACCCAAGGTCCGTTCTGGTCTCCACAATATTCACACTGCATAATTAATACCCCCTCATTCTTAAGAAATATATTACCCACGTCGGTACTTCATATACCGGGGTTGACCCATAGATCTTGAGTAATACAGCAGGAAGTATTACATAGATGCAGATGCATGTCAAGATAGCGACGATAATAATGAACTCTGTTAAGGTAAGTTTCTTCATTTTTTATTCCTCCTTTTCAAAATGAATTTTAAGATGTAGATAAGCTGTTCAAAATAGCCAACGCTACGATACTTCTTTTCCATAAAGAACCCTCCTAAGATCATCGTATGATTGTTTATCTATCTGAAAGCGTCCTATAGTAGTATCGATTACATAAAAATCATAAATTTTTAGAAGCATTTTTACAGATGAGGTATCTATTATACACTCTTCAGAATACTCATCAGCAAAATGATCTTTAACTTTTATAGCTAAAAACATATTACCTCCTTATAATGATGCATCTCTATATCCCGCAAGAAATCTTAAATACTCTGGTGTCTGAGACATGTAATATGACTGAGGTTCCATATGAATGTATGAATACTCGAATACATGCTGGGTCAACCCCTGATAATCGGTTACATCTTCACCGTATGGATCGTCAATGTACGTAAGCGTCTGCTTCCCCGTAGCCTCACTTGGAAAGTATAGTCCCTCATCGAATTTCTCGAAGATGTCATCGTAATTAATGATACCTTCATTATGCAGATCGCATATCTTCCTAAGGGCTTCTTTCTGCTCTTTTCCAATATTGGGATTGGACGAATAACCAAGGTCCAATGTTTCCCAGAGTCCTGGGTCAACCCCTCCATATTCTTTAAGAAGGTAAGGTACCCCAAAGTGTTTGTTAACACCGGAAACGGTAAATAAAAGCTCACCGTTTTCATATTCATAGATATATCTCTTCGCACCAATGGTTTTAAATTTTTTATACGGCTTTTCCATTTCCCAAATTCCAATTGTTTTCACCTTCCCTTCTGGCGTCTTTGGATGACATAGTGATTTAGGTATGCTTAATGCTTTGCACATCTTGTTAAGCTGATTTTCAATACCTATATTATACAAAGTGAAAAAGTCTTCATGGTCTTTGAAGTTCAATCCCTTTATACTATCGGTATCTGCATAAATATAATCCGGTCCAAACTCAAATATAGCCTCCCATAAATTATGCCTAGCATGAGCCGTTACCCAAACGCCCCAAGCATAAAATAAGAATCTGTTATGGCTATTGTTATATGTTTGAAGCTGATCTGATACATTTGCTTTTTCAGAGTGCCAGCCAATATCATCACTATATTCGTACAAGTCACGAATTATATTTGTTACACTCATTCCATATGTTGAATTCAACATATTTTTTGAAACCATGTATTCTGTTTCCTTACCCTCTACATCTTTTAAAGATGTTTTGTTGGCAAAAAGATGAAGAATGCTTAAAATAAATGGTCTGGGAAGATAATCAGCCTGATAAAATCTCGCTGAATAAAATTCCGCCGTTTCCCATTCATAGCAGTTTTTAATTATATCCCAATCCTGCTCTGTTACAGTTAATTGAACTTCATCTGCTGATGATATTCTTCCGTTATTAACCACAACATTTTTTGAAACCACTGTACATCTTGATATTGAAATATAATTCTCATAAATAAATTTCGGGGTTAACCCCGTAAGTCTTACTGTAAATAGCACACAATAACCCTGGGATATAAGAAATTCAATATCAGATTCATCGCAGTTACCGATGAAAACACCCCTACTCATAGGGAATTTCTTCATAACCATTACTCCGGGATATGCTGAAGCTTCGTCTCCTGATCCTACGTTCTCTCTTACTTTTCCAGAATGAAATGGACCTGCGTGAGTAAATCCACCTGCAAATGCCTGGTGCAACTGATCATATTCGCATTGTGAAGTTACTCTGAGAGACTTCATTCTCTCATGATACTTAGCAGATAATTTTCGCTGTAGCTTGGGATCCTTTGCAAACTGAGTAAAACAGAACTCTCTACAATATCTTCTTACATAGCCCGTATTAGTTAATGGTATTTTATTTATACCGCCTTCATTCTCGATCTTTTCTTGTATGTATGAAGATACAACCTGAACATCCTTAACACTATACCAAATCTCTTCCTGGGTTAACCCAGTACCGGAATGACGAAGTTTAGAATAATCAAGATCGCCTACAGCTTTTTCAACCGGATATTTGCGAAGTAATTTTGCACCTATATACGAAAGAGCGTAGTTTGATAATATATACGAGCATTTAAATTCAATACCCTCCGGTAGTGTTGCATGTACGGGTCTTCTTTCTTTTACAGCAAAAACGTCTGTAAAATTAAACCACCCTCTCATAAATTGAAATTCATAACCCAAGTTATGAACATATATTATAAGAGTTGTAGATATAGTATGTAACTTGAATGAAATAAAGTCAAGAAGTTCTACCCATTCTTCCCAGGTTCTTCCTAAGATCGTAGAGCCGTTAAGACAAAATGACCAGACATACATTGTTGCTCTTTTTTCACCCCAAGAATAGAATGAAGATGTTTCGATATCAAATGAAGCTGGTACATTATACATCTTATTACGTTCACCTACTACGGGATATCCAACTTCCACAGTTTCATTAAACCAATTCAGAATATTATCTGGGTTAACCCCGTAATAATAATGATCATAATTTTTATAACCCTCCCATTGCTCCATATTAATTTCCTTTCTTACTTTTTATATAACTCCAATAAGCCATATTGGTTTCAAGTTCTTTTTTGGTAAGAATTGATCCATAATCATTACCAGCAAGTTGGAGTTTTGCCATAGTATCGTACTCATTATGCATATTATCTATCATTTCCATGGTACGCTTTATTATTTCTCCCTCTGCAGTTTCTATACCCTCAGATAAATTAATAATGTCACGATTCTGTACCATGTCATATATTGCATTAATGAGCACATCGGATCCGTGCTGAATTAACCCCGGATTCATTAATTGGAAATAACCAATAACTCTATCCCAGCCACCACCTTGCTCTATAACTCTATGATAAATATCAAAAACAAGATTAGCGTCCTCTTCAGTTACATTTTCCTGATCGTATCCGACTCCGCCATTTTTTCTCCACTGACCGCCAAACAACCCCGTAGCCATTTTCGACTCAAATTTTTCATTAAGAGTTGCAAGAGAAGTGGGATCATTGAGATAATTCATAACCCTAGATAGCTCTCGATTCAATTCCCTTGTAGATTTTACATCTGAATGAAATGGTTGCATGTCTTCATAAAGAAAACGAGTACGATCACTTTTTGATAATGATCGCTCAGCCTCAAGATTTGCTCTTGATACAACACCTGCATCTCTTTGTTGTCTGAATCGTTCATTAGCCTCTTGAACAAGTACATTCAATTTCTCTCTTGCGGGATCAAGTGATCTTCTTGGAGCTTTCTGGGTTGACCCCGAAGATTTTTTTGTAGTAGATGATTTTTTCGATGTACTTGATTTTTTTGATGACTTAGTCGATGAGCCTGAAGATTTAGCTTTTTTTGCACTTACCTTCTTTTTTGTACCCTGGGTCGACCCCGTATCAATTTTTATTTTTTTCTTAGTATCAAGCTTACTCTTCGCCATGCTGACCCTCCTTTACAAATTCACGCAGACAATTTGTATGGAAAAACACATAAGACTTCCATTTACCATTGGGAAAAGTAATATATTCAATGCATTCGCTATCTGATATAGTTTTCCCGCAAAGCGGACATACAGCCATAGCCTTCATACGACGTTTAGCAGTTGCCGACAATTCTTTATAAGTGGTCATATGCCCTCCTTTCTTAAAATAGGGGCACCATTTCTGATGCCCCTGGGTTGACCCCGATTACATGTCAACAAACTCCATCTTGTACTGCTTGCCCCAGTTATTCTGGTATTCAACAAGCTTAATGCCAAGATGACCCTCCTTGCAGAGTTTCACTGCATTACGATCGTTCATCATCTTTTCGATGATAGGAAGCTGGTGCTCAGGAACATTGATCTGATAATCTTCAGTTGCAACCCATGCATTACGCTCCGAAACAGCCTCGGGAGAATGATTGGTAGAAATTCCGAATGCAATTACGGGAATCTCCTCATCGCCAAACATACGAGCCGCCTCAGCGACCTTAAGATAGCGATCCTCTTTTGACTTGCTTGTCAGAGACTCGGGAAGATCAAACAGAAATCCTACGTTGTACTGTGAAAAATATGCCATTATTGGCTCCTTTCTGTGGGTTGACCCACTATAAAAATTTGTTAGCCCTCAAAACGGGGCAATATTTTGATACCCCTATGGTATCAATGCGAGAGGCAGGATTCGAACCTGCAATTGTGCGAGGAACCCCGGTCTGACGTCGCACTTCACTCCGGGCGCTTTGTCCTATGTCTCCCAAATTCCATCACTCTCGCTTATAACCTGGGTTAACCCCGATGCGGAATTTCCCATTTATAATGACGAGATGAATCATCATATAGTATTGATTTTATATTCTCAATACATATATAAAAATCTTCAGTAAATTTACACATCATATCAAATGCCGGATTATCCTCAGTTATTTCATCAACGGTCTCAAGTCTTTGATATAATTCTTCAAGTTTTGTTACATAAATTCTTAAATCATCCATTTTACTTGAAGGATATACTGCCTGGGTTGACCCATGCAAATAATTCTCTGCTATTCGTTTTTTATCATCCTCTGTTAAGAATATTGAACCTATTCTCATTTTTATACCTCCTTAAAATTTAAACGATATTGCGATTTTTTACACCCCTGGGTCAACCCCGAAAATTTGTATAAGAAAAACTTTTTTCTGTCAACAAATTTGTCTGCGTTACGGGGTCAACCCAGCCTGAAAAGAGGGTCTATATATAAAACTCCCAAATATATAAAAGGGGGTCTATATATTATAATTTTAGTGCTTTAGCACGTTACCACTTCACCGCGGTAAAGTGTAACGCTTCACCGTGTTAAAGTATTAAAGTGTGAAATTTTTAACGTTAAATTTTTAACAATCTCGATGTTCGTTAAAAAAATAACAAAGTTATCCACTTATCCACTTATCCACTTATCCACTTATCCACTTATCCACTTATCCACTTATCCACAAATTATGAACAATTCTAGTGCACTAGTATACAAGTAATGATAACAATATAACGGGGTCAACCCCGCTATTACAAGTAGTATTCAAAACTACATAATAGAGTTATTAAAGTTTGGGTTAGTTTCCTCTAACAAAAGTTAGCCGATTTCCTTAACAAGGTCGCTTAACAACTTAAGTGCTTTCTTGTTTCCTTTAAAGTATACCTTAAGGGTATCGATTGCGGAAACGGCACTATCCTTTGCGGTTTCCTCGGGTGTCTCGGTCTCGGTCTCGGTCTCGGTCTCGGTCTCGGTCTCGGTCTCGGTCTCGGTCTCGTCCGTGATTTCCTCGTATGTAGTTTCACAAACTACATTAGAAAGTTTACGAATCTCCTCACGCAATATCTTGTTTGTCGCGTCAAGATGGAGCTGTCCGCTGTATACATACTTTACAAGGAAAGCTTCTCTAAGCTTTGCTATCTCATCGGGTGAAAGCTTTGTATACTCTTTGGGTAATCCGATAAGTGCAATTATCTGTCCGAGATTTGTGACAGTGGTGTCATCGGGTATTCCGTCTACCCAATGATAAGAGATTTTGCCGTCCTCGGTTTCATTCTTTACACCAAATACCATACCGACTTTACGATAACGCTGTACTGTATTGGTATCGAGTGAAGAGCCAAAACACTCTCTTATGAACTCAGCAACGCCGCCCTTGAAACCCTCTTTTTTGAGAGTCTCGTCATTGAGCAAACCAATCTCAATACAAAGCCCTTTTTGCGAAATATCTTTTAAAGACTTCAAGTAGTCGATTGTTTCGTATGCCTTAACAACAGCGGGAGTGAAAATCTCTTTGTTGACAAGATTTCCGTCTTTATCGTGACGCTGTACGGTTACCGACCTAACAAGCCCGTTTTCGGTCTCTCTCTCATTAATTGCATGGGTGCTTACATTGATTTCAATCATGTTGTTTTCCTCTCTTCTTTTAGGTGTCGGGGTTAACCCCGATTAGGTTTAAATTGTCAGAATATTCTGATAACTTTAATAAAAGTTATAGAGGAAAAAACCCAAACTTTAATAAACCGATTATGTAGTTTTCAAGGAACGATTTTTTTAAGCGATTGCTTACCCGAATGGGCCGTATTGAGATGACCATCTCTTTACAATACCCATTATAAGGGTTTACTATCGAACATACAATAGAACAAATTATAAAATGATTATAAACTAATTATAAAGAATTTATAAAGTCCACTTAACGATCAACATAAATTTTTTAATGTTTATCATTAATAAAAATAGCAAAAAATGAGAAGTCAATCTAATTGTCTGAAAATTTAATTCGATGGGACTCCAATCCAGACAATTCAAACAATTTTATTGAATTTTCAGTCTATACCTGG
>JAEEGL016651799.1_pt1 | contig 15344 bp, 14 predicted proteins | sample 9134231 | NCBI WGS metagenome assembly JAEEGL01 (sample SAMN16246548, study PRJNA631951) | gut metagenome | biome: gut microbiome; feature: rumen; material: fiber-attached | host: Bos | place: Iran: Karaj | collected 2018-10 | reverse complement strand
CAACGGATTTGATGTGTGTGTTGAAGCCTGCGGTCAGGATGTAACGTTCTTAAGCTGTATCGATTGTGCGGCATTTGCCGGAAATATCATACTTATCGGTAACGGCAAGAAACAGACCACATTCCTTCATTCGATTCTGCTTAAAAAGGAACTCAACGTATTCGGAAGCCGCAATTCGCTTCCTGCGGATTTTAAGGCGGTTATCGACCTTATAGCTTCGGGCAAAGTCAATGTAAACGACATGGTAAGTGCTGTATATCCAATAGACAAAGTTGCGGATGCCTTTGATGCGCTTACACACAACGACGGAAGTCTTTCAAAAGTACTTATACAGGTTGCAAATGAGGATTGATATCGGTCCGGTGTTTGGGGAGTAAAACTGGTTTTGGACCGACAGGAGGGTTTTTATGGGCAGAATAGTGATCGATGCACATGTACATCTGTGGAAAGAACAGAACGGTATCGTAAACGGAAATCCCGTTAGAGGCGTCGGAAACGGGAAAAGCGATTTCGGCGGCGAGATACGCCAGATGATGCCTCCGTATATGACGGACTGTAAAAACAGTGCAAAACGACTGCTCGCCAATATGGACTATGCGGGAGTAAACGCGTGCGTGGTAACCCAGGAATATATTGACGGCAATCAGGATGAATATCTTAAAAAAGTCCGCAAAAAGCATCCTGACAGATTTAAGGTCTGTTCTCTTTACATGGAGGACGGAAGTTACAATACCGATGATTTTGACGGTATCAAGATATGCGCGGGAAGATTAAGAGATCCCGATCTTAAAAAACTGTTTTCGGTCTTTAAAGATGCGGAATTGCAGGGTAAATTCATATCCATAGATCTTGCCGACGGCGATCTTCAGGTATCCGACATGCAATATCTTATCAACGCCTGTCCGACTCTTAAGATCGCGATAGGGCATTTCGGAATGGTGACTACAAAGGGATGGCAGCGCCAGATAGAACTTGCTTTGAGTCCTAACGTCTATGTGGAAAGCGGCGGACTTACATGGCTTTTTAACAAAGAGTTTTATCCTTACCCTTCGGCGATAGAGGCGATCCGTGAAGCGATCGGAATATGCGGCATCGATAAACTCATGTGGGGAAGCGATTATCCGCGCACGATGACTGATATCACATATAAATCGGCAGTGCGCTTCATCGCCGGATCCGACAGATTAAGCGAAGACGAAAAGAACGCGTTTCTCGGCCTTAACGCCGTTAAATTCTACGGTTTTGAGAATTTGGAGCCTTTGCCGGAAATTCCAAATATGTTGTAAAACATCAAGTGCTATACAAACCATATTTTTTTACTACGCCAAGCCGCATATAAACACATAAGTTTTAATGTGCATCTATAATATTTATTTAGAGAGGACTGAACATATGTTAAAGGGTATATCACCGATATTATCACCTGAACTATTAAAGACACTCTGCGAGATGGGACACAGCGACACCATAGTTATCGCCGACGGCAATTTCCCTGCCGAATCCATGGGAAAGAACGCGAAAGTCATCAGAATGGACGGACTCGGAGTTCCTGTAATACTTGAAGCAGTTCTTGGCGTGTTTCCGCTCGACCAGTATGTTGACAGACCTGTCAGTTTAATGGAGAGAGTGCCCGGCGACAATGCCGATGTTTCGATCTGGAATATTTACGAAGATATGATAAATAAGGCCGATCCGCGTGGCAGCAAAGTCATTCAGAAACTTGAAAGATTTGCTTTTTACGAAGAAGCCAAAAAGGCTTATGCGATAATCGCGACCACGGAGACCAGCCAGTATGCAAATGTTATCCTTCAAAAGGGCTGTGTACTTTAGATTATTGTATAAGATCGCTTAATTTCCTGGAATAAAAGAAGTCGTGGACCATTTTGTCGTATTCTCGCCACATCGGAAGCGTCTCACATATCTTTTCGCGGGGACAGCCGTAGTTATTGTCGGCAAGACACGCAACCGAAGAGATCGTTCCTTCCATCAGTTCGATTATTTCACCCACACTGTATTCTTCGGGTTTGCGGACAAGTTTGTAGCCGCCGCCTTTACCGCTGGCGCCTTTTAACAAACCGCCTGTGACCATATCCTTGACTATGATCTCCAAGTATTTCTTGGAGATCTGTTGTCTTTCTGCTATATCTTTAAGCGGAACAAAACTGTCCGAATCTGTTTTTGCAAGATCCAGCATCACGCGGATCGCATATCGTCCTCTTGTTGAAATCATTTTCTTTCTCCTTTATTCACCTATTATACCGCAAGGTGAATAGGTAAATCAAGGGTAAATTTACGATATACCAAAAAAGTGTTGACGCCCGGCCCGCACTGTGATAAGTTCTTACACATAAAACAAAAATCAGTTTTGAAAACGATCAACTATGAAAACTACCGAAACCTTAAACACAGCTAAACTTAACAGTGTTTTCTCATTTGTCTTTACATGGGCTTGCAGCTTTTTTGCAGGCTTTTTTGGCTTTTGGTTTTTTAATGAGCGCAGATATGTAAGGACAGAGGTGTACGAAATGTAGTTTGTATGATCATTGAGCGATCAGGCCCTGTCCGATGCGGACGGGGCCTTTTTTGTGCGGTAACGGGACAAAGCCGAGACTGCACATAAACAAGGACCGGGATCAAACAGAAACAAAAACCGGCAGGAAATCCAAAATAGCAAAGGAGAAAAAGAAATGAAAGTAGCGTACAGCGGGATCAAAGGAGCATATGCGAATATAGCTGCCATGAAGATTTTTGAAGGAGCGGAATGTGTTCCGTGTTCTTCGTTCGGCAGCGTATATGACGCAGTAACAAAAGGAGAGTGTGACTACGGCGTTCTGCCGATCGAAAACAGTTTTGCCGGTGACGTTTCGCAGGTGATGGACCTTCTTTATTTCGGAAACCTTTATATAAACGGCATATACGAAATGCCCATAATTCATCATCTGGTCGGTATCATGAATACGGATATTTCACGCATCAGAGCGGTTTACAGCCATCCCCAGGCACTCGACCAGTGTGCCGAATATATCAAGGAAAAGGGCTTTATACAAAATGCTTCCTCCAATACTGCCGTTGCCGCAAGAGGAGTGGCGGATCTTATGGATCCGTCACTGGCAGCGATAGCAAGCGCCGAAACCGCAGAACTTTACGGTCTTAAGGTGCTCGATGAAAAGATAAATGAACGTGACGATAACATGACGCGCTTCGTGGTGGTGTCACCCTCGCCCGAGCCGATAGCTCCTTTGCGTGAAGAGTTTTCCTTAATCCTTACGGTTAAGGACGAAGCAGGTTCTTTTGCAAAAGCTGTCACCACGATCGGTAACGAAGGCTTCAACATGCGAGCCATCAGAAGCCGTCCGGCCAAGCGCCTTGCCTGGAGCTACTATTTTTACATAGAAGGTGACGGCGATCTTGAAAGCGAGAACGGCGTCAGGATGATCGGTCGGTTAAAAGAAAACTGTGAGATTATCCGTGTCATCGGAAACTACGCGAAAGTGCGGGAAATATAGTTTGTGTGATCGATAGTTTTTCCTGAAATACTGCTTGCGCCAATCCGTCGCTTTTTCGCAGAACATGTCGTGAAAACGCATTAATATCCGTAGCGATAAATGTTAATATTATCCTGACAGATCAATGTTTGGTCTGTGTCTTAGTATTAAACGATCATCGATATATAACGGAGGGTGACATGTTAACAGCGGTAAGTCCAAAATCGGGAAAAATTTCCAAGACCGAGCGTAAAGACGATGCTTTGTATCTTTATTCCGAAGCAGGCATGACGGTTCTTAAGCCGATGAGTGCAAATATAGTAAGAGTCGTAAAGACGGTAAAAGACGTTCTTTCCGACAAGGAAAAGCCGGGCGTTATCAACAGATCTTCGTACGCCGACTGGTCATACGTCGAATCCGATGATTTTATAGAACTTAAGCTTGAAAAACTCATCGTATCCGTATTTCGTAAAACCGGTGCGATCGCATATTACGATCCCGGAAAGTCTTTGCTTACGGGAGGAACCGATTCAGGCAACAGGACTGTGCCGATCTTTGCGGAATCCCCGGAAAATCCCGTTGAATTCGAAGAGTTTGAAACTTTCAGGCTTTCCGATGAACCCGCAAAGACCGAAAAGATCAAGACTGCCGACGGAGAAAAAGAAGTGATCCGCGAGGCGTCCAAGATCTCGACCGGCAAGAGTTATCACATAAGATTTCATTTTGCTCTCGGCGATGAAGCATTGTACGGTCTCGGACAGCAGGAAAAGGGCTTTGCGTCGCTACGCGGTCATACTCTTTATATTCGTCAGGGAAACCGTAAGATCGCCGTTCCGATGTTTGTATCGACAAACGGTTACGGGATACTTACGGACACCTATAGTCCGATGATCTTTAATGACAATTCCGACGGAACTTATCTTTATATAGAAGCCGACGCAGAGCTTGATTACTATTTCATATGTGGCAGCATGAACAGTGTTGTGAAAGGCTACCGGTATCTTACCGGCAAGGCTTCAATGCTTCCCAAATGGGCATACGGATATGTTCAGTCAAAAGAACGCTATGAGTCGGCCGATGAACTTATCGCTGCGACCGAAAAGTCAAGGTCTCTCGGCATAGGAATGGACTGCATAGTGCTTGACTGGATCAGCTGGCCCGACAACGAATGGGGTCAGAAATCCTATGATGGAAAGCGTTTCCCCGACCCGGTCGGTATGATCGATAAACTCCATGCGGACCATACGCATTTTATGATCTCACTTTGGCCCACAATGGCCGAAAATACTCCCGATCATCGTGAATTTGCCGCCAAAAATCTTTTCCTTCCGGCATGTTCGGTATATAACGCCTTTAAAAAAGAAGCCAGAGAACTTTATTTCGATCAGCTTAAGAGAACACATTTTTCATACGGGACAGATGCATGGTGGTGCGATTCGAGCGAACCTTTCACACCCGAATGGAATCACGCGATGCGGCACGAAGAAAGTGTTCTTTTTACCGATTATCTGAATGAAACGGGTCTCAGGATGCCCTATGAATATTCAAATGCCTTTCCGCTTTATCATGCAATGGGAATATATGAAAACCAGCGTGCGGCCATGAAAGATCCCGGATACAAGGGCGGTGACAAGCGTGTCGTAAATCTTACGAGAAGCGCCTACACGGGACAGCAGCGGTACGGTACCATAATGTGGTCAGGCGATACCGATGCAAGCTGGGAAACATTAAAAGACCAGGTGGCGATAGGACTTCATTTTTCGGCATCGGGACTTCCGTACTGGACGATGGATATCGGCGCGTTCTTTGTAAAGAACAGTAATTACTGGTACTGGAAAGGCAGATACGACGATACTTTTGACAATAAGGGGTATTGCGAACTCTACACCAGATGGTATCAGTTTGGCGCATTTCTTCCTATGTTCAGAGCGCACGGTACCGACTGTGACAGAGAACTCTGGATGCTGAAGGGCGAGTTTTACGATGCATGCCTTAAGGCAAACCGCTTCCGTTACCGCCTGATGCCTTATATATATTCGGAAGCCGGAAAGGTATGGCTTAAGGACAGATCGCTCATCAGATTCCTTTCCTTTGACTTTACCGGGGACAAGGCAACATGGGACATCACCGATCAGTACATGTTCGGAGAATCGCTTATGGTCTGCCCCGTACTTACGCCGATGTACTATGACGAGGCCGGCGATCCGCTTAGCAAGGCTGGGAAGGCTAGGAAAGTATATTTCCCTAAGGGATGCGACTGGTACGATATTGAGACGGGCGAAAAATATGCGGGCGGCAGCACCGCTATGATCAGCGCACCGCTTGACAAGATTCCCGTATTTGCTCGAGAGGGCAGTGTTATTCCCGTAACAGAGCCTGCACTTTCTACCGAAGAGCAGACCGGACCCGTCACGTATCTGCGCTTCCCCAAAACCTACAGAGGATATGAAATGTATACCGACGCGGGTGACGGATACGGCTACGAAAACGGGGAATACAAACTTGAAATCGTATAACGAAAATATGCAGCGGGCCCGGCAAAATGCCGGGCCTTTTTCTCGCCTCAAACGGCAGTTTTATCGGCTTTTTGAGGTGCTTTGCAAATTTTTGCATTACAAAATGTAAAAAATACTTGACATGGCAAAATGTAAGGTATATATTACATATTGTAAGGTAACAATAAACGGATTGATGCATCATTAAATGCCCTTGGCCGGGGCAGCAACGATCGGGGAAATACCATAAAGGTACGACCCATTAAAGGAGAATAGAAATGGAAGGCATGAATCAAAATATCAATCCCGCTTTTGCAAGCGCAGAAACCTGCGCGCAGGCACCCGCCGAAGTCCGAGACGAGAAGATCGTCGATAAGGTCGGTTTAAGATACGCAATTGGGCTTGCGATAATGCTCGTCTCACAGTTTCTTTCATCGTTTCTGATAAAGACATTTGCTCCGGGACTTATAGAAAGCCTGGGAAATAATCTTACGATCATTCTCACATTCATATGCAACGGAGTTATAGCAGTTACCGTATTGTTTCTTTTGACAAGAAACGTACCCGTAGCGGACGTACCGAAGCAGAAACTCGGAGAAGTAACCTATATCAAGGCAATCTTTATATGTTTCGGAGTCATGATTGTGGGATCGCTCATCGGATCGCTTGTTAATTATCTGATCACCGGTGAATTCAAAAACATGATAATGGAAGTACTGGACGGCACAAGCCCCGTACTCATGATACTTGAAGTCGGAATCATCGCTCCCATATGCGAGGAATTCATGTTCAGAAAACTTATCATCGACAGGATGTCAAGATACGGCGAGAAGTTCGCTGTGATAGCCTCGGGCCTCATGTTCGGAATGTTCCACGGAAACTTCCAGCAGTTCTTTTACGCGATGTTCCTGGGATTTGTATTCGCGTATATCTATGTGAAGACCCGCAACATCTGGTATTCGGTATCCCTGCACATGATCATCAACCTCTTTACGACAGCTGTTCTGGTACCGCTTTTAAAGAAATCGGGCACAGACATAATGTCACAGATGTATTTAGGACTTGCGATCATATTTGAATTCGGCGTGGCTTTCGTAGGAATTATCGTATTACTGGTAAGCATTAAGAAGATAAAGGTTACGGAAAGACTTGCAAATCCCGGCAAGGCGGGCAAACTCTTCACCAGCTGGGGAATGTGGTTATTCTATGCGGTAATAGTAGTATTATTCCTGTTAATGTACCTTTATAAGTCATAAAAAGAAAAAGTGTGCACCTTAGGGCACGGAACGGAGTAAAAATGGACAAATATATGTTTGCATCGGTATTGATCGGAGCGGTGATAGGGCTTATCATTGCGGCTGTTCTGATAGTTCTGCTCATAAGAAGTGACAATTCATTAAAGGCCAATTATGACGAACGCCAGGAACTTGCCCGTGGCAAGGCATTTAAAGGCGGATTCTACTCATTCCTTGCATACGCGGGAGTCATATGGATTATGAGCATGGGAAGATACAAGTTTCATGCCGACACAGGATTTCTGATAGGACTCGGAGCGACTTTGGCTCTGTTGGTATATGGAGTGATCGTGATCGCGACGGATGCTTATTTTGCATTAAATGACAAACCCGCGCAGACGATAGGCGTACTTGCGGGGGGCGCGATATTAAACTATGTCGCTTTCCTGATGAATTTCGTAAACGGCTCGACAATACGGGACGGAGAACTCAAGAGTTCATGGGTAAGCCTCATGATCGCGATCGTATTAACGATCATGCTTGCAGCGATAATAATTAAAAAAATGACTAAGAAGGAGGATGGCGATGAAGAATCTTAAGATCAAATCGGCAAGGGCCGGCAAAGATCTTTCGCAGGACGATCTCGCCCGTATGTGCGGAGTCTCTCGCCAGACCATCAATGCCATAGAAAAGGGGGATTACAATCCCACCATTAAATTGTGCTTAGCGATATGCAAGGCACTCGACAGAACTTTGGACGATCTTTTTTGGGAGGAGAATTAAAATGATAGAGATCAACGGACTTACAAAGATCTACAAGCTCACGGCCAAGAAAAAGAGAGAGCTTAAAACTGACAAAGATGTCAAGATCGCGGTAAACGGCTTAAGCCTTACCGCAAAACCCGGTGAGATCACCGGACTTTTAGGCCCCAACGGAGCCGGCAAGACCACGACGTTAAGATGCGTGGCAACACTTCTTACGCCCACCAAGGGTGATATCAAGGTGTGCGGATACGACACGATCAAAGACGCACAGAAGGTAAGAGATTCCATTTGCTTTTTGACAAATGAGATCAAACTGGACGAACATTTTTCGGTCGAGTATCTGTTTAATTTCTTCGGAAAATTAAAGAACTTAAGCGATGAACAGATAGCATCCCGCAAGGCCGAACTGTTCGAAGCGTTCAGCATCAACGATTTCAAGGACAAAAAGATAGAAGAGCTCTCCACAGGTATGAAGCAGAAGGCATCCATAGCCGTAAGCCTTGTAAACGACCCCGAAGTCGTAATATTCGATGAGCCGACATCAGGTCTTGATATCGTAACAGCCAGAGTGGTACTTGATTATCTTAAAAAGCTTCGCGAAAACGGCAAGACCGTCATCGTATCCACTCATATCATGAGTGAAGCCGAGAAACTCTGCGATAAAGTTGCCATGATCATCGGCGGTAAGAAGGTCATTGAGGGTACGATACCCGAAATACTTGAGGAAACGGGAACTCCCGATCTTGAGGACGCGTTCTTTAAACTTTATACCGAGAATGTAGCGGAAGGGGAGGAAGTAAAATAATGAACAAGATTATGCTTATCATAAGAAAAGAACTTTTCAGGGTTTTCGGTGACCGTAAGCTCATCATAAGCCTTTATGTACTTCCCGCAGTCATCTGCTTTGTGATCTACGGACTGATGGGCAAGATGATCGGTGCGATGGAAAAGGATATCACATCCCATACTTCCGTTATCACGGTAGTAAACGCATCGGACGATCTTAAGAAGATTTTTGATTCAACCGGTTTTTCCGCAAATGCGGACATTACTTACATAGACGCTGCCGAGTATTCATCGGACAAGGCGAACATCGATGAAAACATCAAAAACGGTGATGTCGATATGTGCATCAGGCTTGACGACGATTTTGCCAAGACCGCGGAAGATTATATAAACGGCGGATCCACAATGCCTTCCATGGATGTTTACTACAACGACACGGAAAACTATTCGCAACAGGCTTACGAAGTATTTATGACAGTTGTGTCACAGAACTACAAATCACAGCTTCTTGCCGAAAGATTCGGCGATCTTGAACTTTTAAACGCCTTTGACATCAATACGGAGTCTATCTGCAAAGAAGAGAAGTCCAATACGATGTTTGCCAGAATGCTGCTTCCTTATATGGTAGTAATGCTTCTTTTCTCGGGCGTTATGAGTGTCGGAGTCGACGCCATAGCCGGTGAAAAAGAACGCGGAACGCTTTCATCAATGCTTATCTCACCCGTTAAAAGAAGTGAGATCGCGATCGGTAAGATGGTTTCCATGGCAATACTTTCGGGAATCTCCGCGATAGTTACAACGGTAGCCATGATACTTGCTTTTTCCTTCATGGGCAATCAGATGTCGGCGGTCACAGGTGCGGCCGAAGGAATGAAGGGACTCTCCATTTCACCGGTACAGGCTCTTGAACTTTTGGGCATCATGATCGCACTTGTACTGTTTTATGTCGGAGTTATCGCACTTGTTGCGGTTTATTCCACCAACACCAAGACCGCGAGCTCGGTAATATCGCCTCTTTACATCGTGATCATCTTAATGGGTATGGCTACGATGTTCAGAACCGGAAGCGACACACCCACTCCGCTTTATCTGGTCCCCGTTTACGGAAATGCACTTGCAATAAGCGATATCTGCTCCAACGAACTTACCGCAGTCAATTTCCTGGCATCGTTCTGTGCAACCCTGTTGTTTGGTGCTATAATGACAGTGCTCGTTACAAGAGCGTTCAACAACGAAAAGCTTATGTTCAATGCTTAAGTCTCAAATAGACTGAGAAGCAATTTATCGATCATTGATTTAATAAACATGCTGATCTTTTTGTGAGGTCGGCATGTTTTTATTTGGCGTTTGCGGACATTTGACAAAAATTTATAAATAGTTAATTTGCTTTTGGGTTACTTTATGCTAACATAAATTTACATGACAGAAATAGCGCATTTTTATGCGGAATGGAGTATATATGCTGGAACTGCAAAACATCAGTTATGAAGTTGAGGACAACAAAGAGATCCTCAAGGACATCAGTCTTAAGATCGGTGAAGGTTTTGTGGCGATCACGGGACCTAACGGTGGCGGTAAATCGACGCTTGCCAAGATAATCGCAGGTATCGTTAAACCCACATCCGGAAAGATCTATCTGGACGGAGAGGATATAACCGACCTTTCCATTACCGAAAGAGCCAAGAAGGGCATCAGTTTTGCCTTTCAACAGCCCGTAAAATTTAAAGGACTCACGGTCAAGGATTTACTGACACTTGCGTCAGGAAAAGCCATCAAGATCGATGAAGCTTGCAAATATCTCTCTGAAGTCGGACTTTGCGCGAGAGATTATATCAACCGTGAAGTCAACGCATCACTTTCGGGCGGTGAGCTAAAGAGGATCGAGATCGCCATGATACTGGCAAGAGAGACCAAGCTTTCGATATTTGACGAACCCGAAGCGGGTATCGATCTTTGGAGCTTTAATTCTCTTATAAAGGTATTTGACAATCTTCACGACAAGATCAACGGAACGATCATCATAATATCGCATCAGGAGCGTATCCTTAAGACAGCCGACAGGATAATTGTTCTGGGCGGCGGAAAAGTATTAAAGGAAGGCACACGTGACGAAGTCTATGACGATCTCATTGACGACATCGGCGGCGGTGTCTGCGAAAGACTGGTCGGAGGTGAGGCATGATGAACGAATTTGAAAAGAACTTACTGGCCGAAGTGGCAGACATACACGGAACTCCCGAAGGAGCCTACAATATACGTGCCAACGGTAAAGCCGCGGGCAGAAATTCAACAGCCAACATTGAGATAGTTTCCAAAGAAGACAAGCCCGGTATCGATATCATCATAAAACCCGGCACCAAGCACGAAAGTGTACATATTCCCGTCATCATCAGTGAGTCCGGTCTTAAAGATCTCGTATATAACGATTTTTATATAGGAGAAGATGCAGATGTTGTGATCGTGGCAGGGTGCGGAATACATAACTGCGGTGATCAGGAATCGGCTCACGACGGAATCCATACATTCCATCTTGCCAAAAACGCAAAAGTCAAATACATCGAAAAGCATGTGGGCGAAGGTGACGGAAACGGACAGAACGTCATGAATCCTACAACGGAAGTTTTCTTAGAAGAAGGTGCCTACATGGAGATGGAGACGACCCAGATAAAGGGTATCGATTCCACGATCCGTGTAACAAACGGCGAACTTAAAGACAACTCCACGCTGATAGTGCATGAAAAGATAATGACTCACGGTGAACAGTTTGCAAAAACCAAGTTCAACGTAAAGCTTAACGGCAAGGGCTGCAGCACGAATGTGGCTTCCCGTTCGGTAGCAAAGGGAAATTCCAAGCAGGAATTCTTTTCCGATATCGTCGGAAACAATGAGTGCAGCGGACATTCTGAGTGTGATGCGATCATCATGGACAATGCGGTCGTTTCGGCAACTCCCAAGCTTATCGCCGCAAACGTCGATGCGGCTTTGATCCACGAAGCCGCGATCGGTAAGATAGCGGGAGAGCAGCTCATAAAGCTCATGACACTCGGCCTTGATGAAAAAGAAGCCGAAGAGCAGATCATAGCGGGATTCCTTAAATAATAATGCGGAACGCTGCAATCAATGAATTGGTTGCAGCGTTATCGCCGGCGCGATATAAAATTATAAAAGACCCAATCCATGCATTTATATAAATTTAAGCATGTATTGGGCCTTTTAAATTTGCACCGCTTGTAGCGGTGTATAATTGTATACAATGATATTGACATACGACACAAGGTCGGCTAAAATCATAAAGACAAATTTTTGTGCGCAGCGTTTTACCCCAAGGGGGCGACTGCAGTGGAGGAATAAAATGTCTTTAGAATTGTCCAAGAAAGCTCAGGCTGTTAAGCCTTCATCAACACTTGCCATCACCGCCAAGGCCAAGGAACTCAAGGCGAGCGGAGTGGATGTTGTGGGATTCGGAGCAGGAGAGCCTGATTTCAATACACCCGAAAATGTCTGCAATGCAGGTATCGAAGCCATCAGAACCGGTTTCACCAAGTATACTCCCGCATCGGGCACCAACGAGCTTAAATCCGCTATCAGCCGTAAATTCAAGGATTTTAACGGCCTTGACTATGCGCCCAACCAGATCGTTATCAGCAACGGCGGCAAGCAGGGACTTTCAAACGTATTTGATGCGATCTTAAATCCCGGCGACGAAGTCATCATTCCCGCACCGTACTGGTTAAGCTACCCCGAAATGGTAAAACTTTCCGACGGCGTTCCGGTATTTGTTTACGGTTCCAAGGAAAACGGCTACAAGATAACCGCAGATCAGTTAAGAGACGCAATTACCGACAAGACCAAGGCATTTGTTTTAAATACTCCCAGCAATCCTACGGGTATGATCTACACCAAACCCGAACTTGAAGCGCTCGCTAAAGTCATCGTTGAAAAGGATATCTTCTGTGTATCCGATGAAATGTACGAATATCTTATTTACGGCGACGAAAAGCATGTAAGCATCGCTTCTTTAAATGACGAGATCTACAAGCGTACCATCACCTGTTCCGGTCTTTCCAAGTCATATGCCATGACGGGATGGAGAATAGGTTACACCGGTTCAAGCGTAGAGATCGCAAAACTCATGGGAGCCATGCAGTCACACGCGACTTCAAACCCCAACTCAATAGCTCAGTATGCTTCGGTTGAAGCTCTTACAGGCCCTCAGGAAGCAGTTAAAGTCATGAAAGATGAGTTTGACCGTCGCAGAGTCTACATGTACAACCGTATCAAAAACTTCCCTTATGTCGATGTTTTGGAGCCCAAGGGAGCTTTCTACGTATTCGTAGATCTGAGTGAAGCCCTTGCAAAATCCTACAAAGGTGTTAAAGTGGAAACAACGGCCAATCTCGCCAAGATGCTGCTTGACGACTATGCCGTAGCGGTCATTCCGTGTGCGGACTTCGGTTTCCCCACGCATATCCGCTTATCGTATGCGATTTCCATGGAAGCGATCACCAAGGGCCTTGACAGGATCGAGGAGTTCTTAAGAAGCCTGGCGTAACCGTTTCCCGGCACATTAATAAGGAACTGTTATGTCTTTATCCGATTCGATATTTATTTTTTGCTTTTTACCTATAGCATTATTACTGTTTTATATAGCCAGGGAAGAACTGCGGGAATACATACTCGTGGTTTTTTCGCTTTTATTCTATGCTTTCGGTTCGCGTACGTATTTCCTTATCTTACTGGCTGCCACGGCAGTCAACATCGTCCTTGTGCGTCTTATCTCTCGGGCAAAAGAAAATGTTCTTAAAACCGTACTTCTGGTGATCGGGGTCATTGCCGATGTCGGTCTGCTTTCTTTTTACAAATTCAGATTACCCGCAAACTTCATATGGGAAAAACTCACGGGAAGGCTTATATTCGATACTTCCCTGATGTTGCCGCTCGGAATATCGTTTTTTACGTTCAAGGCGATATCGATGCTGGCAGATTCATATACCGGGAAAGCCAAAATTTCCCAAAATCCGATCCACGACGCACTTTACCTCACGTTCTTTGCACAGATCACTTCGGGACCTTTATCAAGATACAACGACCTTAAAAACGTGTCTGCTTCACTTGAAAAGGGCTTTAAGAGATTTGACTACATCAGCGAAGGCGTGTACAGATTTGTGATCGGTATCATCAAAAAGCTCCTGATCGCGGATAATCTGGGCAAGATCACGACTGAAGTGTTCGGAGCCGATTACGCCTCGGTCTCAAGCGTATATCTGTGGCTCGGTTCGATATGTTTTTCGCTTAAGCTTTTCTATGATTTTGCGGGATATTCGGATATGGCGATAGGTATCACCAAAATGTTCGGATATGACTGCCCCGAAAACTTCGACTATCCCTATACCACGGAATCGGTTGCGGGATTCTGGAAGAGATGGCATATGTCGTTAAGTTTCTGGTTCAGGGATTATGTGTATATTCCCTTAGGAGGATCGAGAAACAAAGCGGCATATAGAACTTATGTAAACTTATTTGTCGTATGGGCGCTTACCGGAATATGGCACGGGGCCAGCATTCACTTTGTGGTCTGGGGACTCGGATATTTTGTGCTGATCTCGCTTGAACGCCTGACGGGACTTCCCGCGAAACTTAAAAACGGCTTTGCAAAAGGCCTTTACAGGGCATTTACATTGCTTTGCATCAATTTCCTGTGGGTAATGTTCAATGTAACGGGCTTTAAGCAGGGTGTTCTTTTTATAAAAGGCATGATCCTGCCGCAGTCCGACGAACTGTCGCTATTAAGGACCGGCGTACTCTTAAAACAGTACGGAGTTTTCATTGCGGTTGCGGTGCTGCTTTGTATGCCTGTTACGAAGGCTGTTAAGACTTTTATTGATAAAAAGAACATAAAAGCACTTACCGTAGTTTCCGAATGCATAAGCTTTGCGGTGCTGGCGGTGCTGTTTATACTGTGCGTAGCGCTTTCGGTTTCGGGCCAGAACAGCCCGTTTGTGTACGCACTTTTCTAGATTTGATCGCGCTGTTGCGCAGGGCATTTAATTTTGTGAAGGAGAGAAAATGGCTGAGAAGCAAGCTAAACTCAATTTCAAACATATATTGGCAGTCTTTTTCGCAGGCGTGATGATCTTTGTGTTCATCACATCCGATTCGCTCGGATTGATGCTTGGCTTATTAAGGTCGCTTTCTTTTAACACTAAGAGTACAGATCCTGCCGCCGAAGACGCTACCGGGACCGATGTTACCGCTTCGGTGGAACCTGTTGATATAGGGAATGCGGACAGCAAACTCCTTGACGATATCGCAGGCAAAAATGAGCTCGTGGACTTTGCGGGTGACTTCCAAAAGACCTTGGGGATCAAAGATTACTATGCTGCCGACGGTATTTACATAACTGACAGCGGTGTCATAGAAGCCGCATATCCCGAAACTTCACTTGAATACGAACTTTCTCATACGCTCGAACTGGGTGATTTCCTGAAAGCCAACGGCATTAATTTTATGTATGTCAATCAGCCCACCAAATATATCGACGATTCGCAATTTGAACGTGAATTCGTTGTTAAGACTTT
>JAEEGL016080203.1_pt1 | contig 15344 bp, 16 predicted proteins | sample 9134231 | NCBI WGS metagenome assembly JAEEGL01 (sample SAMN16246548, study PRJNA631951) | gut metagenome | biome: gut microbiome; feature: rumen; material: fiber-attached | host: Bos | place: Iran: Karaj | collected 2018-10 | reverse complement strand
CAGAACTAAACGAGGGTCATCCCCTAGGGGATGATAGCAGGGAGATATTATGCCCAACACCAATCACATGCAAGGAGAATCAATGTATTTTGAAGAACTAAACGTTCCCCAAAACCATATTTACCTTTTCAAACCACACGCTGCAAAACAGCCGTCAAGAGGAATATGGTATAATACTTGCGCTAAAACAACAGCATGCCGACAATATCAGAAAGGACAACAATGAAGATGAAGGCTATTCTCGCCGCGGCGGCCGCTGCAGGCCTGGTGACTTTTTCGGACGGAGCAGAGATGCCGACATTCGACCTGCTTAAGCCGGACGCGATCCTCGTTGACGGCGCGGCGGACTCCGCCGGACGGGTGAAGCTCTCCCCTTGCCGCTCTTCGCGTAGCGAAGTATTCGTCGATGTTTCGGGCGACGGGCCGATTTCCAAGGTCGAGCTTGTCTGGAACGTCGCGCTTCCGAAGGACGCGAAGATATACGGCGGCGAGTGGGAGCGCACGTACGCGAATGCCGGGTGGTACCGGATGGACGACAAGTCCGCCCCGCACAAGGGCTGGAAGCCGTGGTACTTCCTCGTGAACGACGGCACTCGAACGGACGGCTACGGACTCGTCGTGCAGCCGAACGCCTTCGGCGCGTGGAAGGTCGAGCCGGAGCGCGTCGCGCTTTCGCTGGACTTGCGCGCCGGGTCGAGCCCGGTGGAGCTGAAGGGACGCACGCTCGCGGCCTGCTCCCTCGTCGCCCGGCGCGGCGAGAAGGACGAGACGCCGTTCAAGGCGGGACAGGAGTTCTGCCGGAAGATGTGCCCGAAGCCGCGCCTGCCGAAGGAACCCGTCTATGGCTACAACGACTGGAACTGTGCCTACGGCAAGAATACGGCGGAGAATTTCCTTGCGGACGTCGAGTTCGTCGTTTCGCTCGTCAAGGGCGAGAAGGTGCGTCCGTATATCGTCGTGGACGACGGCTGGCAACGCGGCAAGCAGCGCTCTCCCAAGACGACGGCTGCCGAGCGTTGGGCGGGCGTGAACGGACGCTGGGGCATGGAGATGGACGAGTTCGCGCGGCGCGTAAAGGCCATGAACGCAAGGCCGGGGCTCTGGTACCGTCCGTTTCTTCCCGACGACGGATTGAAGAACAAGGGCCTTCCCATCGACCCGACCGACCCCGGGCTGGAGAAGCGCGTGCGCGCGGACATGGCGCGCTTCGTGAAGTGGGGCTTCGAGCTTGTCAAGGCGGACTTCATCACATACGACTGGAACTGCAAATGGGGCGACTCTTGCGCCGACAGCCCCGTGGCGCGGGAGCTTCCCGAATGGCGCGACAGAAGCCGCACGACGGCCGAGGTCGTGAAGGGACTTTACATGGCGCTGCGCGAGGAAGCGGGCGACAAGATGGTGATCATCGGCTGCAACGCGCTCGACCATTTCGCGGCGGGGCTTTTCGAGATACAGCGCACCGGCGACGACACAAGCGGACGCGAGTGGAAGCGGACGCGCAACATGGGCGTCAACACGCTCGGCATGCGCGCCATCCACCACAACACGTTCTATGCCGTCGACGGCGACTGCTTCGGGCTGACGAAAACGGACATCATTCCGTGGCGGCTCAATTCGCAGTGGCTCGACCTCGTCTCGCGCTCCGGCACGGCGCTGTTCGTCTCGTGGAAGCGCAATCTGACCACGCCGGAAATCCGCAAAGCGCTGGAGGAGGCGCTCCGCCGCGCGGCCAAGGTGCAGCCTCTCGGCGAGGCTCTGGACTGGATGGAGAACGTCCGCCCCGTCCGCTGGCGCTTCGGCGACGAGATTCTCACCTACGAGTGGGAATGACGTGGTATAATACATCTCTCATCAGAATTGGAGGAATGCCATGAAGTCAAAGACGGAGGGGGTTCTCGCCGCCATGAAAATGAAGTCGGCCGGGGTGTTTCTTGCCACGGCCGTCGCGCTCGCCGCTGCGCTGCCGTCGTACGGCGGCGCGGAGCTGAACGTGGGTACGTTCAACATCCGCTGCCAGAACAAGACGGACAAGGGCGCGCTATCGTGGGACAGCCGCAAGGCCGACGTCGTGGACCTGATACGCAAGATGAAGTGCGACGTCATCGGGCTCCAGGAGGTGACGCCTCCTCAGATGCAGTACCTGAAGGGGGCGCTGAAGGAATACGGCATCGTCGGCGTGTTCCGCAACGCGGACCTCAAGAGCGGCGAGGCGTCGCCCGTCTGCTACCTCAAGAGCCGGTTCGACCTCGTGAAGGAGGGGACGTTCTGGCTCTCGGAAACCCCCGACAAGCGCGGCAGCAAGAGCTGGGGCGCGGCACTGCCCAGGATCTGCACATACGCCATCCTCAAGGACCGCTCCAGCGGCAAGCGGATATGTTTCGCCAACGCGCACACGGACCACAAGAGCGGCGCCGCCCGCGTGAACGGGTCGAAGGTCATCGCGGAAAGGCTCAAGACGGCGTGCGAGGGCGCGCCGGTTGTGCTGGTCGGCGACCACAACTGCTCCGACGGCGACGCGGCGTGCGCCTATCTGCGCGGCATCTACACGGACGCGATCTACTCTTCGAAGACGCCGCCGAGCGGACCGTGGCGCACATACAACGGTTGGGTGAAGATCGACAAGGAGATATCCGCCGCATCGGCACTGAAGATGAAGCCGTCCGAGCGCGAGAAGCCGAATGCCTGCCGCATCGACTACATATACGTCTCGCCGAAGGTCGTCGACGTGCTGACCTATACCACCGTGTCTGACACGCGCAAGGGGTCGGGCGCGTACTACTCGGACCACTTCCCGTCCGTCTCGCGTATCCGGCTGCGATAGGGACCTGCGGGGCAACGACTCGTTCTGCTTCACCTGCTCCACTCCGCTCAACCTCGGCATGTTCCGCTTTATAGCGCGTTTGCAGTCGCGCTTGAATGCGGCGGTATGTCTGGCATTTTCGTATTCCTCGTCAGCGGAGATAAGGATGGGGACGCCTTTCACGGACGGCGCGGTATTGCAACGCGGCATGAAGGTTCCCGTGTGGGGAACGGTCTCGCCCGCCAAAGGCAAAGTCACGGTCAAGTTCGCCGGACAGGTGAAGTCGGCGAACGTCGATGCGGCGACCAGCAGAGGATTTCAATCAGAAAGGAAGAAAAACACATGAAAACTAAGTCGATTGGCGGCTCGGGGCAATCACGAGTACGCCGAACATCAGGTGCATGAACACCTTTCTGTCTCCGCGCACTCTGACCGTGCAGCCGCCTTGGGCGTCCTTGAGCATCCCGAATACGCGCTCCACGCCGGTGCGCTTGCGATATCTGACGGCCTCGGCGGGGACGATGTTGACGAACTTCGCCCCGATGTCGTCGATCTGCTCTTCGCCGCGTCTGGGGTTGCCGTCGATGAGAGGCGCGTGCCCGAGGCGTTCCGACATCGCCCTTATGCCCGCCGCGTCGTACGCCGCACCACCGGTACTTTGCAAACATCTCGTCGTTGATGAGAAGTTCGCATATCTGCATGAACCTCTTGAGGTCTTCGCCAAGTTCCCCGATGTCGTCCTCAATGCCAGGAATGAGGTACGCCTGAATGGTGTTCCAGTGTCTGCCGAGGCGGTACATTGGTCGGTCTTAGATTTCGTTTGGCTTCATACGGGTATTATACCATATATCTTACATAAATACAATGAAAATGCAAAATAATGATAATTACCCGCCCCCGAAAAAGTCAAAAGCCCCCTTGTGGAAAGTCTGCGGAAATGATACAATACCGATGCTTGATTCCTCGGTCGTCAAGGTCTGCCAGCGGGTGTCAGCAAGTCAGGCGGCTTGCCCCGTCAGCCTCGCAAAAGAGGGGTTTTGCAATTACCTCGAAAGACATACATGAAAACACTGGCAATCGCAGCCGCATGCATTGCGGCACTTTCGGCATCGGCCGCCGAATCCCCCGGCCTGCGCGACTACGCCGACGACGCGGCGTTCGTGAGAAAGTATCGCGCCGGAGCGCTCGAAATCGCGCGGCGCAAGATGGCGGAATGCGAGGAATACCGACTGAAGAACGCGGACAAGATGCCCAAGGGCCTCGGGCACCGCATCGCTACGGGCGGGCACTTCGGCGGCATCTTCCTCTGGGACAGCGCGTTCTGCGTCCTCTGGGCGCGCCACACGACAAAGGCCGAGGACTTCCCGATAGAACAGACGCTTGACAACTTCTACGTCCTCCAGGACCTTACCAAGGACGGCTTCATCTGCCGCGAGTTCTCGTCGGACGGCAGGCCGTGCTGGCTAGGCGGGCATCCGATCGCCTTCAACCCGCCGCTCCTGACCTGGGCCGAGATGGAGGTGTACCAGACGGGCCGGACGGACAAGGCACGCCTCGCGCGCGTGTATCCCCACCTCGTCCGCCACCATGCCGCGTGCCGCAAATACTACCGCCGCGATGACGGGCTCTACTTCGGCGACATCCTCGGCTCCGGAATGGACGAGCTGCCGCGCTGGCCGCGCGAGCTCTCGCGCAATGATCGCGCGACGGGCGGGATACAGCTTACCGAGAAGTGCGTCGGCAAGAGCGTCAGGGGCTTCTTCAAGCACCTCAAGAAAACGGACCGCGCGCTCGACTCCTGCTGGAACCGCCAAGCAGGATGGATCGACATGTCCGCCCAGATGGCGCTCGACGCACGCGAGCTTGCCGCGATGGCGGACGAGCTTGGCAAGGCGGAGGACGCAGCCTCGTACCGCGCCGAGTACGAGGAGATAAAGGCGGCGGTAAACCGTTTCTGCTGGGACGAGAAGCTAGGCTTCTACTGCGACGTCACGGGCGGCAAGACGATCCCGCGCCGCCACGCCGGCGCGTTCTGGGTCCTGATGGCGGGCCTTGCCACGCCGGAGAGGGCGAAGGCAATGCGAGACGTCATGATGGACCCGAAGCTGTTCTTCCGCAACTGCCCGTTCCCGGCGCTTCCGGCGGACGACCCGGACTACCGTCCCGACAAGGGCTACTGGTGCGGCGTCACATGGCCGCCGACGAACTACGTCGCGATACGCGGACTGCGCGCCTACGGGTTCGAGGCGGACGCCGAGATGGCCGCGAGGCGCTGGTACAACGCATGCGCGCGCGTGTTCGAGGAGTCCGGCACCTGCCGCGAGAACCTGAACCCCGACACGGCTCGCGCTCGCGAACGCGACAACTTGTGCGGCAAGGACTTCTGCGGCTGGGCGGCGCTAGCGCCGGTGGCAATCCCCGCCGAGTTCGGCTGGCTGAAAGCACAGACTTCTCCATGAAGACTAAGCCCGTCGTCAGTCATCGGGTGATTTCTAATAATGGAGAACAGAAAGAACAGGCGATTTCGCCCGACCTCTTCTGTATCTCCTGTTCTACCTGCTAATCCTCCCCCGCTACTCCGTCAGCCTCACCCTGAAGAAGTTGGCGGACTGGCCGCTGGGGAGAGTCCAAGTGTCGCCGCTCTGGATGAAGATGTCTAATGTCTCGTGTCCGCTTCCGCGATAAAACGAAACGACAGGCGGCACAGGGAGGGCCCGGCTTTGTCCGGGCCGAGGCCGCGACGAAGCGCGGCCCTCCCGTCTGGAATCGCGTATAACGCGCCTGGAACCGACACGGCAAAAAAAGTTAGTCTTGGCTATTGACTTCGCCAGCGGGAGTATGTTATACTACGCTCACTTTTTTTGGAGAAACCAGGCAGATGGAGATTCCGACCATAGACGAACGCCACCGCAAGGAGCTTCTGGGCTTCCTGCTGGTCAAGACGGCTGCCGTGCGGCAGGGCATCAAGCCAGCCGAGCTGCTGCGCGTTCGGCATTGCTACGCCAGCGTCAACTCGGAGGGCCTGCGCGTGTGCCTCTACAGGAGCGACATCTACGTCATCCTCGGGCTCGACTACATAGAGCTGAAGGCCGAAGAGGAAAGCTCCCTCGTTCTCTTCTACAATCCCGCCGTCCTTGCCTCGACGCTCGCCAAGAAGCGGAACCGCCGCTGGCTTGCCCGTCTTGGCTATCCTGAATACGGAACAATGGACGAGCTCCTTGCGGAACTCTGCCGCCGATGGGCGGGAAAGGACATGCCGCACGAGGTCGGAGTGTTCATCGGCTATCCTCTTAAGGACGTGGCGGGGTTCATGCAGCGGATTCCGGCTACGCCCGTCCACCACGGTGCATGGCGCGTCTATGGCGGCGCGCAGGAGTCGCTTGAGAGGATGCGGCTCTACGCCTCGGCGGAAGAAGCTGCGAAGGCGGCGCTTCAGTCCGCCAGCGGCGTAGAAGACTTCATCAGCATGATTTCCCTGAAAAGGGCAAGTTGAAAGAACGAAGAAAGAAAAGGAAGAAAGACAAATGAACGCAAAAGTGATATTCGGCAGCACGACCGGCATGACCGAGTCCGTCGCGGGCAAGATCGCCCAGGCGCTCGGCTGCGCGGCTGTCAACGTCAGCAGCGCAGACGCGGCTGCATTTGACGCGGAACTGCTCGTGCTCGGTTCCTCGACATGGGGCGTGGGCGACCTACAGGACGACTGGGCGGCGAACCTCGACGAGGTGAAGGGAAACTTCGCGGGCAAGAAGGTCGCCGTGTTCGGACTCGGCGACTCCGTCGGCTTCGCGGATTCGTACTGCGTCGCCGCCGAGACGATCGCGAACGCGGCGAAGGACGCGGGTGCGACGCTCGTGGGCGAGATACTCAAGCTCGACGACACGAACGAGGCCGACAAGACGGACGAGAAGGTCGCCGCGTGGGTGGAGACGATCAAGTAGGAGCGACAATGAAAGCGTTAGTAGTTTATTCAACGCTTACAGGCAACACGAAGAAGGTTGCCGAGGCGTTCGCGTCCGGACTCGGCGAGGGCGCCGAGACGTTCGAAGTCTCCGCCGCCCCCGCGGACCTCTCGGGCTACGACCTGGTAGTCATTGGCTTCTGGGTCGATCGCGGGCATCCCGACCAGAAGTCCATGGACTTCATGAAGCGCGTCGAGGGCAAGAAGGTGTTTTCCGTCTTCACTCTTGGCGCGAAGCCGCGGAGCGCGCATGCGTTCAAGTGCGCGTACACTTCGGCGTCGTTTTGGGGAAAGGGCTGCGAGCAGCTCGGCGCGTGGCACTGCCAGGGCGCGATCGATCCGAAGCTCATAGAGCGCATGCGCCAGATGCCTGCGGGCGGGCCGCATTCCGCGAGTCCCGAGAACGAGGCGCGCTGGGCCGCCGCCGCGAGCCATCCGGACGCGGACGACCTTGCCGCCGCGGCGGAGGCCGCGAAGGCCGTCCGGCAGATCGTCACGGGCGAAGACCCGTATGCGGCGCTGAAGGCGAAGTTCGCCGCCATGCGCGACGCCGAGGCGAAAGGCTGACGAGATGGAGATCGACAGGTCCATGCTGGAGTCCGCCTCCGTCAAGCGGCTGAAGAGCCAGCTCGGCGCGATTGTCGACGAGTACCTCCTCCACGACGGATGGGGGCACATGGAGCTGGACATGAAGATTCTCGCCCGCCAGCAGAAGGAAGTCGTCGTCAAGGCGGGACGCGAGTACAGATACATAATCGACTTCAAGAACGCTGCCCCTATAGGGAAGGGGAGCGAAAACAAGTAAACACCCGGGCGAAGGCCACGGGAATCACAAAGGATGCGGGTGGGCCGCACAAAGAAAGGAACACAACAACAGAAAGAACAAGCAAAAATGAAACAGTCAATGAAGTCAGGCTTCACCCTGATCGAACTACTCGTGGTCGTCGCCATCATCGCCGTCATCGGCGCGGGCGTGGCCGTAACCTACAACAGACTCGACGAGCGCGCAAAAGTCGCAATGGAGCTCAACGACATCGGCGTTCTCGAGAAAACCATCAACCACTGGAGCTTCCTGCACGACGGAAAGCTGCCGAACCGGCTCGACTCGCTGATACAGACCGACGGAAGCTCTCTTTACACCGCGATGGGATCGGGCTCGTCCGGCAACGGACTTTCCATGCAGGCCGGATTTACGTTCGAGGCCAAGAAGGCCCCCGAGTACGTGATGAACCAGCTGTCGGCCGTCGGCATCGACACCGTGTACATGCACTACGCCGACGTTTTGCCTGCCAACGACTCGACCTACACGAACGACACCTCGGCTGCGAAGAAGATGGACACGTCCGGCACTGTCGCGACGCTCGACGCGGACGCAGAGTCCGTGGCCGACAATCTTGCGCAGATGCAGGCGATCGTCGACCAGAGCGACGCCGCCCAGGCCGCGTTCGCCGCGGGCGAATCGTACACGCTCACATGGAACGATTCGAGCGGCAATGCCCAGACCCGCACCTTCCCGGCCGCAATGGCCGCGATGTGGCCCACGATTCTCGCCTCCGCACAGGAAACCGTCGACAGCGCCGGCGGCAATCTGCTTGACACGCTCGCGTTCCTCTGGCCCGAGGGCGGCACGCAGATGGGAATGAACCTCGCGAACGAAATCATCATCAACGCCGGACTCAATCCCGATCTCGTCGCCAGCCCAGACCAGGACGTCGCCGCTGCCCGTACGGACGGGAAGGGCTACTGGCTCGTCGTCTTCGGCATCGGACGCTTCGCCGACATCTACACCGGCAACGGAGCGCGTGTGCTTGAACCGGTCTCCGGCAAGCGCTATACCGACGAGAACCTGTACAACCGCTACCTGATGGTCGTCAAGGTTCCCGTGTACGGCTACGACAACATGACCGGCCAGGGCAACCAGAAGGCGTCCGTCGCGGCGATTCTCAGTCCGAACGGACTTTCGAGGACGCGTCTCGACAGCACCTACCGCGATGCCGAGAAGGCGACAAGCAACTGAGCTGCTTGACGCCATGGCATGTTCCTTCGCCGGGCGATTCCCGGCGAAGGAATGTCATGCGGCGGATGGGATCACGGGATGAAGACCGACGGAGAAAAGGGTTTTACGCTCATCGAGCTTTTGGTGACCGTTTCGATTGTCGCCGTAGTTGGCGCAGGCGTTGCCGTGTACTACGGACGCGAGGTCGTGGACAACGCCAGGCGTCAGATGACCTTGCATGAGATGGATGAGATAAGGGACTCCTTCATCCGCTTCTATTCCGACAACGCAAGCCAGCTCATGGACGGCCTGACCGTCGCCGACAGTGCGACTGAGCTTCCCGCTGACTTCGCGTCTTCGTCGCGTTTTGTCGCTGCAGATTCCCAGACCTACAGGTCGCCGACAGAAAGCGACCCGCAGCGGCTCTACGGCATGTTCGAGTTCTTCGAGCGCTATGGCCTGTGGCCGCTTCTCCAGAAATCTGTGGGCGATATCGCGTCCGGCGTCCGCAAAGTGCAGGTGTTTCATGCTGTGTCCGATGGAGGAAAGTACGAATTCAAGTCGTCCTTCGCCATGACCGGCGAGGGATGGCGCGGCCCATATCTCTCGTCTCCCTCTCGCATTGACTGCGTTCCAAATTCCTCCGACGGCTATTTGCTTGAGGCGGTCGTCCCAAACGGCGCGGAACGGATTCGCCTTGGCGATGGCGCGGCCATTCCCGACAGCGCCGTGCGCTTCCCCCAGCCAGCGACAAGGTACGACGACAACAACGGTGGATTCTACAGAGTTGTCTATTTCGAGCATTGCCCCGACGAAAGCGCAGGCCGTCCTGTCTACCGCCGACTGCTGCTTATGGCGGCCGAGAAGCCGCTTGACTACGACACGGAGGCGGAAATCGCCCGCTTTCGCGGCAACCGTCGCTACGACGGAAGCGACGCCGCGCCGCCAATCGATCTTGCTACCGGCGCCGTTACGACATATGACGCGGCGCACGGCGTGTTCTTCCTTGAGCTTCTAAACTTCGACACGGTGTACAGATGAGGATGGACGGAAAATCGGGCATGACCCTTGTCGAGCTTCTCGTCGTGCTGGCGATTCTCGCCAGTCTCGCGGCAAGCGTGGCAGTTTCGTCCTCCGGGATGATGGACAGGGCGCGCGCGGAGGAAACCCGCCGGCAGGGCGAGGCGATGCGCGACGCGCTCGAACGCGCCGACGGACTGAGCGTCGTCTCGGACCTGGGTCCGATATTCGACGTCGAGACGGCGGACGAGAGCGTGCGCAACGCACGGAACCTTGCCCGCCTTGGCTTTCTGTTTTCCCCGTCGAATCGCTTTGAGACAACCGGGGGCGGCGGTGTTGCGCAAATCGCGGCGTTCAAGGCCGTGCCGCCGTATTCCATTTGCGAATGCTCGCTCCTGCCGACGAATTTCGCGGCCTTGGCCGGGATCGACCCGGCGCGGGCGTCGAAGTTCGCCGCCGTCACGAACGGACTTGGAAACGTGGCGCTTGGATGCGGCTGGCGCGGTCCGTACTGCCGCGAGAGGGTGCGCGGCGGGGACGGACTTCTACGCGACGGGTTCGGCGGACTCTGGGAGTGCGCTGTCACGGCGACGAACTGCTTCCTCGTCAGCCGGGGACAGGATCGCGCGGAGGATGCAGTTGACGCGGCGACGACATGGCAGGATCGCGATCAGTCCTTCGAGGTGATGGCGGGAGGCACTCTTGTCACGCTTGCCGTATCTCTCGACGAGAGTGGCATCGAAGGCGTCGGAATCGTCAATCTCTACGTGTTTGCATATGCGCCGAGGCTCGCGATCGACGACACGGCTGACGAAAGTGCGCATGTCGGCATAGAAGCGGCGTGCCGCGTTTTCCGCAATTCGCCTTCGGCCGCGATGACGGGACTGAGCGTCGGCGAGCGCGTGATATTCGCAGTCGGCGAGGATCCCGAGGGACGTTTCTACGCCGCGCGTCCGCAGAGAATAGTCCTTCGCCACGGCGTAAACGAACTTACACGGCTCAAGATTGCCACCAGGAGCGAATGAACAAGAAGAACAGAGGAAAGTGTCGTGGAGTCGCGATCCACGACGGGCGGGCGTGGCGGCTGCTGTCCGGCGATGACATGAAGGAACGCATCGTGCCGATCCCCGGTCCTGCCGACAAGTTGCCCCAGATACTTGTCGACCAGGCCGTTTCGGCAAGCTGCCGCAGCGTCCGGTTCCTGGTTTCCGGGGATGTGCATCGGATGGAGGGGGCGATTCCGGACGGCATGTCGCTTGACGGCGCGAACGACGTCATCCGCGCCTCGATCGGCGAGGCGACCGGCATGGAGGCCGACGGACTCCTGGTCGCCGGGCTTTCGATGACCTGGGGCGGCGTGCGCAAGCCGTTTACGCTCGCCGGCAAGTTTGACGGAGACATGGTGGAGGACTTCCACGCCGCGCTCGCCGAGGCGGGCGTCGGTTGCGACGGCTTCGCCTCGCTCGAACAGGCGATGCTTGCCGTATGGAAGGATTCCCTCGACGGGAAGCTCGCGCCGTTCAGGGACCGCGAGGGACGCAACATGCCGCGGCCGCCGCGCAATGCGTCCCTCGTCATCGTCGGCGCGGGACAGTCGTTCCTTGTTCCCGGACCGCGCGGAGCGAATTCCGGACCTCAGACGGTTGCGTGCGGACTCAGGCATTTCTCCGCCGATCCATCCAACTGGCTCGCCCGCTTCCAGAGGGCGATGGGCGGCATGGACCGCGAGGCGCCAATTCGCGTCGTGGCGATGTCCGAGCTTCGCGACGGCATCGTCTCCACGCTTGTCGCCGCCGGATATCGTAACGCGACGGCGGAGAACGCCGACGACTGGATGTCAGCTGCGGCCCGGACGGCGATGATCGCCAGGCCGAACCGCACGCATGGCGTGTCGGTGCCGGTCGTCAATCCATACGAGCCGCACAAGAAATTCTCGCATGGATGGCTAGTCGCCGTGGCGCTTGCGATTCTAGCCCTGCCTGCCGCCTTCCGCTGGGCGTCCGCGCGACTGGCCGATGCGAAGTGCCGCCGCATTGCGACGGCTTCGGCCCGATACCGTCCGGTCGAGGACAAGATCAAGAAGGCGAAAAAGGCCCTTGTCGCGGCCGAGAGGGAGCAGTCGGAAGAGCTTGCGTCCCAGAGGGAGCGTATAGCCTCACGGCGTCCGCTCGTCTCGTTCATCGACGTCGCGTACTACTTCTGCAAGCACTCAGGCGAAAGCCTGATGCTCGACTCCATTGTGCAGCGCGGCGACAGGATCGAGGTGCACGGTGCTTTTTCCGATCCCGAGGACGGCGTGAGGCTGAACAAGGGGATCCTGGAATACGCGCGTCGGAAGGGCATCGAAGTCGTGAAGAACGAATCCGCCAACGAAGCCGACGGAGATTCGTCGTTCGTCAGCAGCTTTGCAATCACCCTTGATTGCGCCAATGTGGGCAGGGAGGCGCGGAGATGAACGTAGGCGATACAGTCAGGAGGTCCAATTCGTGGCATTGGCTTATCGCCGTCGCCGTGCTTTCGGCTGCCGTTTCGGTGTTCCTGCCGACATACGGATGGAAGGACGCGTTCTCCTACCGAAGGACGACGCTGGAGCCCCGCGTCAGAAAGGGGCAGGAGACACTGGACGCGCTCAAGGCGCTCGACGAGTCCGAGGCGGCGGACTGCAACCGCAAGCTCGCGGACGTCAAGGCGAAGACCGAGAAGATGCGCGCGGAATTCGAGGCATGCGGCATCGACCCGGTTCCATTTGGCGAAGGCGCGGTCTTCGCCGCGCAGGGACGCGTCGCCGAGGCGTTGACGAAGCGCGGCGTCAAGATCCTCTCCTGCGAGGCGAGCGTCAAGGGCGCGGCGGACAAGGTGGACGTCGCCGCGCTGCTGAAGGGCAAGGCGCCCTCCGGGTCCGGAGCATTCAAGACGTCGGAAATCGAATACAAGGCAACGGGCGATTTCCGCGACATATTCATGTTCCTCGTCGAGCAGACGCATAGAAAGCCGAACTACGCGCTCAAGGACATCGCCGTGCGGCGCGGCGAAGACGGCATGGACCTTTCGTTCACGCTGCGGGTGATGCACAGATGAATGCGACAGTCGATACATCCCGCGTCCGCCCGTCCCACGCCGTCCTGCGGCTTTTGCCCGCGAAGACCGCCGTCGCCATCGGCGCGCTCCCGCTGTCGGTCGATGGAAACAGGGTTACGGTGTGCCTCGCGGACGCGACGGACTATTCCGCAGTCGAGCGCGTCGAGTCGCTTCTGGAGGGACGGGAAGTCTCGTTCGTGGAAGCGCAGGATCCCGACGACTTCCGGCGCGTCCTCCGCGAGAACTACCCAGAAGCTTCCGCAACGGCGGACATGGTCCGTCCCGAAGGCCTCTTCGCGCACGTGGTTCGCCGCGCCATCGCCCGCAACGCATCCGACGTCCACATCTGCCCGTCGGAAAAGGAGACGCTTGTCAGGTTCCGCGTGGATGGACGCCTGGTCACGGACATATCGGTCCCTCCCACGGCGGCATCCGAGTTCGTCTCGTACATCAAGGTGCTGGCGAAGCTCGACATCGCGGAGAAGCGCTCCCCGCAAGACGGCAGCATCGAGATGGATGCGAACGGACTCGACGTGAGCCTGCGCGTCGCGACTGTGCCGACGATTTACGGCGAGCACGTCACGCTCAGGATCCTCGCGCAGGCGCGCGAGGCAAGGCAGCTCGACACGCTCGACCGCCTTGGCTTCCATCCCCGCCAGCTCCGGCTTTTCGAGGAGGCGCTGGAAATGCCGGACGGCGTGGTGGTTCTCTCCGGCCCCACGGGGAGCGGCAAGACCACGACGCTCTATGCCGCCCTGCGACGCCTCGCCGAGCCGGACGACCTGCATCTGGTGAGCATCGAGGATCCGGTCGAGAAGCCCGTTGCGGGCGTCACGCAGATCAAGGTCGACTCCCGCCAGGAACGCGTCAGCTTCGAGAAGGCGCTCAGGAGCGTGCTGCGCCACGACCCGGACGTCGTCATGATCGGCGAGATCCGCGACGGCGAGACCGCGACCACGGCCCTCCGCTCGGCGCTCACGGGGCATCTCGTCCTCACGACGCTCCACACGAATTCCGCGCCCGGCATCCTCACGCGCCTCGTCGACCTCGGGGTGCCGCCATATCTAGTCGCGGCGACGCTCCGCCTTGCCGTCGCGCAACGACTTCTCAGGAGACCCTGCCGCGAATGCATGACATGGGAGACTGCGGACGCGGAGACCTGCCGCCGCTATGGCTGGGACGAGTCCAATCCCCCGAAGATACCGAAGGCGCGCGGATGCGCCTACTGCGGCAACACCGGGTATTCGGGAAGGACTGCGATCTACGAGATGCTGCCGGTCGGGGAAAGCGTCCGCAAGCTGATCTTGCAAGGCGAAAGCGAAGACTCAATTTGCCGCCACCTGAGAGAGACGGCGCCGGACCTTACGCTGCGCGGCGACGCGCTTGCGAAGGTGCTGGAGGGCGAGACGACGCTCGAAGAATACCGCGCCACAGTGGCGGAGGAGCTGGCTTGCTGATGGCGGTTTCCTTCGAGACTTACGGCAGGAAGGCGAAGGCGAGCGGGCCGCGCGGTGCGACCGAGCGCTTCTTCGCGCGGTTTCTCGTCGGCTCGGGCGCGATCGAGCAGGCGTTCCAGCAGCTTGTCATCCTCCTGAAGGGCAACGTGCCGGTAGTCTCCGCGCTCGAGACGTGCGCGGAGCTTTCGGGAAGCGACCTCAAGGCGGCGCTCTGCGAGACGGCTAATAGCGTGCGCGGCGGAATGCCGCTTGCCAAGGCTCTGCGCAAGTCCATGCCCTGGATCGGCGGCGTCTTCATTGGACTCGTCGAGGTGGGCGAGTCGAACGGATCGCTGCCGCAGATGTTCACGTATGCCGCAAGAATCATGCAGCAGCGGCGCACGATCCGCAGCCAGGTAATCCGCGCCATGACCTATCCCATGCTCGTCGTCTTCATGGGACTTGGCGTCGGATACTACGTGAGCACTGTGGCGATTCCGAAGATCATCTCCGTGATGGGCAATCCCGACTCGCTTCCTCCAGTCACGAAGTCGCTTCTCGTTACGAGCGCGTTCCTCAAGGCGAACGGCGCGTGGCTTCTCGCCGCACCCGTACTTGCGGTCGCGGCCTGGATGGCGCTAAGGCGGACGCCGGGCGTCGGAACGGCCCTGGACCGGATTGCGCTCTACGTCCCGGTGTTCGGCAAGGTCGGGCGGTTCTCCGCGAATGCGCTCTTCAACCACACGATGTCCATGCTCGTCGCAAGCGGCATCTCCGTTGTGGACGCGCTCGAACTCGTGCGCGAGACCCTGTCGAACGGATGGTACAGGGCGCAGCTGGCGGAAGCGAGGCGGTTGGTTGTCGGCGGGCGGATGTTCTCCGACGCTCTCGCCGATACGTCCATGAGGCGGCTCTCGCCGCTTACGCCGGCGCTCGTCAGGGTCGGCGAAAGCTCAGGCAACATGGACGCGGGCCTTGACTACGCCGGCGACTACTACGGCGACGCACTGGAGCGGCGGCTTGACCTCCTTGGCAAGCTCGTCGAGCCCGCGT